>JAABUQ010002015.1_pt1 | contig 41395 bp, 46 predicted proteins | sample 5560001 | NCBI WGS metagenome assembly JAABUQ01 (sample SAMN10711888, study PRJNA513371) | rock metagenome | isolation source: Antarctica rocks | place: Antarctica: Victoria Land, Finger Mt nord | collected 2015-12-18
CTGTTGCCACTCGGGGCACCTCGACGGAACGCCGGGAGGCGCTGGTCTCATGCTGGCCCTCTGCACGGGCAAGCGCACTTGGCGCTCTCCCGACGTCCGCCGACAACACAAAGGATGACCAGTGAGCCAGCTTGACTCCGATCAGCGAGATGGTCGCGGCGAGACCGAGATCTTCTATCCCAACCGCGGCAAGGCCATTGTCAAGGCGACTCGCGGCGTGGTGATCCTGCTGCTGCTGGCCAGCATCGCCCTGATGGTGATCATCACGGCCGGCGGCTGGAACGCGCTGGAGGGCGCCAAGCCGCTTCAGATGGCCTACATCGCCATCTACGTGATCCTGGTCATCTTTGCCCTGCGCTGGAGTCGCGGCGTGCTGCCGCTCTCCGCCGCACTGGGCATCGTGCTGGCCATATTTGCCCTGGTGGCCGGACCCGCGTGGCTCAGCCGTGACGCGGCCGGTTACATGAAGCCGGCCCTGCCCGCGAGCCTGCTCGGACTGCTCACCTTCCTGGTGATCCCGGTGCAGGTGCTGTTGATCGTGTTCGCCCTGCGCGGCTTCACCCAGGGTTGGAACGTCGAAGAAGACCGCCCTGTGCGTGGCTCTCGCGGGCGCGCCAGTCACGATTACGAGGACGAAGAGCTCGGCGAGGCGCACCCCCACCCCGCATAGGGCGCCCGCCCCGCGTAGGGCAGCTAGCCACAGCGGTCACCGGCACGTAGAGGGGCCGGTGCCGCTTATATTGGGTTACCGGCGGCGGTGGTGGAACGGTAGACACGGGGCCCTCAAAAGGCCTTGTCCGCGAGGACGTGTGGGTTCGAGTCCCACCCGCCGCATCTCGCCGAGAACGGCCGCCTAGGACTGTTCGTGGTCCTCACGGGGTGAGGACACGTGGCCCTAGGACTGTTCGTGGTCCTCACCGGGTGAGGACACGTGGCCCGTCTCGGGCGCGGCCAGGGTGATGGGCTCGCCCTTGTAGTCCTCAGGGTTGTCGACCTTCTCGCCCTTGATGCTCACCGAGCCGTCCTCGTGGTGGACCACCTCGGGACCGATCTTCGCCGTGAGTCCCTCCCCGTAGGCCTCACCGCTGTCGTTGTCGAACGTCATGTACTTGGCCTTGCCGTCGGGCCACTGCTTCAAATCGGAGGGCAGCTCGTCCTGCTCCTGAAAGCGCTCCATCTCCTCGCGTGCGTCGTCGGACTCCGCGTCCTTCTCCTTCGCCGCTTCCTGCGCGTTATCAGTCATGCCTCTCCCTCCATCTAGATGACCCTCTCCCCTCTCTGGTTACCCGCTGGGGCAGGGTGCCCAACCGGAAGGGGGGCGGTCCACGATCTCTCGCAGCGACTCGAGCAGTCCCGACCTGGCCACCAGGACGCCCCAGGGCAGGCTGGGACGAGTCGGCAGCTCGGCGACATGGAGCCCGGCGCAGCGGCACACGAGCACTCCGGCTGCGATGTCCCAGGGCTTGACCGTGCGCTCGAAGTATGCGTCGTAACGACCCGCCGCCGTCCAGGCCAGGTCCAGGGCGGCACTGCCCAGGCGGCGCACGTCGCGAACGCGGGGCAGGAGCTCGGCGAGCACTTCGGCCTGGGCGCAGCGCACGCTCGCGTCATAGGCAAAGCCGGTGGCGACCATGGCGCTCTCCAGAGCGCCTTCAGAGCGGGGACGCAGCGGCTTGCCCTGTAGTCGAGCCTCGGCTCCGCGCAACGCGCTGAACAGCTCGTCGCGGTTGGGATCGTAGATGGCGCCGGCCAGCGTGCCGCTCTGATCCTCGACGGCCACGCTCACGCACCACTGCGGGATGCCGAAGAGAAAGTTGATCGTCCCGTCCAGGGGGTCCACGACCCAGCGCAACCCGCTGTGGCCGGGCTCGTCGCCTCCCTCCTCACCGAGAAAGCCGTCCTGGGGCCGCCGCTCGTCCAGCAGGGCGCGGATGGTTCGCTGGGCGGACAGGTCGGCCTCGCTGACCAGGTCCGTGGGCGTGCTCTTACTGGCCACGGCCCGCTCCTGGCCACCGGCGAACCGTCGGGCCAGGAGCGCCCCGGCCGCCTGAGCCGCCTCGGCGGCAATGGCCAGCAGGCGCTCGCCATCGTGCTCTTCGGTCGCGGCGCTCACCGGGCCATGGCAGGGCGCACCTGCTGCCACGGGCGGGCGCGCTCCAGCTGCGCGGCGAGGGCGAGCAGGGACGCCTCGCCGTCGGGTCGCCCCACGAGCTGCACCGCGCACGGAAGTCCCCGCTCGTCAAAGCCGGCGGGCACCGAGCAGGCGGGCTGGCCGGTCGCGTTCCAGGCAGCCAGGTAGGGCACGAGCGCCGACACGCCGTTGAGCGTTCTCAGCCAGCCTCGTCCCTCGTAACGGCCCAGCGGCGGTGGCGGCTGGGCGGTCGCGGGCGTGAGCAGCACATCGTAGGGCTCGAGCGTCGCGTTGACGCGCTGGCGCATGTCGGCCTCCCCTGCACGCAATCGCCGTATCGCCGCCATGGGGATCCTGCCGCCGGCGCGGGCCATGGTGCGCGTGCGTCGCTCCAGGCGCTCGGGATGGGCCATGGCTGCCGCGTCATCTGAAATCCCGCGTAGGTAGCGAGCGATCACCGCCGCCCCGTCGCCCGGACCAAAGGCGGGATCGCACTCGTCGACGTGGTGACCGAGCCCACGCAGCAGCTCGGCGGTCTCGTCCAGAGCGGCGCGCAGGCGCGGATGCAAACGGGCGCGCACCCCTGGGGGCAGGCGCGTGGACAGCGCGACGCGCAGGGGCTCGGGGTCAGCCTGGGTGGCACTCCACAGCGGGCGCTCGGGGGGCCCCGCGCGGCTGCCCGCGCCGGCCACGGCGTCGTGGAACAGGGCCGTGTCGGCCGGCGAGCGCGTGAGCACCCCGTTCACGCTGAGCCCGTGCCAGGGCTGCACACGCGGCCCCATGGGTACCCGGTCACGCTGGGGCTTGAGCCCGAACAGCCCGCACCATGCCGCCGGGATGCGAATCGATCCCGCCCCGTCGGATCCGAGGGCAGCGCCGACCAGGCCGGCGGCGACCGCCGCCGCGCTGCCACCGCTGGAGCCACCCGGAGTCAGCTGTGCTGACCACGGGTTGCGCGTGACGCCCCAGGTGGCCGATTCGGTGAACGGCCAGATGCACAGCTCGGGGACATTGGTCTTGCCGATGATGACCGCGCCGGCGCTGCGCAGGCGGCGCACCACCTCGGCGTCGCGGCCAACCGGCCCTGCGTATGCCCGGGTGCCCATCGCGGTCACCTCGCCGGCCACGTCGATGTCGTCCTTGACGGCGATCGGCACGCCCAGCAGAGGCAGACGCTGCCCCTCGGTACGTCGCCGGTCGGCCTCGTCGGCCTCGTCGCGGGCGCGGTCGGCGAGCACGACGCGGAAGGCGTTGAGCTGGCCGTCCAGGCGACCGATCCGCTCGAGGTAGACCTCGAGGAGCTGGCGGGCGCCGATCTCTCCGGCGGCGATGGACTGCGCTTGGCGGTCGATGCCGGTGAAGGCGAGGTCGGTGGCGTCCATGCCCGGCGCAATCTATTGCACGCCCCTGTGAAGATGGCGCCGCATGGATGCCCGCGAGATCATCGAGCGAATGGCCGCCACGCCGGGACGCGGCGCCGGGACCGACGCCGAGCGCCGCGTGGCGGTGTGGCTGCGAGACGTCCTGCGCGCCGACGGCCACGACGTCGCCCTGGAGACGGTGTGGATACGCCCTGACTGGGCGCTGGCCCACGCGCTGAGCCTGCTCGTGGCCGCCGCGGGCAGTGGCCTGAGCGCGGCGGTGCCGGCGGCCGGCCTGGCGCTGACGCTGATCGCGCTGCTCTCGCTCAGCGGCGAGCTCAGCGGTCACATGTTGCTCGCGCGGCGCCTCACCCGCGCGCGGGCCAGCCAGAACGTGGTCGTCCACGGCCCCCGATCGTCAGCGGCGCGGTCGGCCACCGGCAGGCCCCTGCGCGTCCTGCTCGTGGCCAACGTGGACGCGGGACGCGTCGGCGCCGTCTATCGGGACGTGTGGGTGGGAGCCGAGGCACGCCTTCGTCGCCTGCTCGGTGGACGCCTTGCGTCGCCGTTGGCCCTGGCGACGCTAGCCGTAGCGCTCCTGGCCGCGCTCGCCGCCGCCCGACTGGCCGGTGCGTCGGGCCAGGCTCTGGGGGTGGCACAGCTCGTGCCCACCATGCTGGCCCTGGTGGGCGCCGCGGCCCTGGTCGACATCGCCCTGTCCCCTCACTGCAGCGGCGCGGTGGCCAACGCAAGCGGGGTGGCCACCGCCCTGGAGGCGCTCGACGCGCTGCGTGGCTCGCCGCCGGAGGCGATCGACGTCGATGTCGTGCTCGCCGGAGCCGGAGACAGCCTGGAGAGCGGAGTGAGCGCGCTGCTGGCCGACCGCCGGCGCCGGGGTTGGCGCGCCGAGGAGGTGGCGGTCATCTCCCTGGAGCCCTGCGCCACCGGCGAGCTGCGCTACCTCACCCACCAGGGCCAGCTGCTCGCTCGCGCGCTGCATCCCGAGCTCATCGCGGCGGTCCAGCAGACCGGGCGGGAGGAGGCCCACCTCAGCGCGCGTCCGTTGCGCGACCACGGCGCCGGGGCCGCGCACGCCGCGCGCCGCGTGGGCTGGCCGGGGATCGGCATCGGTGCGCGCGACGGGAACGACCGCCCCGGGCCTGCGCGCCAGACGGACGACGGCCCCGACGTGGTCGTCGAGCGCACGCGGACCGCCTGCCTCGAGCTGTGCCTGGGCCTCATCGCCACACTGGACCGGGGCTTCGCGCGTGCGCTCAGAGGCCGGGATTGACCGTCGGTGACGCTCCCGAGTAGTCGTAGAAGCCCATGCCCGACTTGCGTCCGTACCAGCCGGCGGAAAGCATCTTGCGCAGGGTCGGAGGCGGAGCAAAGCGGCGTTCGCGAAACTCGTCGAACATGACGTCGCAGATCGACCCCATGGTGTCCAGACCGACGAAGTCGGCCAGCGTCAGCGGGCCCATCGGGTGCCCGGCACCCGCCTTCATCGCGTCGTCGATCTCCTCGATCGAACCGACCCCCTCCTCGAGCGCACGAATCGCGTCGAGCATGTAGGGCACGAGCAGGCGGTTGACGATGAAGCCGGCGCGGTCCTTGGTCTGCACGGTGAGCTTGCCACAGCGCCGACCGAACGCAAGGCCCGTCTGCAGCGCCTCGTCTGAGGTGGTCACGCACCGAACCACCTCCAGCAGCTTCATGACCTGCGCCGGGTTGAAGAAGTGCAGGCCCAGGAAGCGGTCGGGCCGGGCGGTGGCCGCCGCTTGGTCGATCACCGAAAGCGACGACGTGTTGGTGGCCATGAACGCGTCGGGCTTGACGACCTCGTCCACCGCCGCCCACATCCGCAGCTTCGCCGCCAGGTTCTCGGTGATCGCCTCGATGACCAGATCGCACTCGGCCAGGTCGCCGTAGTCGGTGGTGCCCTGGATGTGCGCACGCACCTGGTCGGCCTCGTCCTGCTGTGCCTTGCCGCGCTGCACCGCACGCGCGAGCTGCTTCTCGATGCTTCCCATCCCCTTGGCCAGGGTGGCCTCATCGGTTTCGCGCAGGACCACCGCGTACCCCGCTTGAGCGGCCACCTGAGCGATCCCGTGGCCCATCAGCCCCGCCCCGAGCACCCCCACCTTTTCGATCGTCGCCATTGGACCTCCGCAGTTCGTTGTCGTCGGCGCACCGCCGGACGGTCCGGTGGACCGCATGGGCGCGGCAGCCTATCGGGGGGTCGAACACTCGTCCAAGGGAGCCCATCAGACGTCCACTGCGGTGATCGGGACGCCCCCGGTCGGTTACGCTGCCCCGATGGTCCCCACCCCCTCAGCCCCGGGCGACGGCCGGGCCAACGACTGCGCCGGTCGGGTACGAGGTCCAGGCGGCGCGCACGACCGCGGGCTACGGGCCCGGATCGCCGCCCGGGCCTACACCGTGGACGACGCACAGGTGGCCGCCGCGCTGATGCGCCGCTCGGTCGCCCTGGCCGGTAACCAGTTCCCCGCGGCCCGGATGCGCTGCGCTCCAGAGGAACGCGGGCGACCGGCGCGCACCGCGGACATGGTGCTGGCCGACCGCCTCGCCCTGGCGCGCGCACAGCTGCGAATGGACGTCGCCGTCCTGGGCGAGATCGTGGGCGAGCGGCAGATCGTGCGACGCGTGATCGGCGAATGGCCAGGGCTGGGCGACGTGGCGGCCCTGGAGGAGGCGCGAGTCGAGCTGGTGGGCTCCTTCGCCCAGCACCTGATCACCGGTCGCCTGCCCAACGCGGTGGGCGATGTCCGCCGTGACCCGCGCACCCGCGAGCTGTCCACGGCGAGCGAGGGCGTCGTCGGCGCGTGGGTCGGCGTGCCCCTGCGCACCTCGCCGGAGCGGTTGTATGTGCTCTGCTGCCTGGCTCGCGATCGTCGCCCGGGACTGGGCCCGCGGGAGGCGGCACGCCTGCGCCGCCACGCGGGCGCGGTCGGTCTGATCCTCAAGCTGAGGCGCGGCGGGCTGCTGTAGAGAGCGCGCGTAGCGGGGAGACGCCGGTCCACTAGCTTTCCCGTGCTGCCCGCGGCAGCCATGCCTCCTCGAGTCGGCCACCGGCCAGAACGGATAACAGCGCCATGAGCATCGTCCAGACCGAGGACCACGGGGCCGTGCGCCACGTGGTCATGAATCGTCCCGAGAAGCGCAACGCGATGAACGACGAGCTGGTCGCCGGGCTGGGCGACGCGCTCAGAACGGCCGCGCAGGACCCGGAGGTGCGCGTCGTCGTCGTTCGGGGCGAGGGCGCCATGTTCTCGGCAGGCATGGACGTGGGCGCGCTGGCGGCCCTGGCCAGCGGACCCGAGCGCCTGCGCCAGTTCCGCGCGGAGATCCTGCGGGTGTGGAACCTCTGCGAGGAGATGGTCAAGCCCACGATCGCCCAGATACACGGAGGCTGCATCGGGGGCGCCATGGAGTTGGCGCTCGCCTGTGACCTGCGGGTCATGGCCGCGGAGGCGGTGATCGGCCTGGTGGAGACGCGCGTCGGCCTGGTGCCCGACGTCGGTGGGTGCTCGCGTCTGCCCAGCGTGGTGGGCCTCGGTCGGGCCAAGGAGATGGTCATGGCCTCCAAGGTGATCGACGGCGTCGAGGCGGAGCGCATCGGCTTGGTCAATCGCATCGCTCCCGCCGCGGAGCTTGGCGCGGCCACCGATCAGCTGGTGGACGAGCTGCTGGCCTGCGCGCCCCTGGCCGTGGGGCTGGCCAAGCGCGTGCTCGACGCTGCCGCCAAGCCCACGCTGGGCGTGACGCTCGAGCAGGAGGTGCTGGCCCAGGCGGCGTGCGCGACCAGCGAGGACTTCACCGAGGGCACCCGCGCGGTCGGGGAGCGCCGCCAGCCGCAGTTCTCCGGGCGCTAGGTGACGAGGTCCGCCTCGGCACCGGCTCCCGGGCGCCAGTCGATCGGCCCGGCGACCAAGGTGTGGCTGCCCAGTGGCCGTCCCAGCACCTGCTGAAGATGGCGGGTGCAGGCCAGCAGCCCCGGCAGGTCAACGCCGGTGCAGACGCCCATCTCGTGCAGCAGGGAGACCAGATCCTCGGTGGCCACGTTCCCCGTCGCGCCCGGCGGCACCGGACAGCCCCCGAGCTCGCCGAAGCTCGACTCGAAGCTGGCCACGCCCGCGTGCAGCGCGGCCAGCACGTTGGCCAGCCCCTGGCCGCGGGTGTTGTGAAAGTGGGCCGTGAGCTCCACCTCGCCTCCGAGCCGCTCATGAGCCAGGGCGAAGAACTCGCCCACCTGGCGAGGATTGGCCATCCCGGTGGTGTCGCCGAAGCTGATCTCCTGCGCCCCGGCGTCGCGTAGCGCGCACGCCAGGTCGAGTACGCGGGCGACGGCAACCTGGCCCTCGTAGGGACATCCGAACGACGTCGAGATGACCGCCTCGCAGCGCAGCTGCTCGGCCCGGGCCAGCTCGAGCACCTCGTGCAGGCCGGCGAGGGACTCGGCCACCGAGCGGTTGACGTTACGGCGGTTGTGGGTCTCCGAGGCCGACAGGAAGACGTTCACCTCCTGGAAGCGCTCGCGCTGGGTGAGCGCGGCCTCCAGGCCGCGAAGGTTGGGCACCAGCACGCTGACCGCGACAGCCTCCGGCACGTCGATGCGCGCGAGCACCTGGGGCGCATCGGACAACTGGGCGACGACGTCGGCGCGCACGAAGCTCGTGACCTCCAGGCGGCGCAGGCCGGTGCGGGCCAGCTCGTCGATCAGGCCCACCTTGTCCGCGGTGGAGATCACCTCGGGCTCGTTCTGAAAGCCGTCCCGAGGCCCGACCTCGCGGATGCGCACGCTGTCGGGCAGGACGGCCATCGTTGCCGGCCATCCTAAGGGCGATCGAGGGCTCAGACCTATACTGGCGCGCGCCCATGGCGTCCGCCGAGCCCATGCCCCCGGCCTGCGCCATCGTGGGCGCCTCCGGCGCCCTGGGATTCGGCCTCACCGTGCGCCTGGGCCGTGCCGGGGTGCCGCTCACGCTCGGCTCGCGCGAGCGTGAGCGAGCGCTGCAGACCGCCGAGCGGGCCGCCCGCCTGGTCCCCGACGGGGCCTTCCGCGCCGAGGACAACGCCACCGCGGCGGCGGACACGGACATCGTGCTCCTGTGCGTCCCCTTTCGCAACCAGTCCGAGACGCTGACCAACCTGCGTGAGTCGCTGCGAGAGGGCCAGCTGCTCGTCGACGCCACCGTGCCGCTGGCCGCCGCGGTGTCCGGACGCGCCACCCGCATGCTCGGGGTATGGCAGGGCTCCGCCGCGCAGCAGGCGCAGGAGATGGTGCCCGACGGCGTGCGCGTGGTCTCCGCGCTGCACACGGTCAGCGCCGGAGCTCTCGGTGACCTGCAGGCCGACCTCGATGAGGACGTGCTGGTGTGCGGCGACCGGCGGGAGGACAAGCGGCGCGTGGCCGCCCTGCTGGAGCGCATCGACGGTCTGCGCTGCGTGGACGCCGGGCGCCTGGAGATGGCGCGCATCGCCGAGTCGCTGACCGCGCTGATGATCTCGATCAACGTGCGACACAAGACCCACGCGGGCGTGCGCATCACCGGCCTGCCCGAGCAGCGGTGGAGCTAGGGCCAAGCGTCCCGCCGCACGGCGGGGACGCGGGGACGCCGGCGGTGGTGGTGCTGGCTGGCGGCACGGGCGGTGCCAAGCTCGCCCGGGGGATGCTCGACGTGGTGGGTGCCGAGCACGTGACGGTGGTGGCGAACACCGGCGACGACCTCGAGATCTACGGCGCGCACGTCTCGCCGGACCCCGACCTGGTGGCCTTCTGGCTGGCCGACCGCATCGACGAGCGCGGGTGGGGCCTGCACGGGGACACCTTCGCGGTCATGGACGGCCTGCGGGAGATCGGCGTTGACATCTGGTTTCACCTGGGCGACCGCGACCTGGCGTGGTGCATCGAGCGCCGGCGCCTGCTGGATGAGGGGATGACCCTGACCGCCGCGACGCAGACGCTGACCGCCTCGCTGAACAGCGGCGCGCGGGTGTTGCCCATGTGCGACGAGCCCGTACGCACCTGGGTGGACACCGACGCCGGCTGGACCTCCTTTCAGGAGTTCATGATTCGCCGGCGCGGTGCCGTCCCCGTACGGGGACTTGAGTTCCGCGGGGCCGAGCGAGCCCGGCTCACCCCACAGATCGGCGCCGCCCTGGCCCAAGCGCAGGCGGTGATCGTCGGACCCTCAAACCCCTTGGTCTCGATCGATCCCATCCTCGCCGTGCCGGGCATGGCCGAGGCGCTGAGCGCGGCGCGAGCACCGGTGGTGGCTGTGAGCCCCATCGTGGAAGGCCGGGTGCTCAAGGGACCGACTGCCGTCTTCATGGAGTGGGCCGGGCACGCCCTGAGCGCGGAGGGAGTGGCCGAGCACTACGGCGCCCTGATCGATGGGATGGTGGCCGACGAGCCGCCGGGCTCACTGCCCGCGCTGACCTTGGATACGCGCATGGATGACGCGGCGGGGCGTCGTCGCGTGGCCGAGGGCACGCTGCGCTTCGCCCTCGACCTGCCCCGCTCGGGCTGAGATGCTCACGGCCGCCATCCTTCCCGTCAAGCGCTTCGCCCTGGCCAAGCAACGCCTGGGCACCGGACTGGACGGTGCCCTACGCCGTCGCCTGGCCGAAGCCATGGTCGGCGACGTGCTCGCCGCTCTGGCCGAGGTGCCCGGCCTGGCGCGCGTCGTCGTGGTGACCGGCGAGCCGGCCGTCCTTCCCCCGGCGCAGGATGCCGCAGCCATCGTGGTCGATGACGGCGCCGTGTCGGGTCAGAGCGCGGCCGTGGAGCGGGGAGTGGCACGCGCCCTGAGCGAAGGCATGCAGCGCGTGCTGCTGGTTCCCGGTGACTGCCCGACCCTGGACCCGGCCGAGCTTGCGGGCCTGCTCGAGCCTGCGGCCACGCGCGAGGTGGTGATCGTCCCCGACCGTCACGGAAGCGGCACCAACGGCCTGCTGCTGACGCCGCCGGACATCATCGCGCCCGGCTTCGGGCCCGGCAGCTTTGACCGTCACCGCGAGCGCGCCGAGCGCACTGGCGTCCCCTGGCGGGCAGAACGCCCGCCTTCACTGGTGCTGGACATCGACACGGCAGAGGACCTGCGCCTCCTGCGTGAGCGTCTGGTGGCCAGCTCGCCGCGTCGCGCCACCCGCGCGCGCGCGGTGCTCGAGGGCTGGTCTGAGCGCGACGGCTCACCCCTCACCCCGGGGCCGGGATGAGCGAGCTGCGAGCCCGCAGCCTACCCGGGCTCCCCGAGCTCGGGACCGGAGACGACCTGGGGGCGATGATCGTCGCTGCGGCCGGGCGCGCGGGGATCGCGCTGGGCGGTGGGCAGGTCGTGGTCGTCGCCCACAAGGCGGTATCCAAGGCCGAGGGTGCCGTGGTGACCCTGACCGACGTACGTCCGGGCAACCGTGCGGTCGAGCTGGCCGCGCAGCTGGGCAAGGATGCTCGTCACGTGCAGGTGGTGCTCGACGAGTCAGCGCACGTCCTGCGGGCCGAACGCGGTGTGCTCATCACCCGCACCCACCACGGCTGGGTGTGTGCCAACGCGGGCGTCGACGCGTCCAACGCGACCGCTGCGGACACGCTAGTGCTGCTGCCCCGCGACCCTGACGCGTCGGCGCGCCGGCTGCGCCAACGGCTGCACGAGCTGGTCGGCGCGCTACCCGCGGTGCTGATCAGCGACAGCTTCGGGCGCGCCTGGCGCCACGGCCAGTGCGACGTGGCCATCGGATGCGCGGGGATGGCGCCCCTGGAGGATTGGCGCGGGCGCCGCGACGGAGTGGGGCGCGAGCTGCACGCGACCTGGCTGGCGGTGGCCGACGCCGCCACCGCCACCGCCGACCTGGCTCGGGCCAAGGACTCGCGCGAGCCGGTGGTGGTCATCGACGGCCTGCAGGCCCACATCACTGCGGGGGACGGCCCGGGCGCCCAGGCCCTGCTGCGCCCCGCGAGCGAGGACCTGTTCCTCTGAGGCGCCGCCGCGGCGCGGCGGGTTGCAAGGCGCGCCATCCTGCAGGGAATGTCAACCGTCGGCGCGCAAGGTGGGCGACCTAATGACTGTCATGAGGCCAAGAAACCGCCCAGGCTCGCTACGGCGACCAGCCACGGCGCCCGGACGCTCTACCAGCCGCCCGGGCGCGCCAGCTACCAGGACCTACGCAGCTGGCGCGCGCAAGCCAAGCTGGCGCTGGCCGGCGAAGAACAGCACTCGTCCCTTGCGCGCTGAGGCCTGGGCGTGAGAGACCCGGCCGGCGACCGCGCCCGGGTTCTTGGCGCCGTTGGCGAAGACGCTGTTGAGCTGCTGGTAGGCGCTGCGGATGAGGCTCAGGCCCCGGATGATCAGGGCCTTGCCCTTGCGACCCTTGGCGTTGGAGGCGCGCTGAGCGGCCACCCTGCCCGTGAGGCGCTGCAGATCGCGCACCTCGCGGGAGAGCGCGGCGCGCACCGGTCCCGTCTTGTGCGTCCGCTTGAACTTGGTCGCGGCCTTGGCGATGTTCGACTCGTCGCGGCTGATGGTCGAGTTGGCGGCCCGCAGCTTGGCGACAATCGACCCGTTGCTGGCCGACGCCGCACCCGGCGCCAGCAGCGATCCGCCGACGAGCACGACGAGCGCCGCGCTTCGCATCCTGGTTGCTCTGGACATGCTGTTCGCCTTTCGTCTTGCTTGACGCTCCCCGACCGGAGAGCAGGCGGGAGCTTACGCCGCTGCGCCTGCCAAATGGAAGCGCCGGCGAATGTCATACAGGGTCGTTCGCTCGGCCGCTGGACGACCGGCACGGTGAGCGGCGGCGACGAGGTCCTCGGGGTCGAGCCGGACCCCGTGATAGGAGCCGGCCATGCGGCTGATGGACTCCTCCATGAGGGTGCCGCCCAGGTCGTTCACGCCCCAGCGCAGGGACTCCGTGGCGGCCTCGAGTCCCATCTTGACCCATGAGGCCTGCAGGCTGGGCACGGTACGCCCGAGGGCCAGGCGGAACACCGCCGTGTGCTTGAGATTCTCCTCGGCGGAGATCTCCTGCACGCCGTGGGTACGGCCGAGCAGCGTGTGGAAGGGGATGAACGACAGCGGGACGAACTCGGTGAAGCCTTCCGTGCGCTCCTGCAGGGCACGTACCACGCGCATGTGCTCGGCCAGCTCCCAGGGCTCCTCGATGTGGCCGAACATGACCGTCACCGTCGAGCGCAGCCCCACCCGGTGGGACGCCTCGATGATCTGCACCCAGCGCGCCGCCGGCAGCTTGTTCGGCGATATGCGCTGGCGCACGCCGTCGTGGAGCACCTCGGCCGCCGTGCCCGGCGTGGAGTCCAGCCCCGCCTCGCGCAGACGCACGAAGACCTCCTCGGGGGCCAGACCCGAGATGTCGCACATGTGCGACACCTCCATCGGTGAGTAGGCGTGGACGTGCAGCTGGGGCGCCACCTGCTTGATCAAGCGCAGCCAGCCCTCGTAGTCGTCCAGCTTCCAATCCGGATGGATTCCCGACTGCATGCAGATCTCGGTGGCGCCGTACTCGACGGCCTCGACGATGCGCTGGACGAACTCCTCGCGCCCGTGCTCGTAGGCGTCCGGTGAGCGCCGGCCCTGTCCGAACCCGCAGAAGGCGCACCCGACGATGCACACGTTGGACACGTTGACGTTGCGGTTGACGACAAAGGTCACGGTGTCGCCCGCCACGTCGGCCCGCAGCTCGTCGGCGGCCTGACGCATGTCCTCGATGGCCTCGGGGCGAGTCTCGGCGAACAGGGCGGTGAGCTCCTCCTCCCCCAGACGCTCTCCCTTGCGGGCCTGAGCCACCGCGCCGGCCACCAGATCGCTGCGGATCAAGCGGTCGCGGCGACGTCCTGAGCCCCGCCGCGGGATGAACGACCAGTAGCGCGACTTGATGACGTCCAGCACCCCCGGCGCCATCCATTCGAGGTCGATGTACTGCGGATAGGCGCACAGGCGCTCGCTCAGGGCGACACCGTCGCTGGCCAGCCGCTTGCGCACCTGATGGGGGGAGGGAAAGGGATGCTCGGGTGAGATGTGGTCCCCGTTGGCCGACAGCCCGCCGAGGTCTGTCGCACCGGCCCGCACGAGCTCGGGCCACCAGTCGGCGAGGTTCGGGGGCACCTGCACGCCGACGTCGGGCATGAGCCGCACGCACTCGCCGACCAGCCGCTTCATGTCCGCCAGGGACACCGGACAGGCCCAGGCCGGCAGCTCCTCGCGGGGCCCACGCCCGACACCGGTGCGCCAGTACTCGCGCGCCGCCTGGTCGGCGATCTGCGCCGGCTCGCGACCGTAGTAGCTCTGGTGAGGCACGAAGTTCTGCAGGATCACCTCCTGCAGGTGGCCGTGGTCCGCGTGCACGGCCGCGAGGGCCTCCAGCGCCTGCATCCGCTCGACCTCGGTCTCACCGATGCCCACCAGGAGGCCGCTGGTGAAGGGCACCCGCAGCTCGCCGGCCGCGCGGATGGCGGCCAGGCGCCGGTCCGGGTGCTTGGTGGGCGAGCCGGCGTGGACGGTGCTCATCAGTCGCCCGGACACCGACTCGAGCATCAAGCCCTGCGAGGCGGTCACCTCGCGCAGGCGAGCCATCTCCTGCGTCTCGAGCACGCCGAGATTGGTGTGCGGAAGCAGCCCCCGCTCCAGCGCGCGCTCGCACGTCCACACCACGTAGGAAGTGAAGTCGGCGTGGCCCAGCTCGGTCAGGCGCGTGCGTACCTGCGCGTTGACCTCGGGGCGCTCGCCGGTCAGGACCAGCAGCTCCTTGACCTGCCGCCGCGCGGCGCCGTCGAGCACCTCCAGGACCTCCTCGGGCGACTGCAGGTGCGCCTGGTGGGTGGCGAAGGCGCAGTACTTGCAGTAGCAGCGACACGTGCGCGAGAGCGACAGGGTCACGTTGCGCGAGAAGGTGACCCGCTGGCGCATGAGCGCAGTCTATGCGTCCCCGGAGCCCCGCCGCCTCGGCGCGCCCACTCGCCGGCCGCGGCGCGCGAGGGCGCGGAGCAGCGGGCGCACCCTATAGTCCCGGCGCGTGGCCGACGCGCCGATCTACCTGGCGCGCCACGGACAGACGGACTACAACGCTGAGCCGCGCTTCCAGGGGCGCCTGGCGGTGGCGCTGAACGACACGGGGCGCGTGCAGGCCCGCGAGCTGGCCGAGCAGGCGGCGAGCAAGGGCTTCGTCGCCCTGTGGTGCAGCCCCCTGGCGCGGGCCCGGGAGACGGCTGACGTCGTGGCTGCGCGCCTGGGCCTGGCGGCGATGGAGGACGAGCGCCTGGTGGAGACCGACGCCGGCGACTGGACGGACCGCTCCTTCGCCGAGGTCCGTAGCGAACAGCCCGAGCTGTTTGCCGCGTTCGCCGCCGGGAGACTGGATTTCGCCTTTCCGGGGGGCGAGTCCTTTGCCGAGCAGGGCCGGCGCGTGGCGGCCGCCCTGGCCGATGTGGAGCAGGCACCACGTCCCGCCCTGGTGGTCTGCCACGGCGTGGTCATCCGTCTGGCCCTGACTCAGCGCTGCCCCGAGGGCCCGCCGGCCGCGCTTCCCGCCCCGGCGGTGGTGCCCAACGGCGCCCTGATCGCCTTGCCATCGCTCCCCTGAACGGCGCGGTCGCTCAGCGGTCGAGCAGGCGCGTGGCGGTCGCCTTCCAGGTCGCGGTCACCCGCGCGCCCGGCGCCAGATCAAGCGCGCGCGCGGCCGGCTCGGTGATCTCGGCCGCGAGCGGCTGGGCCCCCACGAGGCCCAGGCGAACGCGGTTGGCGACCGTGGTCATGGACAGGATCTCGACCGCCAGGTGATTCTGCGCTGAGCCGGTCGGTCGCGCCTGAGCGGGCTCGATGGAGATCTCCCAGGGGTAGACGCTCACGGCCACAGGCCCGTACGCGTGCTCGACGGCGGTGATGGCACCTCCCCCGTCCAGGTCGATGACGGTGAGCCCGTCCGGCCCCGGTCGCGCAGTGCCGGTGAGCACGACCGCGCCGGTGAAGTCGGCCACGAAGGCGGTGGCTGGGGCGGCGGCGAGCTCGCTGGCGCTCCCCCGCTGCACGATCCGGCCAGCATCGATGATCGCGACCTCGTCCCCCAGCAGCGCTGCCTCTGAGAAGTCATGCGTGACGAGCATGGTGGGTACGTCGATGTCGCGCAGGATGCTGCTCAGCTGTCGCGCAGCCCGCGCGCGAGTGCGGGCGTCCAGGGCCGACAGCGGTTCGTCGAGCAGCAGGGCGCTGGGCGCTCGCGCCAGCGCACGAGCGAGCGCGACGCGCTGACGCTCGCCGCCCGAGAGGGTCGCGGGTCGCGCGTCGGCGAGCTGGTCGATGCCAAAGCGCTCGAGGAGCTCGTGTGCGCGCGCACGGCGCTGCGCACGGGTTCGCCCGCGCAGGGCATAGGCCACGTTCTGCCACACGCGCAGGTGCCCGAACAGCGCGTAGTCCTGAAAGACGTAGCCGCAGCGACGCCGCTCGGGCGCCACGTCGACGCCGCGGCTCGTGTCCAGCCACACCTCGTCGTGACAGGCCACTCGACCTTCATCGGGCGCCAGGAGCCCGGCGACGATGCGCAGCAGAGTGCTCTTGCCCGCGCCCGACGGGCCGGCCAGAGCCAGGCAGTCACCGCCGCCGACCTCGAGCGTGACCTCCAGGCGCAACGCGCCACGTCGCGCAGCGGCCTCAACGCGCAGCACCGTGCGCCGCCTCGCCGCCGGCCGCGAGCTTGACGGTCAGCAGCAGCGTCGCCGAGACGATCACCAGCACCGCGCAGAGCGCGAGGGCGCCCGGAAGGTCGCTGGAGAACTGCTCGTAGATGGCCAGCGGAGCGGTCTGGGTGATCCCGCGAAGCGAGCCGGCGAAGATCAGCGTGGCGCCGAACTCCCCGAGCGCGCGACCCCAGGCGAGGGCCAGGCCGGCCAGCAGTCCCGGACGGGCGCCGGGAACGGCGACCCGCGCGAAGGTCCGCGCCTCCCCCGCCCCCAGCGTGCGTGAGGCCTCAAGCCAGCTGCGATCGACGGCACCGAACGCGGCCTGGGCCTGGCGCAGGTAGAACGGTGAGGCCACGAAGATCAGCGCGACCACCACCCCAGCGGTCTGAAAGACCAGCTCGACGTGCGCATCGCCCACCACCCCGCCCAGCAGTCCCTGCGGCCCGAGCGTGGCCAGCAGCGCGATCCCGGCCACCGCGGGCGGCAGGACCAGGGGCAACTCGACCAGCGTGACCACTACCGAGCGCCCCGGAAAGGACCGGGTGGCCAGCAGGTAGGCGGCGGGCGTGCCAACCACGAGGATGATCGCCAGCGCGATCGCCGTCGTCTGGAGGCTGAGCTCGAGCGCGTCGGTTGCCGTCGGGTCACCCAGGCTCGCGACCAGGCGTGCGGGGGTGGTGTCGACGAAGATCGCGACCACCGGCAGGACCAGGAACGCCAGGGCCACCGCCGTCGCCGCGCCCAACAGGACGCCGAACCGGCCGGGCCGGCGAGCCCGGCGCCGCGATCCACCGGCGCCTCGTCGGCGCCCGCCGTCCGGCCGCGCCCGCCCCGAGCGAGGACTCACTTGGGCGGCGCCAGGAACCCCGCCGTGCGCAGATCCGCTTGACCCGGGCCGCGCAGTAGGCCGGCGATGAACGCCTGGGCCTGTGCGGGGTGCTTGGCGCCCGTGACCACTGCCACTGCGTAGGCGGCCTGCGGCTTCAGGGCGGCCGGCAACGGGACTGCCTGCGCCTTCCCCGCGGTCGCGGTGACGTCGGTGACGTAGACGAACCCCGCGTCGGCCGCCTTCTCGGTCACCTTCGCGACCACGCCCTTGACGTCAGGCTCGTCCGAGCGCACGTTGGCCAGGATCTGCTTCTGCTCCGCGGCCGGGAGCCCGGAGAGCACCGTGCGCGTGTAGGAACCCACGGGCACCGTCGCCGACCCGATCGCGATCGTCACCCCCGGCTTGGCCAGGTCGGCCACCGAGCGGACCTTGGTCGACCCGGCGGGCACGGCGATGACGAGCCGATTGGCCGTGAACACCACCGGCTTCCCCGCGAGCCGCTTGGCGTAGAGCATGGCGGGCAGCTTGGTGTTGGCCGAGGCGAACACGTCGGGCTTGACGCCCTGCTGGATCTGGGCGGCGAGCTGATCCGAGCCGCCAAAGGAGAACCGTGCCTTGGCCGCGGTGAACTGGGTCCCGTACTCGGTGAACGCCTTGGTCAGCGACGCGGCGGCCGACACCGTCAGATCCGGGCTGCCTGCACCGCCACCGCTGCGAGCGGAGGAGCTGCTGCTCGAGCCCCCGCACCCCGCCACGGCCACCGCCAGGCCGGCCACCAGCAGCGCGCTGCGCCTCGGTGTCCTCATGCCCCATCCCCCCTCTCGACCATCACCGACGTGGACTTCACCGTCGCCGTCGCCGTCGCACCCTCGATCAGGTTGAGCTCGTCGACCGCGTCGCGGGTCACCGCCGCGGTGACCAGGAACGGGCCCGCCTCGATCTCGACCAGGGCCATCACACCGTCCACCTCGACAGAACGGACCACCCCGGGGAACCGGTTACGGGCGGACAGGGCGTGCCCGGCCCGATGGCGTCGCGGGCGCTGCGAGAGACGCTCGATCTCCGCCGCGGGCACCAGCCGCCGGTTCTGCTCATCTCGCGTCGTGTTCAGCTTTCCCGCGCGATCCCATCGGCGCAGAGTGTCCAGGCTCACGCCCAGCGCGCGCGCGGCATCGCCCAGGGAGAGGTCGGCCACTGCCTTAGCATAGCCTAGGCAGGACGCCCAGCGCCCCTCCCTTCGGGCTGCTCAGCCGGCTTGGCGTGCGTCCGCCAGGCGGGTGACGAGCGCGGCGCCCTCACGGGCCATGCGCGAGCGCGGGATCACCTGGTCAAAGCCGGCCTCGTCGGCTCGGCGGCGGGCCCGCGCGTCGACGTGGGAGTAGAAGGCCAGCGTGCGGGTGTCTCCCAGCTCACGGCCCATGGCCATCGACTCGAGCAGCGTGGCCCCGTCGAGGGCATCGCTGGTCAGGTCGACCACGAACACGTCGGCGCTCGGCGCCTGTACGCGAGCCGCGCCCTCGTCGCTCACCAGTTGGACCTCATGTCCAACTGCTCGCAGAGCGCCCAGCACGTTTGACCCGAAGAGCAGGTCGGTGGTCAGGACGACGACGGAGGCCACGGCCTGCCTACTGCGCGCGCAGCCGGCGAAACTCGCTGCGGGCCGACTCGGGCCGGCCCCACATGGGTTGCACCTCCACGCGCCCGCTGCGGGTCTCGCGCACCGCGAGCTCGCCGTCGATGCCGGCGTCGTCGAGCAGGCGCAGCGCGGTGTGTACGGCCGGACCCGAGGCGGCGTGCCCGAACCGGTGGGCGACGAGCACGTGCCAGTGCCACTCGCGGCGCGAGTAGGGCTGCGCGTTGCAGGTGACCAGATAGACGGCGGCGTCGACGTAACGCGTCTCGTCGGCGATGCGCAGGTCGAACTCGAGGTCGGTCCAGTCGTCGGGCAGGGAGTCGACGATCTGCTGGAAGGTGTCGGCCAGGCCCACTCAGCGGAGCCTAGATCATCATCGGTGCGGTGCCACCGCCTGGGCGGGCGCGGCTATTGTGAACGCCATGGCCGCCACCGCTCCCGTGGGCCTGCACGACGACTACATAGCGCTCAGCGAAGGCTGCGCCCTGGTCGACCGCTCCGAGCGGGGCAAGCTCACCCTGACCGGCCCTGACGCCGCCGGCTTCCTCAACGGGCAGCTGACCAACGACATCACCGCCCTGACGCCGACGAGTGGCTGCTACGCGGCCTTCCTCACGCACAAGGGCAAGATGCTCGGCGACGTACGCGTGCTGGCCCTGGATGGCCCCGAACCGGAGCTCGCCGCGGTCCTCGGCGCGGCCCTGGGCTCGGCGGTGTGCGAGGAGCCCCAGCCGGCCACCGAGCCCGCACCACTACTGCTGGACTGCGAGCGCGTCGCGCTGCAGGCCCTCTTTGACACCATCCGGCGCTTCAAGGTCGGGTACGCCGTCGAGCTGCACAAGCGAACCGTCCAGCGTTCGCTGCTGTCGCTGCTCGGCCCCGGATCGCGCGCGGTGCTCGAAGGTGCCCGCGAGGGACAGGGTCCGGAGCTGCCCACCGGCGAGCACGCCAACGCGAAGGCCCGAGTGGCGGGCACCGACGTGCTGCTCGTGGCCACCGACACCGGCTGGGACCTGCTGTGCGACGCGGCTACGCGAGACGCGATCGCGGCAGCCCTGACCGAGGCGGGCGCGCGTCCGGTCAGCGAAGCGGCCGCCGAGGTCGTGCGCGTCGAGCGTGGTCGCCCTCGCTACGGGATCGAGATGGACGACTCCACCATTCCCCAAGAGGCCGGCATCAACGAGCGGGCCGTCAGCTTCCAGAAGGGATGCTACGTGGGACAGGAGACAGTCGCACGACTGTTCTACCGGGGCAAGCCCAATCGGCACCTGCGCGGACTGCGCCTCAGTGGCCCCGCGGCGCACGACGACGTGCTGCGCATGGGCGAGCGTGAGGTCGGACGGGTGGCCAGCAGCGTGGAGTCCCCCCGCCTCGGCTTCCTGGCGCTGGCCCTGATACGGCGCGAGGCCTCCCCGGGCGACACCCTCGCGGTAGGCGACGAGGGCGTTCAGGCGCAGGTGTGCACGCTTCCCTTCGACGCCTGACCATCCAGCCGGCGGCCTCCGGCGAAGGAACGGGCCGACGGGCAGCCACGACGGCGCTGCTGGTGGCGGTGGCGACCCTCAGCGCGGGCTGCGGAATGAGCGTCAGCACCCGGGCGAGCCGCTACAGCGGCGAGCTCGGTGCCCTGCAGCGCACGTATGAGAGCAGCACCGACGCCGTCCTGCGTAACGCCGCTCGCGGAAGCGACCGTGCACGAGCGGCCGCCGCGGTTGGTCGCTATGAGACGTTGCTGGCCCGGGTGCAGACCGCCCTTCGGCGCCTGCATGCTCCACCGCGGGCCTCGCCCCTGCAGCGGCGGCTGGTGCGAACGCTCACGCGCTACGGCGGTGAGGTCCGGCGCCTGATCGCGGCCCTGGCCGTCCCTCGCGGGGTCGACCCTCGCGGCGCAACCCGGCGCTTTGCCAGCGTCACCCAGGGCACGCGCGCCCAGGTCCGCAGCACCATCGCGGCGATCGACGCACGTGTGCGCTGATGGCACGAGCGTCCCCACGATACGGTGCGAGCCCGTCCCATGGCGCCGTCGACGTGCACGTGGACGTGGACGTCAGTCGGGAGCTCGGTCTGTTGGCGATCGGGTGCTTCGGCTAGGGTTTTGATCTGTTCACGCGGCGTGGGGCCGCAAACTCGGGAGAGGGATGCTCAACAGGAAGGCTTCGCTCGTCGTCGCGACGACAACGGTGATGGCGGTCAGTGCCTGCGGCTCCACCACGCGCTACGCCAACGATCCGCGACCGCCGGACCTCGCCATCATCACGACCGCCGTCACCAACGACCGCGTGGCGGTTGCCCCCGCACGCGTCGGGGCGGGCCCGGTTGAGTTCACTCTGGCCAACGAGACGGGCGCCAGCCAGACGGTCACTGTGGCCAGCGACCAGGCGGGACAGCTTCGGCTGCAGACGCCGCCCATCAATCCCGGGGATACCGCCTCGTTGAAGACCGTGCTCAAGACCGGCGGCTACTCGGTGCGCGTGGACGGCTCCACGATCCGCGCCTCTCGCATCGCCGTGGGCCCCAGCCGCCCGAGCGCCCAGAGCACGCTGCTCGAGCCCTGACGCTGCCGGTCGCCCGCCGGCCCGACCGCCGGCGCAGGCGCTGCGCGCGGTACGGGGACAGACCGCTGGGTAGCATTGCGCCCCGCGCCCCGTCCCCGATAGCGAGGTTTCAATCACGTGGCAATGGATCTGCAGAGGATCTCCGAGGTCGACGCCGAGCCCGGAGAGCTGCCCAGCACGATGGCCGCCTGGGTCATCCGCCAGGAGCGCGAGGGCGAGCCCAAGGACGCCTTTCAGGTCGAGGAGATCGAGGTACCCGAGCCCGGCGCCTTCGAGGTCATCGTTCGTGTGATGGCCGCCGGGGTCAACTTCAACAACGTGTGGGCGGCGCTCGGAAAACCGGTGTCGGTGTTCCGCTATCACCCCCAGGAGGATCACCACATCGGGGGTTCTGACGCTTCGGGCGTCGTGTGGAAGGTGGGCGAGGGCGTCACGCGGTGGGCGCCCGGCGACGAGGTCGTCGTCCACTGCAACCAGGCTTCCTACGAGGATCCCGAGGTGCACGGGCTCGATCCGCTCGCCGCTCCCTCGCAGAAGATCTGGGGCTATGAGACCAGCTGGGGCTCGTTCGCCCAGTTCACCAAGGTGCAGGCTCAGCAGCTGCTGCCAAAGCCGCGCCACCTGGCCTGGGAGGAGGCGGCCAGCTACGGGCTGACCTACTTCACGGCGTACCGCATGCTGATCGACCAGGCCAAGCTGCAGGCCGGTCACCGCGTGCTCATCTGGGGGGCGGCCGGCGGCCTGGGCGTGTTCGCCACCCAGCTCTGCCGGCTGACCGGAGCCGACTGCGTGGGTGTCGTCTCCAGTGCGGACAAGGGCGCGCTCGTCGAGCAGCTCGGCGCTCGCGGGTTCATCGACCGCAGCGAATACGCCGGCATGATGCGCCGCGGGGGCGAGTCGGCCGAGCAGGAGAAGGTGCGCTTCGGCGAGACCCGGCGCTTTGCCAAGGCCGTCAAGGAGGTCCTGGGCGATTCGCCGGACATCGTCTTTGAGCACGTGGGGCAGGCGACCTTTCCGACCTCGGTGTTCGTGGTGCGACCCTTTGGCAAGGTCGTCATCTGCGGGGCGACGTCGGGCTACAACCTGGACTTCGACGTCCGCTACCTGTGGATGCGCCAGAAGCAGATCATCGGCTCGCACTTCGCCAACGCCTGGGAGTGCAACAAGGCCAACGAGCTGATCGAGCAGTCCAAGATCCGCCCGGTGCTGTGGAGGACGATGCCCTTCGAGCAGGTCGCCGACGCGCACCAGCTCATGCACGAGAACCGACACGCGGGCAAGATCGCCGTGCTCGTGGGAGCCACCGAGGAGGGCCAGGGACGCACGGCCGAGGGGCCGGGCGCGATTCACGCGGAGGTGGGAGCCTGATGGCCGGTGTGGTGATCGTCCCGTGGTACGCCACGGGCTTCCGCGGCGACCGGCTGGGCGAGGCGCTCAACGGCATCGCTCCGGTGGCCATGCGCTACGGAGCGACTTCCTACGCGGTCTACCGGGCCAACGACGATCGCTACAAGTTCCAGCAGCTGGCGGCATTCGCTGAGCACCTGGACTGGGAGCGCTACTGGTCGGGCCCCGAGATGACCGATTTCCGGGTGCGCCACTCGAGCTGGTACCAGGTGCCTGTCCTCTACGGCTGGTGGGACATGACCGTCGCGGGCTCCCGCGGCGAGCAGACCGCCATGAGCAGCGGCCCGGCGACCGGCGAGAGCTCCTAGCACCAGCCCGCGGGCGTCCGGTAGGCAGCGCGCCCAGCCGTCTTGGCGCGTCCACCTCCTGTGGCGCGTCTAGCCCTGTTCCAGAGGGGCCATGGTCAGGCCCGCGTCCTTGAGCTGCTCCCAGTAGTGCTCGGCGACCTCGCGCTGACCGCTGAACACGATCGCTTGGCCGCTGGTGTGGATCTCGTCGGCCATGCGGTACCCGCGCTCGAGCGAGACACCGGGGATCGTGGCCGCGAGGGTGCGTGCGACGTGGTCAAAGGTGTTGTGGTCGTCGTTGCGGACAATGACGCGCCAGGCGCCGCCCAGTCCGGTGCCGGGGTCGCCCGTCCGCGGCCGCTCGATGGTCTGGGTCACCGTGGGCTGCCCCGCTCGGCCTCGCGCAGGTAGCGCAACAGCCCTTGGAAGCTCTGTCGCGGCGGCACGGCCTGCTCGTAGGACGCGGCGGTGTCAGGGTTCGCCACGCTGTCGGCGATCCGCGCGCCAAAGGCGGTCACGAAGGCGCTCTGGTCCAGGTCGCGGGCCATGTCCTCGCTCTCCTGCAGGGCGGCCCGCATGGCGGCCAGATGCTCTGACACGTCCTCGTGCTGGCCGAAGTGGGTGATGGCCAGCGTGTCCGGCGCCCAGCTGTCGACCAGGTCCAGCGAGGAGCGCCAGGCGGACAGGTCGACATCGGGGGGCGGCGTGGGCGCCAGCACGATGCCGTCAGCGATGCGCACGCCGGTGACGTCGCCGGTGAAGGCGCGCCGGGTCCCTTCGTGCAGGTAGGACACGTGATGGGAGGCGTGTCCCGGCGTGTAGGCCACCCGAAAGGGACCCATGAGCTCGCCACCCTGGAGCACGCGCACGCGTTCGGCGGGCACGGGCAGCATCTCGCCCCACAACCGCTGCATGTCATCTCCGTAGAGCCGGGTCGCGCTGGCCAGCAGGCGCGTCGGGTTGATGATGTGCGGCGCACCCCGTTCATGCACCCACACCTCGAGGTCGGGGAAGCGCGCCACCAGCGATCCAGCGGCGCCGGCGTGATCGAGATGGATGTGCGTCAGGGCCAGCGCCCGCGGCGTGCGGCCCTCCAGCGCGTCGAGCAGGGTCGCCAGGCAACTGCTCGGCCCGGGATCGACGATCACGTCCCCCACGCGCCAGGCGCCGATCACGCGATCGCGACCCAGGTGCATGAGATCGATCAGCTCGGTGTCGGAATCCGCGACCATATTCGATGCCCGCGGACCGCCGTCCCGAGCAGTCCGTGTCTGCCCGTGGCGGACCTTTTCCATCCCCGCGGTCCCTGAGAGGCGCGCGGCGGCGCGAGCGCGCCTGAGCCTACAATGAGGGCCATGAGTCGTGATCGTCCCGGCTCGCCCGCGTCCGCCGACCTCCAGGGCGAGGCCCCCGCTCCCCCCGGCGAGACCGGCTCGGTGGCCGCCTCCACCGCTCCCTCCGGCCAGGGCGATGCTCCCGCGCAGCCATCTGCCGCGGGCGCACCCGCGCCGCGCCTGTCCGATCGCGACCAGCCGTGGATGATGAGGACCTACGCGGGTCACTCCACGGCCCGGGCGTCCAACGAGCTCTACCGCCGCAACCTGTCCAAGGGTCAGACCGGCCTCTCGGTGGCCTTCGATCTGCCCACGCAGACCGGTTATGACCCCGACGACGAGCTGGCTCGCGGCGAGGTGGGCAAGGTCGGCGTGCTGGTGTCCCACCGCGGCGACATGGCCACCCTGATGGACGGCATACCGCTGGACACGATGAACACCTCGATGACCATCAACGCCACGGCGGCGTGGCTGTTGGCCCTCTACATCGTTGCGGCGGAGGACCACGGCATCCCGGCGCGCGAGCTTGCCGGAACCACGCAGAACGACGTCATCAAGGAGTTCCTGGCGCGCGGGACCTACGCCTTCCCGCCCGCTCCCTCGATGCGCCTGATCGCCGACATGATCGCCTACACGGTGGAGCATGTCCCGCGCTGGAACCCCATCAACATCTGCTCCTACCACCTCCAGGAGGCGGGGGCCACCCCGGTGCAGGAGATCGCCTACGCCATGAGCAACGCCATTGCCGTACTTGACGGCGTTCGCGAGCGCGTGCCCCAGGAGCGCATGGGCGCTGTCTTCGGTCGCATCTCCTTCTTCGTCAACGCGGGCGTGCGCTTCGTGGAGGAGCACGCCAAGCTGCGCGCCATGTCGCTGCTGTGGGAGGAGCTGGGCCGCGAGCGCTATGGCGTCAGCGACCCCCGCCACCTTCGCTTTCGCTACGGCGTGCAGGTCAACTCCCTGGGCCTGACCGAGGCCCAGCCCGAGAACAACGTCCAGCGCATCGTCCTCGAGGCGCTGGCGGTCACCCTCGGACGTGACGCCCGGGCCCGCGCGATCCAGCTGCCAGCCTGGAACGAGGCCCTCGGCCTGCCCCGGCCGTGGGATCAGCAGTGGTCGCTTCGCATCCAGCAGGTGCTCGCCTACGAGACCGACCTGCTCGAGTACCCCGACATCTTCGAGGGCTCCATGGTCATGGACGGACTCGTGGCCGAGATGCTCGAGGGCGCGCGCACGGAGATGGCCGTGGTCGCCGAGCACGGGGGCGCCGTCGAGGGCGTCACCTACATGAAGACCGCCCTGGTCGATTCCCACCGCGAGCGCCTGCGGCGGATCGAGTCCGGCCAGCAGGTGGTGGTGGGCCAGAACCGCTTCACCGAAAGCGAGCTGTCCCCCCTGACCGCCGATGCGCAGGGCGGCATCCTGGTGGTCGATCCCGACGTGGAGGCCGGCCAGATCGAGGCCGTGCGCCGCTGGCGAGCCGAGCGCGATCAGGGCGCCGTGGACCAGGCTCTGGCCGAGCTGGCGCGCGTCGCCGCCGGGGAGGAGAACCTCATGGAACCGACGATCGCCGCCGCCCGAGCCGGGGCGACCACCGGCGAGTGGTCGCACACCTTGCGCGAGGTGTTCGGCTCCTACCGCGCCCCCACCGGGGTGGGCGATGCATCGGTGGGAGCGCCCGATGAGGACCTTGCCCAGCTGCGCGACGAGGTGGCCGCGCTGGCCGAGCGCCTCGGACGCCGCCCGAAGCTCCTCGTCGGCAAGCCGGGACTGGACGGCCACTCAAACGGCGCCGAGCAGATCGCGGTACGCGCCCGGGACGCCGGCATGGACGTGGTCTACGAGGGGATCCGCCTCACCCCGGCCCAGATCGCTGCGTCGGCCCTGCAGGAGGGGGTGCACGTGGTGGGGCTGTCGATCCTCTCCGGCTCTCACCGCGAGCTGATCCCTGCTGTGGTCCGCTCACTGCGCGAGGCCGGCGTGCAGGCTCCGGTGATCGTGGGCGGCATCATCCCCGACGCCGACGTCGCTGCGCTCAAGCAGGCCGGCGTGTCCCTGGTCTACACGCCCAAGGACTTCGACCTCACGCGCATCATGGGCGACGTGGTGCGCTTGCTGGCCAGCGGCACGGACCCGGTGCCCGACGCCGAGCTGGCCGCCGGCTCTCCGGCGGCGTGAGCCCCGCGCGGGCTGGGTGCCGGCGGGCGGCGACCACGCCACGGTGACGTCGCCCGCGCCACCGGGCGCCGAGCTCGGGCGGCGCCTGAGCACCGGCGACCTGAGCGCGGCCCCGGCCGCTCTCAACGTGCTGGAGAGCACCACGCCGCACGACCGCCGCCAGGCCGCCGCGCTCCTACGCGCGCTGTCGCCCAGAGCGCTCGGCCGTGAGGCTCCCGGGCACATCGTCGGCGTCACCGGGCCGCCCGGCGCAGGCAAGTCCACGCTGCTCTCGCGCCTGCTCGCCGCGTGGCGCGCTCGCGGGCGCACCGTGGCCATGCTCGCCGTGGACCCGGCGTCGCGTCGCTCGGGGGGCTCGCTGCTGGGCGACCGAGCCCGCGTGGACTTCGATCCAGCCGACGGCGGCGTGTTCATCCGCTCGACGTCAGCGGGTGACCAGCTGGGCGGCCTGGCCCCCGCCACCCGCACCGCCGCCCAGGTACTGGCGAGCGCCTTCGACGTGGTCGTCATCGAGACGGTGGGGGTTGGTCAGGCCGAGACCGACGTGGCCGACGTGGCCGACACCGTGGCGGTGATCGTGCAGCCCGGCAGCGGCGACGTGCTGCAGTTCCTCAAGTCGGGGATCATGGAGATCCCCGAGGTGCTCGTGGTGACCAAGGCCGACCTTGGGCGGGTGGCCGACCGGGCCCGGCGCGATCTGAGCGCGGCTCTACGGTCGCTGGGATCACGCGACACTCCGATCGTGTCGGTCTCCTCCGTGCCACCGGTGCGGGGAGTCGACGAGCTCATCGACGCCCTGGACGGCCATCGCGCACGCGTCGACCTCTCAGACCGGCGCACCCACGCTCGCCGGGCCGGCGCGCTGGCCGAGTTCACGCGCGAGCACGGTCAGAGCGGACTGCGTCGGCTGGGAGGGCGCCGGGGCGCCGGGCGCTGGTTAGCTGAGCAAGCGACGGGGCTCGAGGGGCCCGCGCTGCTTGACGCGCTCGAGAAGCGCTCGGGCGTGCCGCGTTCGACAGCAGCGCAAGTCATCGCTCCGCGCGCCCCGGCGGCTCCCGAGCGCCAGCGCTGAGCTGTCGGGGCTCACGCCTTCGCCCGCGGGCGGGTCGGCGGCGCCAGCGCGGAGACGCGCCAGGAGCCCTGCACCTGCTCCAGAGCGACCGTGTCGTCGGAGGGGGGCTGGTTGGCCGCGGTGGTATGGATCACCGCGGTAGCGCGCGGCCCGGTGACCGAGACGCTGCGCACGGTCAGCTTCGGAGAGCGAGGAGCTCCGAAGCCACGCGCCAGCCCCGTCGGGCACGGCAGCCCGATGGCGCTGAACTGGTCGGTGAGGCTTGGCGCCAGCAGCTTGTCGCACACGGTTACGTAGTCGTGCGCGGCGACCGCCCGGCCCAGGCGGTCCAGGGTCGCGCGCACCTGCATCTGCGCCGAGGAGCCGCCACCGCAGCCGGCCAACGGACACAGCGCCAGGACGCCGATGGCCAGCGCTGCCGTCAATCTTCGCCGAGGAGCTGCTCCAGAGAAGGGCATCGGCGCAGGGTACGCTGTAAAGATGGTCGAGCAGTCAACCACCCTGGTCGACGGACACGGCCGTGCGATCCAGGACCTGCGCATATCGGTCACCGACCGCTGCAACTTTCGCTGCCAGTACTGCATGCCCGCGGAGGGCCTGCCCTGGCTCGAGCGTGCCGAGATCCTGAGCTTCGAGGAGATCGAGCGGCTGGTCACGGTGCTGGTGAACATAGGCGTGCGCGACGTGCGCCTGACCGGCGGCGAGCCCCTGGTCAGGCGCGACCTGCCCCAGCTGGTATCCCGCCTGAAGGCGGTCCCCGGCCTGCGCGAGCTGTCGCTGACCACCAACGGGTACCTGCTGGAGCGTGACGCGGGCGCGCTCGTCGCCGCGGGCGTCGACCGCTTCAACGTATCGGTGGACTCCCTGCAAAGGGATGGGTTCTTCGCCATGACGCGCCGCGATGCGCTGCCCCAGGTGCTGCGTGGCCTGCACCGGCTCGCCGAGTTCCCCGAGGCTCATCCCATCAAGGTCAATGCGGTGGCGATGCGCGACTTCACCGAGCACGAGCTGCTGCCCTTCGCCCACTTCGCCCGCGAGTACCCCTTCGAGGTGCGCTTCATCGAGTTCATGCCGCTGGACGCCGACCGATCCTGGAGCACCGATGCGGTGCTCACCGGCGAGGAGGTGCGCGCCGCCATTCACGCCCACCTGCCGCTGGAGCCCGAGCCGCGCGAGCCCAGCGCCACCGCTCGCGTGTACCGCTTCGCTGACGGCCGCGGGCGCATCGGGTTCGTGAACCCCGTCTCCGAGCCGTTCTGTGCGGATTGCAATCGCATCCGCCTGACCGCCGACGGGCGTCTGCGCACATGCCTTTTCTCGTTGCGCGAGACCGACCTGCGTGACGCGATGCGCAGCGGAGCAGACGACGAGAAGCTCGCGCGCATTCTGCGCGAGGCCGTGTGGCGCAAGGAGCTCAAGCATCGCGTGAACGAGCCCGGCTTCGTGCAACCCGTGCGCACGATGTCGGCCATCGGCGGCTGAGCCTCAGGGACCTCCGTCGAGGGCTCTGTCCGCGTACGCAAGCCGCGCCTGGCCGTCGTGCTCGTCAATGCGCAGGCCGTAGTTGATGAGACCAATTCGCTCGACGACCCGTCGGGACGGCCAATTATGTTCGGCAATCCAAGCGACGACGGGGACACGCGCATCATGCTGGCCGGCAGCGGTCAGCGCCGCCTGCGCCAGCTCGGTTGCGTATCCGTGACCCCAGTGTTCTGCCGCCAAGCGGTAGTTGAGGTTCCACGTCCCGGTGGCACGACGCTGAGCCCCCCCAAGGCCAATGACCCGGCCGCCGTCAGCAAGGCCGACCGTCCAGTAACTCAGCCCGTCGCGAGCCCAACGGTCGGCTGCTCGGTCGATCCCCCCGCGTGTGGTACTGACGTCCATGTGACGCCCGGCGGGGTCATACCACCATCCCGCCGGTTCGCTGAAGATACCGAACAAGACGTCGAGGTCGTCGATTGAGACCGGGTAGAGGAGTAGGCGGTCTGTTACCACGGGCCGGGGCGGTCGAGGGCGAGTGAGCTGGATGGTAGAGGCCACAGCCGGGTCCCTCCCGGGGAGATGATGGCGCGACGGCGCACCGGCTTTACCTAGAGGGGCTCGTCCGCTTCCCCGCGTCTCCCTTACCGTCCGGTTAAATGACGCGGCCAGCGGCGTCCGGGCCGACCGTCGAGCCGTAGAACACGAGCATGGTCGTGCTCGTCGTCTTCGCTGTCGTGGCCGGTGCGGGAACCGCCCTGAGCCCGTGCGTGCTGCCCGTGCTCCCCGCGCTGCTGTCCGCAGGCGGGTCTGGTGGGCGGCGTCGCCCGCTGGGGGTCGTGCTCGGTCTGTCGGTCACGTTCACGGTGACGATCGCCGGTGCGGCCAAGCTGGTGGGCGGTGTCGGCCTGGGCAGCGGTGGACTGCGCACGGTGGCCGTGGTGGTGCTGCTGGCCTTCGGCCTGCTGCTCGTGGCGCCCGCCCGGGTGGCCGACCGCCTCGAGGCCCCGCTGTCGCGTCTGAGCCGCCTGGGGCCGCGGTCGCGGGGGGACGGCTTCGTGTCCGGTCTGCTGGTGGGCGGCGCCTTGGGGTTCGTGTACACGCCGTGCGCCGGGCCCATCCTGGCCGCGGTGGTCACGGTGGGGGCGGCCAGCGGGCGCACCGTCGCGGTGGCGCTGGCCTATGCGGCGGGCTCGGCCGCGGTCCTGCTGGCGCTCATGCTGGGCGGACGGCGGCTGCTGGACCGCGTCAGGGTGGCGGGAAGGGGCCCGGCGTTGAGGCGCGTGCTGGGCGTGGTGATGGCCGTCACCGCCCTGGCCATAGTGGCCGGGGCAGACGTCCGCTTCGACCAGTTCGTGGCCAGCAACATTCCCGACGTCAATGCGACCGCGGGCCTGGAGCGCTCACGAGCGGTGGCCAGCCGCCTGGGGACGCTCACGGGCCGGCGGCCACGCTTCGCGGCCAGTGCCTCGACGCCATCGGCGGCGCGGGCGGCCGCGAGCCTGACCGACCTTGGCCCCGCGCCTCCGTTCACCAACACCCAACGCTGGTTCAACACGCCGGGAGGGCGCCCGCTCACCCTGGCGGGGCTGCGCGGCCGAGTGGTGCTGATCGACTTCTGGACCTACACCTGCATCAACTGCATCCGCACGCTGCCCTACCTGCGCGCGTGGGACGCTCGCTACCGCGGCTCGGGTCTGTCGATCGTGGGCGTGCACTCACCCGAGTTCTCCTTCGAGCACGACGCGGCCAACGTGCAGTCGGCGATCGGGCGGTTCGGCCTGAGCTATCCCGTGGTCCAGGACAACCAGCTGGGCACGTGGAACGCGTACGGCAACCAGTACTGGCCGGCCGAGTACCTCATCGACGCATCCGGCCACGTGCGCTACGTGAGCTTCGGCGAGGGCGACTACGTGCGCACGGAGGCGGCGATTCGGGCGCTGCTCTCTCAGACTGGTCGCAGCGCGCCGGGCGCGCCGGCGCAGCCCTCTGACACGATGACGCCCAGCGCCACCGCGACACCCGAGACCTACATGGGTGCCGAGCGAGCACAGGGATGGGTTCCTCGCGAGCCCACGCCTGGCCTGCACCGCTACCCGGGTTCCCCTCACCTGGCGTTGAACTCCTTCTCCCTGCGAGGGACGTGGCACATCGCATCGCAGGCGGCGACCGCCGTGAGCGGCGGGCAGGTCGACGCGCAGGTGCAGGGCCGCCACGTGTACGCCGTGCTCAGCGCCCCGGGAGGGCGGAGCGCCACGGCGCAGGTGCTGCTCGACGGCCGGCCCGTCGACGCGCGCCACGCCGGGGCCGACGTGCACTCAGGGCACGTGACGGTTACCGCCCAGCGCCTGTACGAGCTCGTGTCCGCGCCGGGTGACGAGCGCCATCACCTGACGCTGCGCTTCGACCCCGGCCTGAGCGGCTACGCCTTCACCTTCGGCTAGAACCGAGCTGGCTGGTCGGCTGTGCTTCGCCTAGACCCCGGCCGACCGGTCGGCTGGTCGCGCCAAGCAGGCGCTCGGCCGCCAGCATGTCGGCCGGAGCGTTGACGTTGACCAATACCCCCTCGTCTACTGAGACGACGCGCGGATCCAGGCTCATCACCGTCGTGGTCAGCGGAGCCCGTGGCGGTGCCCGGCGCAGCGCCGCGGCCGCCGATGGCTCATAGCGCGCGAGCAGGGGCTGAACGCGCCCGGCGGCGCCGGCGATCACCGCCCGCGCGCCGTCGGCCGGCGTGCTCGCCAGCAGCTCGATGACCGCGGCCGGCACGAGCGGCAGGTCCACCGCACAGATCACCACCGCCCTGCCCCGCGCGCGGCGCAGCGCCTCCAGCACGCCAACGAGGGGATGGCACCGTGGCGAGGACTCCCTCCACACCTCCACGCGCTCAGGCAGGGGCGGCAGCACCGTTTCGTCCTTGACCACGACGGCGACCCGCTCGAGGGCCGCACACACAGAATCGAGCGTCCAGGCGAGCAGCGGACGCCCGGCCAGTACCGCCGTGGCCTTGGCGCCACCGAGGCGGCGCCCTCGACCGCCCGCGAGCACCGCGCCCACCGGGGCGCCGACGCGCGGCGGCGGATGAGAGACCCTGCCGGCCACCGGCGCAGCATAGAATGGCGCCATGGAAGGCTCCACGCCGCAGGCAACTGCTCGCAGCTGGCTGCGCTGTTACCGTTGCTGGTCTCAGGACCTGGAGGTGCAGGTCCACTACGAGGGCATTCATAAGATCGACCCGGAGACGGGCGAGCGAGCCGAGGTCGTCGACGAGCTCCAGGAGGCGGTCGTGCAGTGCCTGGACTGCATGCACGACCAGCCCCACCTCGGTTTCAACAACGGTCGCGTCGAGCCGATCGAGGACCGCTGGGAGCGGATGATCGCGGGCACCCCCTGGGTGGCCTCCTGCACGGTGACCGTCGACGCCGACGACGTGGAGTCATGCTCGGGGCCCGAGGCCGGCGACGGGCTCTCCTTCGCGGCCTTTGGCGATCACGGCGTACGTGAGTTCTTCACGCACGTGCGCTTCCACAAGCACGAGGACGAGAACCGGATCGTCGTGCACCTGCTGGTCGAGCTCTACGCGCGTTCGCTCGAGGAAGCCACCGAGGTCCTCGAGCATGCCGCCCGGGGAACGCTGACCATCACGTCGCTGGCCGAGGAGTCACGCCCGCCCGCCGCCGCCGAGGAAGACGCCGGGCACTCCTAGCCGTTCGGTGCAGCCGCGCCAGGAGGGAGGGCTGGGTCGGGCGACCCGGACTCGTGGGCCGGGTTGCGGCGACTTGGTTGGGTAGGCCGCCGCGGGAGCCAACGCTGGGTGGAGACCAAGGCTGGGCTGCCGTGAGTGTTGGGCCTGGCCGGATGTTGGGCCTGGCCGGATAGGGTCCCATGGTTGCTGTTCTTCATTGTGAGACGTGGCAAACCGTGGCGGGGCAGAAGGTAGGTGCCCCGGGGCTGTCGCACTTCCTCAGGAGCAATACAACTACTTCTGCAACTCGGTCTACGGCATGAAGAAGGCGGTGCTCGACGCCCAAGAACTCATGCATTCGGAGATCAAGGGGCAGACCTGCTTTGCGCCCTATAAGCAGCTGCTATTCGACTGCCGTGCCCTCATGGAGAATGAGGCGCCTGGCCGTGGGATCGCTTAACTTCGACCTTCGAGGCACGCGAGAGGACGAAGCGACGGCCGGGGTTTTCTCCGACGTTTATCGGAGTGCGCCTTTGCCTTGTTCCGGTCGGGCGGCCCTTCGGGTGCCTTTTTCAGCGCTGCGCGACAGCTAGCGCAGGCGAGCCTCCAGCTCGTCCAGCTGAGCGCGCAGCGGCTCGGGCAGCCCTTCAAAGCGCGCGAAGTGCTCACGGAACTGAGGCAGCTGGGCGAGCCATTCCTGCGGATCGACGCGCAGCACCTCAGCCATGTCCTCGCCGGACATGTCCAACCCCGCGGTGTCGATGGCGTCGGGGGTGGGCATCAGCCCGATCGGCGTGTCCACCGCCTCGGCGTCGCCGTCGCAGCGCCGGAAGGCCCAGGCGAGCACACGGCTGTTCTCGCCAAAGCCCGGCCACAAGAAGCGCCCGGAGTCGTCCTTGCGAAACCAGTTGACGTAGAAGATCCGGGGCAGCTTCTCGGCCTCACCGCGCTCGCCGATGTCCAGCCAGTGCGCGAAGTACCTGGCCATGTCATAGCCGCAAAAGGGGAGCATGGCGAATGGGTCGAAGCGCAGCTTGCCCACCCGGCCCGACGCGGCGGCGGTCGTCTCGGAGGACATCACGGCCCCCAGGAACACGCCGTGCTCCCAGTCGCGGGCCTCATACACCAGGGGAATGCCGGTCGAGCGACGCCCACCGAAGAGCATGGCGTCGATGGGCACGCCGGCCGGGTCCTCCCACTCGGGAGCGATCGACGGGCACTGGGCCGCGGGCGCGGTGAAGCGCGCGTTGGCGTGGGCCGCCGGCTTCTCTGTGTCGGGCGTCCAGTCACCGCGACGCCAGTCGCGCAGATGGTGGGGCTTGTCGTCGGTCATGCCCTCCCACCAGACGTCGCCGTTGTCGGTCAGGGCACAGTTGGTGAAGATGGTGTTCTCGCGCACCGTGGCCATGGCGTTGGGATTGGTCCTCTCGCCGGTGCCCGGCGCGACGCCGAAGAAGCCCGCCTCGGGGTTGATGGCGTAGAGGCGACCGTCCTCGCCGAACTTCATCCAGGCGATGTCATCTCCGATGGTCTGCACCTGCCAGCCCGGCAGCGTCGGGATCAGCATGGCCAGGTTGGTCTTGCCACACGCCGAGGGAAAGGCGCCCGTGAAGTACTTGACCTGCCCCTCCGGCGAGGTGAGCTTGAGGATCAGCATGTGCTCGGCCATCCAACCCTCGTCGCGCGCCATGACCGAGGCGATGCGCAGGGCAAGGCACTTCTTGCCCAGCAGCGCGTTCCCCCCGTAGCCCGAGCCGTAGGACCAGATCTCGCGCGTCTCCGGGAAGTGGACGATGTACTTGTTGTCGGCATTACAGGGCCAGGGCACGTCCCTGACTGCGTCGCCCAGTGGCATGCCGACCGAGTGCAGGCAGGGCACGAAGGCGCCGTCGTCGCCCAGCGCGTCCAGGGCGCGCTGGCCCATGCGGGTCATGATGCGCAGGCTGACCGCCACGTAGGTGGAGTCGGTCAGCTGCACGCCGATCTGGCTCTTGTCCGAGCCGAGGGGGCCCATCGAGAAGGGCACCACGTACATGGTGCGACCTCGCATGCAGCCGCGGAACAGCTCGGTGAGCGTGTCCTTCATCTCCCGCGGGTCACGCCAGTTGTTGGTGGGCCCCACTTCTTCGCGCGTCGGCGGACAGATGAACGTGCGGTCCTCCACGCGCGCCACGTCGGCCGGATCTGACAGGGCGAGATAGGAGTTGGGCCGCTTGGCCTCGGAGAGCTTCTCGAACGTGCCCGCGGCCACGAGCGTCTGACAGAGACTGTCGTACTCCTCGGGCGAGCCGTCGCACCAGTGCACGGCCTCGGGTTCGGTGAGGGCGGCGATCTCGTCGACCCAATCGATGAGCGACTGGTTGTTGGTCACGGCGGAAGCAGTGGATGACATGGTCTCGATGGCTCCTAGCAGGTGGCGACGGGGCGGTCCGGGACTGAAGGCTGCGTCCCGGGCGGGCGGGTCAGCGGGTTGACTGAGAGCGCCACGGCCGCGCGAGCATCCTCGCGCGGGACAGGCGCGGGAGCCTATCGTCAACAGGCCCATGGGGAGCGAGCCTCGGTCGTCCATGACAGGCGTAGCCTACTGGCGTCTCACAGCCAAACGGGGTACGCACGGTCGAGGTCATCACCCTTACCGAGCGTCGTCGCCTACTCGACGTTCTCCTCGGCGCTCGCCTACTCGACGTTCTCCTCGGCGCTCGCCGCGGGCGCGCCCTGCTCGTGACGGGGAACCAGCACCAGGCGCTTGAACTCGGCCACGAGCACGCCGTCCTGGTTGAGCACGCGCGTGTGCACCTTGACCGTGCCGCGATCGGGCTTGGAGCGTGACTCGCGCTTTTCGAGCACTTCGGACTCTACGTACAGGGTGTCGCCGTGGAATACGGGCGCCGGATGGGACAGCTCCTCGGTGGCCAGATTGGCGATCGCCTTGCCGCTCACGTCGGAGACCGACATGCCCAGCGCCAGCGAGTAGACCAGCGGTCCCACGACCACGTTGCGCCCCTGCTGCGAGGCGGCGGCATAGACGTCGTTGAGGTGCAGCGGATGGTGATTCATGGTGATCAGGCAGAAGAGGTGGTCATCGGATTCGGTGACGGTCTTGGCCGGCCAGTGCTTGTACACGTCGCCGACCTCGAACTCCTCCAGGTAGCGGCCGTAGGGGTGGGAGCCGCTCGCCTCGCGCGCTGCCTGGTCGGTCTCCACGGATCGGGTTTCGCTCATAGCGTTCTTTCAGCCTCCTGTCAGCGGTCTTGGTTTTTCAGAGCAGGCAAGGGGCGCAGGCCGCTTTTAGCCGGGCGCAGGACCGCGTCTGCTGAAGCGACCGGCCATGCACGCCACCCGCACCGGCCCGTGGACCGGTCGACGTCGCGCGCCACTCTAATGACCGTGGATCACCCGTCACCCAGAGAGCGCCGACGATTACCCGGGCCTGCGCCGTCGGCTGACCGTGAGCGGACGGGCGCGGCCGAGCCGATACGGTGAGCCCTCGAGACCCTCGCCGAAGACCTTCGAAGGAGCCAACCGCTGTGCGCAACCCACGTGACTTCCTTCGTCCGCTGGCCATTGGAGCCCCCGAGCCGGTGGGCGAGATCCCGCCCAAGCCCTCGCGCATGATCCACTTCTTCGACGCCAGCAGCGAGAAGATGCGCGCCAAGCTGCCCGACCTCGCGACTCGCAGCGACATCCTGCTGGGCAACCTCGAGGACGCGGTCCCGGTCGACAACAAGCTCTCCGCTCGCGAGGGACTGGTGACCGTCGGGCGTGAGATCGACCTCGGCACCACCGCGCTGTGGACCCGGGTCAACGCGCTGGAGTCGCCCTGGGCGCTGGATGACATCACCACCCTGGTCGGCGAGATCGGGCACCGCCTCGAGGTGATCATGGTGCCCAAGGTCGAGGGTCCCTGGGACATCCACTACGTGGACCGGCTGCTGGCCCAGCTCGAGGCCAAGAGCCGCCTCGAGCGTCCGATCCTCGTCCACGCCATCCTCGAGACCGCGCTGGGCGTGTCCAACGTGGAGGCCATCGCGGCCGCCAGTCCCCGCATGCAGGGCATCAGCATCGGACCGGCTGACCTGGCCGCCTCGCGGCGCATGAAGACCACCCGCGTGGGCGGCGGCCATCCGGGCTACCGAGTGCTCGAGGATCCAGACGCCGAGGACCCCGAGGCACCGAGGGCCAGCGCCCAGCAGGACCTGTGGCACTACTCGATCGGGCGCATGGTCGACGCCTGCGCCGCGGTGGGCATCCTGCCCTTCTACGGACCCTTCGGAGACATCAAGGACGTGCAGGGCTGCGAGGCCCAGTTCCGGGCGGCATTCCTCATGGGCTGCGTGGGCGCCTGGTCGCTGCACCCGGTGCAGATCGACATCGCCAAGCGTGTCTTCAGTCCCGACCCCGACGAGGTGCGCTTCGCCCAAAAGGTGATCGAGGCGATACCCGACGGCCGCGGGGTGCACATGATCGACGGCAAGATGCAGGACGACGCCACCTGGAAGCAGTGCCAGGTGATGGTGTCCCTGGCCCAGATGCTGGCCGAGAAGGACCCGGAGCTGGCCGAGGCCTACGGCCTGGCCCCGGCGGGCGCCCGGGCTTAGCCCGGCGCTTCGCTAGGGTTGGCGCGCGCCGGCCCGACCGGCTCTTTTTATGCGCTTCTACGAGTACGAGGCCCGCGCGATCGTCAGACGCGCCGGCATCCCGGTCACCGACTACGGCTTCACCACCGACGCCGTGGAGGCGCGCCGCACCGCTGAGCGGATCGGCGGTCCGGTGGTGATCAAGTCCCAGGTTCTCTCCGGCGGGCGCATGAAGGCCGGTGGCGTTCAGTTCGCCGACACGCCCGAGCAGGCGCAGACCCACGCGCACGATGTCCTGGCCCTGGAGATCAACGGCCACATGCCTCGGGGCGTGCTGATCGACCCGCGTGCCGAGGTCAAGCACGAGTACTACGCCGGGGTGGTTTGGGACGGCATCCGCAAGCGCCCGGTGATGCTCTTCAGCGACATGGGGGGCATCGACATCGAGGAGGTGGCCGAGACCCACCCAGACCATGTGGGCCGCGGCCACTTCTCCAATGTCCTGCCCATGTCGGAGTTCCAGGCCAAGCAGGTCATCGCGGCCACCGGCGTGTCGGGCCGCGCACTCAACCGGCTGGTTCCCATCCTCACGCGGCTCGCGCGGCTGTTCGTCGAGTACGACATGACGCTCGCCGAGATCAACCCCCTGGTCGAGCTCGCCGACGGCAACTTCGTGGCCCTCGACGCTCACATGGAGATGGAGAACGAGGCCCGCCTGCGCCAGCACGAGCTGCTGGCCGAGCTCGGCGTCGGCTCGGAGGAGACGCGCCAGGCACGGGAGGCGACCCCGTTTGAGCTGGCGGGCGAGGAGGTCGACGCCCAGGACCATCGCGGCGTGGCCGGCAACGTGACCGAGTTCGACGGCAACCTCGGACTGGTCATCGGCGCCGGCGGGGGCTCACTCACCCTGTTCGACGCCGTCCGCGCCCACGGGGGCAGCCCGGCCAACTACTGTGAGATCGGCGGCAACCCGTCGGTGGCCAAGACCTGCGGGCTGGCCAAGCTTGTGCTCAGCAAGCCCAGCGTCGACAAGATCGCCGTGATGATGTCAATCGTGTCCAACACGCGCGTGGACATCGTCGCCCGCGGGGTCATCAGGGCCTGCCTGGAGCTCGACATGGATCCGGCGGAGAAGATCGCCATCTTTCGCATCCCGGGCGCATGGGAGGAGGAGGGGTTCAAGATCCTGGAGCGCTACGGCGTGGAGTACGCCGACCGCTCGGTCTCCCTGCACGAGGCCGCGCGCCGAGCGGTGCAGAAGATCGGGGCAGCGCCCGACGGCGGCGGAGCCCGCCCCCAGGACATGCGCCAGACCACCGCCGAGATCGGCCAGCACGAGGTCTGATGAGCATCCTCGTCGACCAGCGCACCACCTTCATCGTGCAGGGGATCACCGGGCGCGAGGCCGTCAACCTCACGCGTGAGTGCCTGGACTACGGGGCGGGCGCGAAGATAGTCGGCGGAGTGACGCCGGGGCGCCTGGGGCGCGACGTGCACGGCGTCCCCGTGTTTGACACCGTGGCGCAGGCTGTCGCCCATCACGGCGCCCCGATCGACGGCAGCGTGGTGACCGTGCCTCCCGCGTTCACCAAGGACGCCGTCTTTGAGGCGATCGAGAACGGCGTGCGCCTGGTGGTCATCGTCACCGAGCGCATCCCGCGCGCCGACGTGGCCCAGATGGTCGAGCTGGCCAGCCTGCGGGGCGCGCGCATCATCGGGCCCAACTGCCTGGGCGTCATCGTGCCTGACGTGATCAAGATGGGCGGGATCGGCGGCCCGGCTCGCGACGCCGCCAAGGCCTATTCCCCCGGGCCCATCGGGGTGGTCTCGCGCTCGGGTGGGATGACCACCGAGATGTCCTCGACCCTGAGCGCGGCGGGGCTGGGCCAGTCCACGGCGGTGTCGATCGGCGGCGATGCCATCATTGGCTCCACCTACGCCGAGCTCATGCCGCTGTTCGAGGCCGACACCCAGACGCAGGGAATCGTCATCTACACCGAGCCGGGAGGCCGCATGGAGGCCGAGCTGGCGCGCTGGGTCCGCCAGAATGACTCGCGCCTGCCCATCGTCGCCTTCATGGCCGGGCGCTTCATGGACGAGATGCCCGGCATGAGCTTCGGCCACGCCGGCACCATCGTGGAGGGCAAGGAGGACACGGCCACCGAGAAGATCGCGCGCCTGGCCGAGGCGGGCATCACCGTGGCCGAGGAGATATCGGAGATCCCCGGCCTCATTCGGGCCAAGATCGCCGAGCGCAGCGCGGCATGAGGTCAGACGCCACCTTTATCGCCGTCGAGGTCGACGACGCGGCGGCAGACGACCGTGAGCTCGCCAGGCGCCTGACCGAGGCCTGTCCGGTGGACATCTACGCCCAGGGCGAGGACGGCAGCCTGGCCCTGGTGGCAGCCAACCTCGACGAATGCGTGCTGTGCCGTCTGTGCCTGGATGCGTCCCCCCCCGGAGCCGTTCGCGTGATCAAGCTCTACGACGACGGAGCGATCCTCGCCTGAGTTGCCTGAGGTCGAGCGGGCCCGCGCGCTGATCGAGCGCGGCGCGCTGGGACGCCCGATCGCCGGGGCCGATGACCGTGACAGCTACGTCTGCCGTCCCCACGCCCCCGGAGAGATCGCGGCGGCGCTGACGGGGTGCCGTCTGACCGCCGCTCATCGTCGCGGCAAGGCCATGTGGATCGAGACCGACCATGAGCCCATACTCGGCCTGCACCTCGGCATGGCCGGTCACATCCTCATCGACAGCGAGCGCGATCCCGGGTCCCTGGTGGCGCGTCGCCGCTGGGATCGCTTCGTGCTGGAGTTCGAGGACGGCGGGAGCCTCGTCCTGCGCGACAAGCGGAGATTGTCTCGCGCCCTGCTCGACCCCCCGATCGATCGCCTCGGCCCCGACGCCGGTGAGATCGGCCGTGACGCTTTTCGCGCCGGCGTGGGACGCGGGGGCGCGCCGATCAAGGCGCGCATCATGGATCAGCAGGTGATCGCCGGGATCGGCAACCTGCTCGCCGACGAGACCCTGTGGCGCGCCGGCCTGGACCCGCGCCGAGCCGCCGGCTCGCTGTCGGCCGAGGAGCTCGATCGCCTGCGCCGCGAGCTGCGTGGGGCCATCCGCGGCGCCATCCGCCACGGCGGCGTGCACACGGGTCAGATGATCCCCGCCCGGCGGCGCGGCGCCAGCTGTCCGCGCTGCGGCGCGGAGATGCTTCGCGCGACCATCGGGGGACGCACGACCTGGTGGTGCTCGAGCGAGCAGACCTGAGCCCCTACGCGGGGCGGCTGACCAGCCCAAGCGACATGCCGCCCAGGCCGGCGAACAGCTCGACGCATGACCTCGACTGTCTCCGTGCCGCAGTCACCAGCACAACCGTACGGCACAAGCCAATCAGACCGGCGCCACCAGCGTGATGTGCGCGCCACTGAGGGACGCTCGAGCGCACGCGCCATCACAGCCGCAAACTTGCCGCTCCGGCCGGACAGCCGGCCCACAGCCTCAGGACAGCGGCGCGGTGCGCCGCTGTCCCGCGTCGATCCAGCTGACCACTCCCCCTGCCGCCGTGAGCGCTCGTGGGTCGATAGCGCTCCCCTCATCAAGGAGCGCCGGGCCAGCATGATCATCCTTGTGGACCTGATAGCTGCGGCCCGCGGCATAGACGTCCCGCACGATCCATGCGACCGAGCCGTGGGGGTTGAGCACCAGCGCCGTCGTGGGCCCGGTACCGCTCGAGCCACCCGAGAAACCTCCTGCGAAGTTTGCATCACTGGGTATCGGTCCGGTGGGAACGTGGTGTAGGCGTCGGCGCGTGCGAAGGTTGACCACCTCGACGTTGTAGTCGGCGCCGCCTTGGCCGGCGTCGAACCGCTCGAAGGCTACGTAATCCCCCGCGAGGCGGAAGTTGCGTTCGCCGACCTGCTCCACCGTGTCCTGCGGGTTGCTCCGGGCGCCCAGGCGCACAGCCATGTTGCTGTGCGCGTACAGACACCCAAAATAGACTCGCCTGAACCGGTAAAGGCGTCCGGTACCGGTCGCCACGATCGTGTGGGAGCGAGGCGGTTCACAGCGGCCGTGCGGAGCCTGTCAAGCCCGGTGAGACGCTTCATGTTCGAATTTAGTGAGCGGCGGCCTCCTTCTCGGGCTTGTTGATCCACGCGG
>JAABUQ010002016.1_pt1 | contig 41394 bp, 38 predicted proteins | sample 5560001 | NCBI WGS metagenome assembly JAABUQ01 (sample SAMN10711888, study PRJNA513371) | rock metagenome | isolation source: Antarctica rocks | place: Antarctica: Victoria Land, Finger Mt nord | collected 2015-12-18
AGGGATGGGAGTCGCGGCGGTGTTTGTGCAGCTTGGCGGCGGTGTCGAAACGCGCGGAGCAGGAGGGGGCGGTGCAGGTGTAGGTGCCGGAGTCGGCGGCGGTGTTGGAGGGGCGCTGGAGGATGGGGGAGGAGGAGGATTGGGACTGCTGGGAGGAGGTGGTGGAGGAGGGGAGGCCGTGAGGGAAGGGGTGGGAGTCGGTGAGGGAGGACTCGGACTTGGTGGATTCCATGGAGGTGAGGTGGGCGGGGAATTCAGGGACTTGGTCGGAGGTGCTGCGGATGGAAGATTGGCGGCGGGCCATGAAGGGGTATTGTGGGGGTGGAACTGAAGGAGGCATAAAGGTGTAATTGGAGCTTTGTTGTGAGGAGACGGTGGAGGCAGCGTAGTTTGAGGATTCTTGGTTCGCGTTGGAATTGATGGTCTCGTGTCTGGTGTTGACTGCAGCGGATTGCCTTGACCGCTTCTGTCGAGTTTCCTGGGGAAAGAGGGGCATCTTGGCGTCGTGCTCCGTTTCGTGGTAATCAAGGAAAGCTTCCTTTGGGGAAATGGTGTTCGGTGCGACTAGATCGTCGTTGCGTGGTTGGTGCTGGGCGAGAGCGATGGCATCCGATTCGGCTTTGGCTTGCTCTCGCATGCGCGCGGCGGAGTTTAAGCGAGTGGCGGGCGAATGTGGGTTCGAGGCCACGGCCGAAAATCCATCACTTGCAAACTGCGATGTTTCGCGGAACGGCGACTTGCCTCGCGAGACACTGCTCGTCGGTGACGCTGATCGCGCTTGATTGGCTTCTTGCAAGCGCTCCGAGAAGACGCTGTTGTACGGCGACAGGAGATCAGGCTGATTAGCTGCGACAGGACGAGGTTGCAATACCGGTGCCGACTGTGTCATCGCAGGCTGGTACAGCTCGTCCTGATATACGTCTGTCAAAGTCCGACTGAATTTGGGAACATTGTTCTCGTAGCCCTCGCCATACGACCTCCGCGAGGGTGCTCCTCCATCCATGTTCTGGTTTCCCCGCTGCTGCCCCAGCGCTTGCTTCATTGCCGCCTGAGTCGCCATGAGCGACTCCGCATTGTATGTGGATGGGTTGTAGTTGATAAATGCTGGCGCAAAGATACTCTCGTAGGGGTAGTTCGCAGGTGCGGATGCTGATTTTGGGTGTTGAGTCGCCGAGTATGCGCCGTCGAAAGGTTCGAGCTGCTGAGAAGCGCCAGTGACCGAATCTGGATCGACGATGTACGGATACACCAGACCTTGTGTATTCGTATAAGGAGAATCTGGACCGGCAGATCCGATGGTGGATCCCGACGAGAACCTTTTGTGCGTTCGGTATGCCGGAGAAGAGTGCTGCTGCTGGAGCTGAGGGCTCAAATGATAATTGTTAGCAAAGTCCCAGTTGGCTTCAGGCGCAGAGTAATTGTCGGGCATCGACGAGGGTGCTCCGTAAAGAGGTTGCGATAGTTGGTTTGGCGTGGACGAGAACAGGCGGATTGGTGGGTTTTGCGACGAAGTTGTCGTCATGTATGGTGAAGCAATAGGCGAGAGAGCTGAGTGATCCGATGGCGTCGACGGCCGTGAGTCGTAGGGGTAATCGGTAGGATATTGCGGTGAGTGGAAATCTGGAGGGTTGGGCGAAAGTGAATAGGATGGAGAAAAGAAGTTGGTGGAGGATGAGGATGGTAATTGCAGATCTTCTGGTCGATGATGTCTTCCAGTATTATGGACTAGCATCGTAGGGTATTCTCGGAAAGCCGAACCGAGACCAGCGGATAATAATAGGTGATGGACCCAGATGAATCTCAATGCAGTGCAATTCGAGGCAGAACCAATTTATCAATATCGTAACCAGGGACACGTCGTTTATGGAAAATAATATCTCGTCTTGCGTGGCCTCGAGGTATGGACTCGGATACTAGAGTGGCTTAGTGGGTACGAGTGAGTACTTTGAGACTCTAAAGTAGCCGATTACTCATAAAGGTTTGATGACGGAATCGGTTGGAAGCGAGTAGCGAGCGCCAGATGGTTCGAAGAGGCTGCTGCTTGTAGCTTTGTGAATGCGCTCTGGTTCCAATATTGTACCGGAGCTTTGTTGTATTGCGCTGTTTGGAGAGAGTCGTGTTGTTGGCTTTGATAAAGAAAACCCTTTGAAATATCGACAATTCGACAGCCATCTTTCTGACATCACAGGGTCCGAGCTGTTAAAGCCGGACAGGCCAGTCCAATCAGGATTCGTACAAGAACCCGGCAAGTGCGAGACGCTTATGTGGCTTTCTGCACAAGCGGCCCTCAGAGAAGAGATTTTCAGGCCCTCTCGTCCGATGCCATGCTCTCTAATTCATTTCATTTCCATAATTAGACCGATCCCGATTCTTATTGGCTCAAATGCTTTCTTCTACATCGGGCCTTCTCCTCCCGGATGCACCGTCTCCGGAAACGTGTCACTGCTGCGCCTTCATTCGTGGCTGCCCAGATACCCGAGGCCTTACGGAACGATCGGAACTATTGAACCATTCTTCTAGACGCGCAAAATATGGTCTATTCGGCATGTCTCCCTACAACTAAGGTACAGAACAATGCGACCGTTGTCCTCGTGATCTTTTGCAAAGCCCGGTGCGACCGCGGCTGAGTAATGTCAGTGTTGCAGAGCCCGTCAAGCCCATTCGAATTGTGTCCCGACAGGGGAATCAGGTGACTCGGTCAGATGACCACGAACGCAGTGCTTGTGCGGAAACTATTCAATGTGGTGCGTGAACGGACCAAGGGTTCGGCTTCGCAGTGTCGTGTCAATCGCGTAGCACATGGCCCCGTACCTTATCCATCCTACGTGACCTCCAGGTCTGTATGGTAGATGTACGAACATGATCGGCAAGACCAATACGAGCAGTGTCCATATTGGTGTAGTGCCAGAGAAGGGTGCAGTAGGTTCAGAAGGACAGTTGATGCTTGCTGCAGGAACAGCTGGTCGGGTCCAAACTCCAAAGGCTTGCCATGCTCCCCCAGATTTTCCGGGAGGGAGGTGTGGCTTATGTTGCGTATGAGGCTGAGTCTTGATAGAGATGCTTGATTGGAAACCCAAAGCCGATCGAGCGGTCGGGACCGCGACGGACGACGATCGCGTGGAAGCTGCAGTGATCGTCGGATTGTTCCAGAATGAAATCACACTTTACCTCGGCCATTCTCTATTGATCCTCCAAATCTTTGGTTTTCGGTGCAGTAGTCCATGATCTAGACCAAGGCTGCATATCTGGGAGTGTGGCTGGTGAGCTTTGCGCTGTCATGTATCGAAAGGTCAGTGTCCCGTTGGGTTAGTCCTTGCGACACACCACTCGATCTTCTATTACTCGTGTGATTTGAAATTGGAGCACTGGAAACAGCATTGCCAAATGTAATCATATTGCTCAGCCAGCTCGACGATGTTGCAATTATTCAATGCGACAAGCATATTTCCGTGAAAATTGACCAAAATAGGCAAGTGCTTGCGACGTTGCGTCTTAGCTGTGAATATGAACACATCAAGTCATAAAGTCTGCAGAACTTGCTCCGTCAGCTAGCTTTCCATTACTCAGCTACGAAGCTCAGGTTTGCGCTGAAGATCGGTGTTAAGCGTGAAGTATTAGCTCGCAATTTGATAGTGCTCTTGGGACCTGACACTCTGATGGGGGTCCATGACCAAGGTCCCGGGATTATGAGCAAGCTTCCGGGTAACAGTCCTATCATTGGATAGGGCCAGACAGTCTCTTAATGCTGATCCACAGACTTCGCGCGCCGGATGCTTCAAAGTATGTCACTATCGACAATGTCTTATGCGCCAGTGAGACTACATGTACGTTATGACAAAATTAATACAATGCGTAATTGGATATGTACTAGCCCTAGAAAGACACCAACTGTATACATTTACTATACATATCAGAGAATATTACCACCTCCAACCCTCACGATTTCTCAAAGTGCCTCGTGAACCACTTCACCGCCTGTTCCTCTGCCTGCACCGCCTGCTCCGTCTGCTTCGGATTCGTCCGATCGATACGCACACTGAACCCATGTCCAGCGCCCTCATAGATCACCACCTCTTGCTCCACCTTGTTCTTCCTCAGCACCGCTTCCGTCTCCCTGGCCTGCTCCAAAGTCGTTAGAGGGTCCTTGTCGCCAAGCGCCACCGAGAACGGCTTCCTGATCCCCTCAATGTCCTTCGGGTACGACAGCCCCGACGGGTGTGCGGCAAAACAAACATTGACAAGAGCTTTGCTGTCGCTGGGCGCCTCAGTGGCCAGGCGGACAAGGTGCTGACCACCCCAGCAGAAACCTGCGACGCCAACTGGGAGCTTCGCGGCCTCTGCGTCGCGGAGCTCGGTGAAAAAGCTCATGACGCGTGGTAGGGAGACGCTGAGACGGTTCTTGAACAAGAATGGCCCGAAGCCATATAGTGCATGAACGATACCGGACCTGAGATGGATCAGTAGGCCTGAATAGGCAGCATATTGGTGTAGGATTTACAGGTTTCCGAAGTAGCCAATGAAAGATTCGATTCTCATGACGGCGTCGAGCGGCTCCATCACCCAGAGAGGGCAAGAGTTGCCTAGTGTCACGAGTTGCAAGTCAGTGATATTTCCTGGATTTTAGATTCTGTGGTAGATGAATATAGGTTTCAGTGGCCAAGATTTGGCAGACTCCAAGCCATTCCATTTGCGTTGCATTATATCACATGTCGCTATTTCGTCAAACAGCCCTCCAAGCGCACACTACCAAGCCCCGGAAAATGAGATCACAATGTATTCGATTAATGTGATTGGATAGTACTAAACGCTTAAAGTCGTGCTTACCATTCATGAAGTCCGGTAGGTAGACTGTGAAATCTCCTGTTTGTGCGTATTCATCGACCAGCAGTCGGTTATTCACGAACTCTCAACCGAAAGCATCGGGAATTATGACAACGATTCCTTTCGGGCTTCGTCCCTCAGAGGGTTCGGCGATATAGGTAGGGAGGCCATGAAGCGTAGTCACCTTGCCCGTCGGGGTTGCGTCTGTTCTCTCAGAGCCCTTGAAGCAGTCGGGACAAGACATTGTGCTCTTGAAGGATGCTGATCGATGTGCGGTCAAGGAGTTTCCCCTGTGATAATGCAAACGGTGGATGGTAGTTAGAGGGATTCCGGAGGCACTAGCTTGATGATAAGCCTGAGGGACCTAATCTATTTCCTTAGATATGAGAACCTTAAATAACATTTCTAAAGACTCTCAGTTCCACGAAGCACTCTTGCCGGAGAACCACTTTGATTGGCATACCCATTGTTTAGATGTACTGTTCGGATACCGTCCTAGGTCTGCACTTCCTCTACTTCGCTTCATCTAATTGAATATTGCAAATATCAAAGTTCGAGGTATCGCTCCATCTTCAACCTAACAGTCTCGTGGACTGCCAACCCTAGCTTCGGACGGTCTCTAGGTATATGTAAGCTGAGATACCGTGGATGCCATGATCTTGCATGCTCGTTTCATGATAGCCCATATATGTTCACATCTACAATAGGGAGCAGCTGCATTGACCTCTCTCCCTAAGATTTTCTGTGATCTGTGTAGAATTTCCATCATTAATTCATTATTTGATTGCAAGACCAGAGCGTCTCCCAGTCTGATGTCCAAAGATTAACCAGATTTAACACAAGAATGAAACCTCTCGCACCGTTCTTGTGCGTATATAGTCGCCGCTCTTTTACACCATTTATATCAATCGAAGTCTAGGTCTACTCGAGTCGCATATAGACGAGGAAAGAGATAAAGTACGGGATGGAAGGTCAAAACAACAAAGATGGGGGTCAACGCAGCAACTCCCTTACAATACTGTCTCACGTAGAACCATGCATCATCTACTAGTTGAGCTTCAGGCAGGATAGCGCCCGCTTATGGATACGTGAAGTGACTTGTCACGTCTAAGCTTGAAGGTGCCTAACGCTACCGGCAGAAATCAGACCTTTCGAACCGCCAATAGCAGCAGTGCAGTAGCAGGCAAATGATGGTTAAAAGACTCTTTCTTCTGACCCCAGCCATCCGGGTGCCTGTAGGCCGATAGAAACCGAGGATATCTCTTCCCTGCTACACCACTGCCATTGTTATGATTCCAGCAAGACGCGTCGGAAAGGGCGGGGGACAAGGGCGATGGAAAGGCACAGGATGAGTCACAGAGGCCTGAAGAGAAATTGAAAACTTCAATGAAGCTGGAATTATCTGGTATCATTCCATGCCGCCTATGACTCCGGTTCTCCTATGATACAAAGCACGAGAACCCCGTGAACCCATTGCAACCCCGCCAAGTCATCATCTGCTGTCCACGAGTCCCGTACCATGATGTGGCAAGCTCAGAGAAATTGTCGTAAGTGTGAGAGAGAAGACGCGTCTAGCCACCGAAACCATACAGGGTGCGGCCTTGTCGCTTGAGGGCGTAGACCACATCGAGGGAGGTGACGGTCTTTCGCTTGGCGTGTTCGGTGTAGGTAACAGCATCACGAATGACACCTTCGAGGAAGGTCTTGAGGACACCACGCGTCTCTTCGTAGATCACTGGAGACATTGTTAGGATGGATGATATGGTGAGCACGGTGTAAGAGGGAAGACATACTGGCTGAGATACGCTTGACACCGCCACGACGCGCAAGACGACGGATAGCAGGCTTGGTTATGCCTTGGATGTTGTCACGAAGGATCTTTCGGTGACGCTTAGCACCACCTTTGCCGAGACCCTTGCCACCTTTTCCGCCTGTGTAGAAGACGCATCAGTGAGGTTGTCCGATGGTGTAAAGAGAATCGACACAGCCGTGGCCGGACAGTGAGGAAGGATACTTACGTCCAGTCATGATGATAGAGTGATCAAGTTGTTAACTTTGAAGGCTGGAGTAGTGGATTCGGATAAGTGGTATGGCAGCTTTTGGGGATTGAGATAGATGGTGGTTGGGTGGAGTTGGAAGATGAGTATGTCAGGTGCGGAGGGAGGATATTTGAAGACCGCGCCCCATTCTCTGCGTATCACTGGCGCTGTGGAGCTAAGCCCAAAGTTGAAGGCAAAATAAGAGGATTTTTGGGGGTTACTGCACACTAGTGCGCTTTCCACCGAACATCAAGAAAGAACCACCAAATCTTTTCTTTACAAGATGTGGTGACTCACTCATTCACTGTGAACCAGGTGATGTAGTAAAGCTATCAGGATCCCATTCACAGTCTTCAGTGCAAAGTGTGTCATAATTGCGCATACCACTGCAACTGTGGTTGCATATTCCATGATCCCTTGTCGCTTAAAGCAATTCTCTAAATTTTGATTGGCCAAGAAATCCGCCTGACATTATCCTGAAGTTCCCTCACCAAAAATGCGGGGGTGCGAGACACGCGAAACAGCGGCTGCTTTCCAGCACATCGAAAGGGATTATTCGCTAGCGCCCTTTTGCGGTCGCGCCTGCCTGAATCACCGCTTTCTTCGATAAACTACTTATTCCCACTTTCTTTCGCTTCCCCTCCACTCTTCTTACATCATCCACCGACCACCGATCATCATCCACATTTCCATCAACCACCACTTCATTTCATCGATCTACCACTTCAAACATCATCCAACTATCACTACGAATCACTAGCAATGGCTCGTACCAAGCAGACTGCCCGTAAGTAATCCCACCGCCATTGTCGCAATGGTTACCTCACTGCTGGCCTTGCCACACTCCACCCTCAAGATCACATATTGTTCGCCCGCCAAGCAATAGTCTCACTAACATCTCATTTCAGGTAAATCCACTGGTGGTAAAGCCCCACGTAAGCAGCTCGCATCCAAGGCTGCCCGTAAGCAAGCCCCATCGACCGGTGGTGTCAAGAAGCCCCACCGCTACAAGCCCGGTAAGTTCCCATCACGGTTTACGCGTCAAAATTGTCTAACAACGCGTCTTAGGAACCGTCGCTCTCCGTGAGATCCGTCGTTACCAGAAGTCTACGGAGCTCTTGATCCGAAAGCTGCCTTTCCAGCGTTTGGTTCGTGAGATTGCCCAGGATTTCAAATCGGACCTGCGCTTCCAATCTTCCGCCATCGGTGCCCTCCAGGAATCCGTTGAGGCTTACCTCGTCTCCCTCTTCGAAGACACCAATCTCTGCGCCATCCACGGTAAGCTTCTATTGCCTTCCGACCTCCATTGAGATTGCTAATGATCTACTTCAGCCAAGCGTGTCACCATCCAGTCGAAAGACATCCAGCTCGCTCGTCGCCTCCGTGGTGAACGTTCTTAGGTCGTCTTCAGCATGCTAGCTATCACCGTGTCAGCCAAACTTCGGCCACTGTCTCTCCATTCGCTATGACAACATGATGTTTGTGGGGGACATGGCCTTTTCTCATGGCGATACTTAGCTGGCTCGGTGCTTCGGGTTTAATGAGCATAGGGAAATGACATGGGGATTTATTAAGGAGTTTGCTCTGGTTCGAGCATGGGCTTGTGTACATCAATCAGCGACAGCGATGATTCGCTGAATGAACTTTGCCGTAGACGCACAAATCTTCGGCCTCGTGGCAATTGCCTGCTCTACAATCCTAATGACCTTGTACAACCATCATATGAGCGTTAAAAAATAGCATTCCACTGGGGAGCTTCGATCCGGCTTGGCCCGGTCAGGTCACAAAGTGACTCTCGAATTCTACCTTCCCAGTCCGTATAACTAAGTTCCTTCCCCCCCTTAATCCTTGAATACTAGAGGCATAAAAATCTTATAATGCTCGTCTCTTCTTATCCTAAGTGGCCAGTATGTAGGTTTTCTAGGTGAGGATTTTCCGTCACGCATCTCTATTTTGGCAGTTCCTCGTCATCCTGTCACAATGCATCTACATGGTGGCTACATCTCCTTTTAACCCGTTTTCCTGATTTGTCTCTTGTGCTCCTCCTTCCGTAGACAGGTGATCAAGGCAAGGGTATTGGGCCTACGGTCAAAGTAAATTGTGCGAACTCCACTATGTATGGCATTGCCCGCCTGCACGGTCGACCATGCCTTCGTGGATGTCGATTCTTCGTTTCTTCTGTCAGAAGGCGGCCCAAAGCGGATGAGACCGGAAGCATTAGTAAAGCGTCCAAAGTTATTGGGAAAAAGACGTTGCCCAACTCCGATAGTCAAAAGCCACTGCACCTCTGGCAACGCCTTGGGCCCGTGACCAAGGCGTTCAATGGCTACGGACGAGCACAAACCACTAGACCATACCTCACCCAAGTGATAACATCAGTGGTGATCTACTCCTGTGGTGACCTTGGAGCGCAAAAGATTGGGGAGGATGCCTACGATCCCTGGCGCGCAGCGAGAAACATGGTCATCGGTGCAGTTGTTTCAATCCCAGCCTACAACTGGTACAGCCCATCTCCATACCCTATATACATTGGCGCTCATGAGTACGCAGGCTCATGTACCTTGGCCGCTCTTTCAATTACGCCTCCAAGCTCTTCTCACTAGGCGTAAAAGTCATCGTCAACCAGATCGTCTTCGCGCCAATCTTCCTCTGCTCCTTTTTCGGTTTTCATACTCTATTGTCAGGCGATGGACTGGTGGAAGCCTGGGATCGCATCGAGCGGACCTTACCAACGAGCTTCATCAATTCGTGCAAGCTGTGGCCCGTAGTGACGGCTTTCAGCTTTACATACGTCACGCCTCAGTACCGGGCTCTCTTCGCTGGTAAGTCAGCGCCAGAAGCTTTAGCGTCGTGATGGAGCTTGCTGACGCGGGTTAGGCGGAGTAGCCGTCTTCTGGCAGGCTTACTTGTCGTGGCTGAACCAGCGTGCTACGAAATCTCAGATTGCGCAGTCTGCCTAGCGGATATCTCGTTGATGACTGGTGACTCGCCGATGTCGAACAACGACGCCGCTTGCAGAGCCACTGTGAGCTTCCTTGGTGTTCGCGGATAGCTAAAGGACTGTTCTCATGGCGGATGGCGTGTCTTGGGTAGGATGGTCAGGAGGCATCGACTACAGATCTTCTTCTCTAATACTAAAGCTTGGAAGGTGTACGGTTGTCCGCTGGGAAAGCTGCATACGGCTGAATGTATCATGATGGACGATAGACAATAGAGTTTGCAGCTTTCTGTGAAGTCATGAGAATTTGACTCATCGTTCTACTGTTGATAATTTCGGGTATGGAATAAACTTTTAGACCGAAAACGTAACCGTATGAAACCAAAGGACCGTTTTCTTAAGACTAAGTTTGAATAGCTATCTACTGCATGTTGCTGACACTCCATTTTAAGCTACTTTGAACCATATTATCAACCTGTCTGCTTGGTTGAAAATGTCGAATTTTTTGAGACTCCGTTTGTGCTTTCTTGACCCTAGAAAGACCATAATTCGTGGAAAACAACCCTGATGCTTCGTTTTACCGTATCCCGACGAACCCGCTTCCACTTCGTCACCCTACTTTACTCTAGCTCCGCGGCATGTGCTGCGAAAGCTTAGAGCCATGGATGGCAAAGCCTCCGCCCAGAAGATCGACGACAGTGACTATGGCTCTGAGCTTGAGTCGGACGAAGAAGTGAGCCTGACTGAACTTCTGCAACAGGCGCCTGTCGAGCGGGGCACCATACCACCGCTTCTGTTACGAGACATTGAGGATAATGAAGGCCCAAAGTCGGCAAGGCGTCCTCGTGCTCTGGGCAGTAAGCGGCGCGGAAAGAGGTTTTTTAAGTCGAGGCACTTGCCAGAGAAGGGTCCTACAGAGAGAATCCCAGAGACGATCGAAGGCTACCGCAGCATTTCAGCGCCTGGTAAGTCCAAAGGTGATTCACAAATGGTACTGACTGACGATGAAGCGTGTAGTAGAAAGTTCAGAAAGCCGTGCAGAAAGAGCCACGCGGGGGGCATCTGCTGAACCTTCCACCAGTCTGCCTCTAGAGCTTGAGAGACCTGATCTTCGCTCGCCACTGGAGCGTTTTCGAACGAAGTCTAGGAAAGTTCTGACTGTTACGGACTTGATCTCGCCTTCCTGGTGCGAGTTACAATACTGGTATACCCTCACCAAGCATGGAAAGAAGCGCCGTACCCCAGCCATGAAACAAGGTTCGGCTATTCATAAGACACTTGAGAGCCAAGTACATCGTACAGTCGAGGTCAAGATCAAGAGAGCTGAAGATGCATGGGGCTTGAAGATCTGGAACATCATACAGGGTCTGCGCACACTTCAGGAAACTGGCATTACACGGGAGCTAGAGCTCTGGGGTATGATCGATGGGCAGGTCGTTAATGGGATCGTTGACGAGCTAACCTATATGTGCCCTGATCGCGAGCTTGAGGAGGCCACTGAGAAGTCGAAGAAGGATAATCTTCCGGAGGGCCAGGCGACAATTGACAGTTACTTGCAACAGAGCGGTGGTCAAGCCATAGAGCAAGGGTTGTTGACAAGGCTGAGCTCCATGCGGACGAAGACATCTCGAATCTATTTGACAGATGTTAAGACTCGGGGAGTGAAGTCTGTTCCGAAAGGTGCATCTTTCCGGCCTACGTTGATGCAACTGATGCTTTACCACCGTTTGCTCTCGGAGCTCGCGACCAATAAGGTCGACGCTACCATAATCTTTGCTCGGTACAAGGTCGACCCGCACAAGCCTTTCAGTGATACTTTTATTGCACAGATAGGCAATCTTCACGAAATAAGCTATGACGCAATAGACGATCCATCACAGTCCGTTATGGAAGACCCACCAGCCTCCACGGAGAATTTTATGCAGGTTCTTCTGGAACACAATTCCTTGGCTCAGCTCTGGCAGCTCATGATCCAGGAGTTTCAACGAACGATGCCAGATGGGGTTGAGAGCATCGGTAAAGTGCTGAAAGCCGAATACCGTGGCCAACGAGATGGAGAAGTCCTTGGCATGAAAACGTTCCTTTACGATGATGAATTATTACAGGACTACATAGACGACGAGATGAAATGGTGGCGAGGGGAAAGAGAAGCTAGGGGTGTGGACATCCAAGAAGCCTACAAGTGCGGATACTGCGAGTTCTCAGACGAGTGCACCTGGCGGAAGACTAAGATCGCGGAGGCGACTGATGCACACAGGAATAGAAACACAGGCGAGAGAACTAAAAGCTCGGTGTGATGCCCCCGGATTACGCTACCCGTACTTTGGGACCGAGATCCGTATATAGAGCGGTCTCACTTACGGCAGCAAAGCCGTTTACGTGACTGGTTATTGAGAGCACTTCGGCGCATGGCAATCGGGTGACCCGAGCTGGTTACTCTCCTGGCGCTGCCTTAATGCGAAGGACAGTCATTTAAGCTACCATTCAGGACGGACCACATACACAGATAAAATGTAAATTACTCTATTTACGAATAACGACCACGAGGTTTATACATTTCTAAGTCGCACAAGACTATCCTCAGCGAACAGTATACCGCTCCGGAAATACACTCGGCACCTCGACCAAAGAGAGCCCGGCTATTCAGTTCTTGACCTGATTCGAGTCAGCCGTGCTAAAGTGCAACAATGCGGGTGCAAGTACTCACATCAGCGAGCCGAGCATTGACGTCCAAGATATCCCATTTGTATGGGTCTAACCCCTTCTTATCCCCATTGAGACACACGTTCTTGTACCAATCCTTCCGATACTTGTCGCCGCCCCTGGTCTTCTTGAATGTATCTTTCAGATCCTCCCATCCAGGTGGCCCTCCGCAGTCTTCTGCACATGCGTGCCCTTCACCAGTAACGCAAATGAGCTTCTGATTGAACTCATTGACACCTAAGGTCTTGCCCAAGTGGTCATCTGCGCGACCGAGGACACAGATTTGGTGCTCCCAGCTGTCGCCCATGTCGTACTCATATGTCAAGCGCGTCCTTCCCTTATACTCGGCCTTGTCGAGGATATCAGCCAGGGAATATTTTGCTTCCTCTTTGACCTCCACATCCAGGCCACTAAGCGCCGAATCCTCCCCGTTTGTTTGGAGGTACAACACCGTCTTGCCTACCATCATAGGATCGATCTCGCTTTCTTCCGCAAGCGCGAACTGGTGCATATGAGAATTGGCCCAGCCAAAAGCGATCTGCAGTGCTTCGTGCAGCTTGTCAAAGGTCGTCTCAGGCGGTATCGAAAGGAGACGAGAAATGCCGGGCTCGTAGGTGTCGCACAAATGCACAAGTAGGAGGTAATTGCCTGCTTGACAATCCTTCGCTGGAGGTTTTTCAGGATTTGTTTTTCCTATGGGCTTTTCAGTCGCAGGCTTCGCCTTCTTGGATGCATTGCCGCTTGTGCGTTTGAGTGGATCATCCCGTGCTGACGCAGAGGTGGGAGCTTTCTTTGCTCTGGGCATTGTCGTCGGGTTGCGCTGCTGTGGGTTGTTGAGTGTGTAAACCGGTTCTCAAGGTTTCTGAATGTACGAACGAGATTGCAGTCTCAGGGGTCATGGCACGCGTTCGGTCACGCTAGGCTTCACGCCATCACGTGATCTTGTAAGGTCTTTCCAAGCCCAAGCTTGTCAACTTCAACGCATGGTTGAGAGATCCCCTACCACCCTCCACGGTAGTTTTCGGTATGCTCAAAATTCCAAGGACTCAGTGGGCTCTGTTCAACGGCCCCAGACTTAGCTTTTCCTTCTTGGAGTCACTGTCATTAACTACTTGCTGGATCATTCGTACCGCTCCCCAATCCTGTTTTCGGATCTCATTTGTTCCTTCTCAACGTCAAATTCAGACTTCCGTCTTCGTGTTACGCGTCTATCCGGTGGCTTGATGGTCCAGGTTGAACAAGTGACAGAGTCGTGGCTGACACGTGTGCCGCCTGGAAGGCAATGCTTGGAAGTCCCAGCACCCACGACTTTACAGATTATGTGGCGGTGGGCAAATAGACTAACAATGACAAGACAGAGTTCGTTCGCATGAGGAGAGCCAGAGAGTGCCACAGTGCCTGTGGTCAGAGAAAGGCCAGCATGACCTCATCACGAGTTTGCTGTCATTCAGGCCTACAACAGTACCCATACTGCTATAAAAGGTTTGATATCTTATTTTCTCCTTTGTACTAGCATAGGGAAGTCGATATTCCTTCTCTCATCATTCTGTTGATTATCCTACAATCTCTGCCTGTGGCCAGCTACCTTCCTACGGTAGCGAAGATAACGATCAATCCACGATGGCCGGTTATCAGAATCCACAGCCGGCAGGCAACCGTCAAGATGACCTGGAAAATCAAGCTCAGCCTCCGCTAGCCTTCCACGACATGATGGAGAGGCAACGGCAGCTAATCCAGCAGCAAGCTGATCTTGATTGCGAAAACAGGATTCTGAGAGGCGAACGCCCTCCGAGCGAAGAGGTCGTGGATATGCTCAGCGACCCCGAAGCATATTTCCGCTGTCTTGAAGCCTCGATCAAGAAAATGACAGAAGAGAACGAGAGACTGAAGAGCGAGCAAGCGCCCAAGGAAATCGTAGAGCCTAATGCCAACGCACCAACTGCTGACACTCAGCGCCGGAAGACACAATATGCATGTGAGGGCTGTGGAACGGCCGTCTGGCTCAGCGGCCAGGAAGCGGGGAGGACTCATTGCATAAAGTGCAATAGTATCACTGTCAGAAGATCCGTAAGGGGTAAGCGACATCTCTGGCCGAGAGCTCGGCGGGCGGTCCCGAGGGACACGGCAGAGTGGAGCAATAGTAGTTGGACGAATGCTGACTTGCAGGAAATAGAAACACCGAGTACGATGCTCACTGATAGCACAGAGCTGGGCGGACAGAAGGCTCCACTGTAAAGCTTGTGGAGATAACGTTCTATGACTATGCGGACTTCGTAAGTGGACTTGACTGGGTGGGGAGTTTGTCCTGGTGTCTGTTGGTATGGCAAGTTCAAGATTCTCTCATATCTTTGCTGAGTATGTCTCATGGCGCGGGCTTTCTTTCAAATGCGTTGCTTTGGGAAATAGGAATCATCGCCTGTCATACTTTTTCTGAATGCAGACCCACTGCGTTCCCATGGCCTGGAAGGCCTGTAAGAATTTCTCTGCTCCCTTAAAGTCACCACCAGGCATTGCCAGTCCATCAAAGAAATTCCCACACGAAGCATTGTCCAGACTGCCCATGCATAGACACCCATCGTCCATCTCACCCTTTCCTTTGTCCTGCAACTTCGCAAAGGGCTTTCCGCTGCCCCCTCAGCAAACTTCTATATCACTACCTCCCAGACCCTCTCCTCAAACCTCTCGCATTCCCATCAACGCAAATCTCCACACCACAACCATGGCCACCGCACCAGTCATCCACCCCCTCCGCCTCAACTGGCACCACGAACTGACCCGCCGCTTCTACACCTCCGACATCCCGAACACCCTAACACCGAAGGCGATGCACTACCAACGCCTCTTCGAAGAGTGCTTCTTCCTCCGCCACGAGAACGATGTCTTCAGGGGCACTCGTCGCCCTAACCCTCTCGACCTCCTCTCGGGGCGAGACATCGGGGTGATTATCCATTTCATAGATGCGCGTATTGGGGCGCTGGAGGTGGAGGTGGAGGTGCTGAGAAGAGAGAATCGGTGGTTGAGGGGGGTTGGGGGAGCGGTAGGGAGGGGGGGAGGAGAGTGTGTGGGGTTGGGAGGTTGGATTGAGGAGGTGAGGTTGGGGGAGGGGGATGGGGATGGCGTGGGGGGTAGAGCTTGGTTGGGGCGTGCTGCGGGCCGGGGGTGCAGGGCAGGGGAGCTAAATCTGATGTGGATGCTGTTGAGATGAGATGGGGTTTATATTAATTGATTGTTGTTTTTAGTTTTAGAACAGAACTGTAGTCTTGATATGTTTATGATGGGGTTTCTTCGCATCCTTGTGCAGAGAGCAGGAGGGGGGTCGGCTGTGTTTTGCGGGGATTGGGGGCTCAGGTGGCTGTGGGGTGCTACGGAATCGAGTTTGTGGGTTACGGATTGGGTAGGAATAGTGGGTGGAGGGGGATGGTCTGGTTGTTGCATGACTTGGAGGATTCGGGTTGTCGAATGGTTTGCGTGATGCGGGATAATAGCAAAGAGAAGGGGGTGGGATTCCTGGTATGATAAGGGAGTAGAGGGAAGCTTGACGAATGGTGGGAAAGGGCGCAGAGAATAGAGCAGGGTGTAGAGGTCGGTTATTGTTGTTTCGACCAGTGCTCATTCACTTGCGCTAGGCATGAAGGCTCATGAGCAATACTGCAAACGGAGAGAAGGAAGGATAATATGGGAACACCGTCGCGGCCATTTCGCAACCCAAGTCTCGCCCTATGACGAATGGCGTCCAGATCTCCCTTCAGCTCATAAGCGGATGTTCTCTTCCTCCAGCCGCCAAATCTCCTCTTGCAAATCACCAGATAGCTTTCCCACGGTCATGATTGCTCTCTGCATCTCGTCAACGGTGCAGGCGCACTTGATTCCGTCGAAAGGAGCTCGCCATGTCTCATCCACAGGATCGGGTAATGGAGGCACCTTGTCCAGGAGTCGCTGCCCTGGGGTTTTCGCCTGGTTTTGCGATTTCAGGATGTTCATTGTAGCTTGGATGGTTGCCTCCCACGCTCTTGACGCCTGATCCACGTTCATTCCCTTGCGAATGTCGACATGTTTCTGCCAGGTAGCTGCGTCGAGGCGAAGATTAACTAGACTTTGATAGCCGATTTGCAGCTCTGTGATCAGAGCTTCCTTTTCGTTGTCAGCCGAGCTTGTTGAAAACCCGCTTTGGTGGTTTCCAGAAGGGTTTATATCGTTTCCCTTTTCATCATATTTTGACGAAATTGCTGCCCTTCGCTTTTGGCCGGAGAGGGAAGGGTGGGAGGATAGGTCCATTTTGCAGGGTAGTTCAATTGCTGATGAACGGAGGACACTGCGGTGCGGTCAAGAGAGAGCTGCTGAGAGATTTCCAGAGCGCCTTTATACCGCCACCTCGCTTGTTTGCTGTCGCGCAGCTGACCGAAAGATCTATCAGGCAGTACTTACGCCTGACCCCTGTACCGTGGTCATGTTCGATCGATTCCGAGGCTCCTGGAAAGATATGGTACCAGAACCAACAATTTCCTTTCCGTATATATGGCCATCCGGCCTAGTTCCTTCGACTCGATATATATCAATCGCACTCTCCACGTAGTTTACATGCCAAAAGCAGTCCTTCAAGCCTGTCACCATGTCGCGAACCATATTGTATGTTAATGGCCCTGTTGTTTTATGCGCTTCGACTTCGAGACTGTCCTCCTGGAAGCGGTAAACGTTATCTCCCAGAGGAGAACGTCCACCATACTTATTGATCTTAAGTCGCAAATCCGCATCGGCATGATTCAGAAGCTGCAGAATCCCCAGAAGGGGCATCCTCCGGCCATAGACCAATTTTCCGATGATAATGAGCGTGTCGGTATTCGGTACCCGATACTCCCATGCATCTTCCCCCAAGGGCCCTATCGTCGTTCCGTTTGATCCATTCGAGAAGTTGGGTGCGGTCACGTTGGTCCTATTTTGTCCACTCAAAGAGCCTGAAGAGGTACTGTTCGCCCCATTCGGAGAATTTGGCGTAGTTCCATTGAGACCGTCTGTGGCAAAGTCGTCGAGAAACCCCAGGGACCCACCACCTGCCTCATGAGGTCTTCCCTCAATCATCTGGCCGAGGTCTACGCTGCATTCTCCGAGGGCAATTCGCAAAAGGTTGTCCCTCAAAGCAGTGATCATGTCGGAAACCATTGTATATGTCACTTTGATCTCCTCCTCTGACATGTATTGCCAGGCTCGAATGTGTAAATCACGGTGTATACACTCGTAGTCTTCCAATAATGGGGTATTCCCACCGTGCTGACGAATCTTGCTTCGTATATCCTTTCCCGCTTGGGTTATGAGCTGTGAGCTCATTGTAAGAGGCATCCTCTTGCCGTCTTCTTCTCTGGTAATCACCATGTGCGTATCGTGTACCGTGATTTCAAGTACTTTCTCCGTGTTTAAGGACCTGCAGTGGCAATGATAGGCAAGCATATAATGGTACGTCAGAACAGAATCTTCTTTTGATGAAAGTACTGCAATGTTGGGCACATACGGAGAGGTCAATACGGCCGCACTTGGTGGGTTAGAGCGTTGCGTAAGAGCAACCGCATTGGATGGTTGCAGGAAAGGGATCAAGCTTGATAAATGGAAAAAGATTGAAAGGATAGCCACACGATATGATTTCCCATAAAAAAGAGCCATGGTAGGTTTGGGAAACGGTTTACCAATTTCTCTTGGAGGTGGCTTGGAACTTACTATGCGTATGGTGATCTACTTATAATTGCAAGAACAACAGGGCTGTCATGTACCTTGGGCGATGTCTTGTCCTAAGCGCAAAGTGTATGCCATTAATTCTGACGTTATATCTTGCGCATAGTTTTTCTTCTTCCGTCCATGCGCTTTGGAGGCATAGCTCCTTGATGTACCACATGCGATGGTATCGCGGTACCTCATTACTGATCCCGCATTCGCAGTGGTCAATGGTCTCGCCTATATCTGCTAAGACTGGTAGATGATGGCGAAGGTGAATGAAAGATTCAATGCCTCCTGACGAACCGAGAGAAACCGTCTTACTATACTGGCAAGCGATCTATTTCCCTGTAAAGGTCGAGTACAGTCTCTGTCCATGCCGTAGACTCGAACTTCGCGGATAACCGGCCAAGTTCCCAATAGCCACCAGAGTTACTATAGTTGTACAGCACTGAATAGCCTCCCTCCCGTGTCCTCTACGGCTAACATCGACGATGTCGGCGCATGGACGCTCAGATGAACCCACACCCGCGCATGAACAGTCGGCTGTACCTCTCATTCTTTTACTAAGAGCAGCCAGCAAATTGCCTAGAACGTAGCTCCGCACAGCAGCAAAGGCGGAATATGGCGTGTTTGGAGTCAATGAGCGTTGCTTGCCTTAGAATCCAGAAGCGCCAGAAAGTCCAGATCCACTAAAACTGGCACCTTCCCTGATTAAGCGCTAGTCGGAAACGTAGCGGATAAGGTCCGAGGACTTTACTGAGGCAAGAACGTTACGAACGTCCACATAGTAATGATAATCATAACAATGCACGACCTCGAGAATCAGGTGGCGAGTCTTTTGGGCGAAAGACGGTGGCAAGGAAGCAGGATGTCATGCGACATCGTTGCGGAAAGGCTTTTGAATCACTGCTGACCAAAACCGGCTCCTTGATCATGGTGAAAGTGGAGAGGAAAAGTGATGGAAGGAATCTCATCGAGAGTTTACTCGTGGAGAAAATCGACGATCATGACCATCAGAACCCCTAGAGAGCCAAGAGTATCTAAGAACAGGCCCGTTTCAGGTGAATAAGCGATTGTCATCATGCACCAAGCTGACACAATAATGCTGTCTTCAGACATGTTCGAGAAGCACTGGACGAAGGTCCTAATACCCCCAATCTCATTCTGGACGAACAGAAACCTTGTTTCTACTCAGAAATCGAACACGCCCGATACCGCTGCACATCTCGGGGACAGAGCTGAAATCAATCCATATATGTTCACTCTTAGATTGTCGGTCAAGGGGCCTGATCAGATCTCCTCTTAGGCTCCAGAGAGGTCATATGGCTACTTGCCGTTCGTTCTGGATGGTGTCGCGGACTTCATCGAAGTTCTTGCTCAACCACGGATTCTCTCACGCCTTCTCATCGGGTTATGTAATAATCTGAAGCGTACTTTTCTCTGTTGAAGGGCCTTATACCCATTTTATATCGGTTCAAGTATGATTCTTGCTCGATCAGTGTGTTCAAAGACCGAGACATCTGTCGCTTCACTGGAATGATCTTTCCTTTTGAATTTTTCAATGTGCAGCCCAATATCAATAATCACGTGAAAAGGCCATTCCGAATCTGAAGCCTCATCTGTCCGCAGCTCAAATGACGCTCGATGTTTGCTCTTTGCTGACCCCAATATCAAGCACTGTAGGAGTCAGCAGACCGTATCTTCCTTCCAATATAACACCTATTCTGCATCGCAGTGTCGAGCATGAAACCATAACACCTATATTCATATATCAGCAAGCCAGTGAAGACTTTACTCACTAGATCATGTAACGAGAAGTGTTGTTCCCCATCTGCTATATGAACCCTCGTATCTCACCTCTTTCCACAACTTTCCGTCCAAGTCAACCTCCATAATAACCACATCCAAACACCCCAACCAAACTCTCCAGCCATCACCTCCAAACACCCTTCGCTCAATACCATCATGAACGACCCATTCTCCGCAATGCCCTGCCTCCACCTACCCACCGACCCCGTCAGCCAAACGATCCACCGCCTCCAAAACCAAGCCCACCGCTACGCCGAACACCAGAAATCGATCATCTACCACACAAACCTCTACAACCAGCTAATCAAGCATATCTGCGCCTTCAATCTTCAACCCAAACCTGAAAACGCAGCGCTAGAAGTCTTCGGTTCAGAGCCAACAGCAGAAGTTGAGCACCTGTTGCCGATGACGAAGGAGTATTGGGAAGAAAAGAAGGGCGAATCGCTGAAGGCATTGGAAGCAATGGCGGAGAAAGGGAAAGCGTGTCTTTGGGTGTTTATTGAACGGGAGGCGAAGATTAGAGGGGAGGTGTTGGCGCTCAAGGAGGAGTTGAAGAAGACGTTGGAGGAGAAGGGTTTGATGAGGGATGTAGGGGAGATGTCGAAGAAAGGACGGAAGAAATAGGAGGAGGAGGGGGTATCGGAATGGAACGGCGGGGTGTTAGATTGAGGGTTGAGCCGTTTGACCATCTAGAGAGCATGCAATTGATGGGACATTGATGATCAAGCGTTTAGCTGCCACCTAATATTTCGTTCCCGCCTTGTGAGCCGCGAAGACTGGCTGTTTGCGGTAGGAGCTAGCAATGAGGAGCTTTCGTTGTAAGTTCTCAATCATATGTTGTAGGTTATCCTTCATTTGTATAAGTCATCGTACTGCCTAAGTAAGTTTTGGGGTCAGCATTCCTCCTTTCAGTCAATGTGCAAGCGGATGTTGCTGAGACATGTTTTAAGCATCTTGAAGCGCTCAGAAAGGGGCAAGAGATGCTCGGAGATATACTTATCTGCCGCCATGATGCTCGTCCCAGGCGCTGAAATGAGCTGCGCTGCAGCTTTGTCCTTGTTTATGTGTAGGTCATAAGGCCATGGCAGGTGCATGACAGATTGCTATCATCATGTGTCCCAGGGGGTTTGGCGCAGACTCTTCTTTCTACAAGGCTAGATAAGACCGCATTCTGCCCTGGCTTTCCATACTTTCAAGCACAGTAGAATCTGCCACGTCGATAAGCGATATGACTTCCAGCTACAGCCCTACGCCTTCCCCGTCCTCCAAAAACTTCGATCCTAGAGGTCCTTTTATTCACCGCATGCACCGCCTTGCATACACCTACGCACTTATCCAGCAGTCCATTGAGTCGCTTACAATTGAATACAACGATGCTGCCAAACAGACCGCCCGCTTGGGAAGTGATCCCCGCACAATCATCTCCGATTTTGGTGAAGAGCCTGTTCCGGAAGCCAGCTACCTCCTGAAGCCATCGGATGAGGAGGTGGTTCAGGAGACGAAAGATTTGTCGCTTGAACAGTTGGAGGCGCCAGAGGAGCTTGGAGAGGATGGTGTGAAGGATCTTAAGTTAAGGAAGGAAAGGATTAGGAAGGGGCTGCTGAAGCTGAAGGAGGGCAACGGCTCTTTGCTCGGAAAGACAAAAATGATGGAAAGGTAACAAAGCAAAGAGAAGCTGGAGAAAGAGAAAGTAGCTGGAGACTCAGGAGTCCTCAAGGAGCAGGAGAGGGAACCCATCATAGAGCACGGTAAATAGGCGAGTCTATGCTGAGCTAGGAAACCATCTCATTCATCTCTAATGTGTATTAGTGCAGAAACTACTTACCTTGATTCTCACCTAGCGGTTGGGTAATATTTAGCGCCTGATCGGAGAGTATCATAGCATTGAGATCTCTAGCTTTAAGATTCAAAAGAGGAAGAGGCTGCACCTTTTCCGTGCTTGCTCGAAATCAAATCATGGAGTGTATCTTGGCATCCGTACCACGAGTCCTCTTCCTTAGCATTGCGCCCTCTTATTTTGGCTTTGTTTTTGACATTTTCAACCCCCCGTCAGAAAATGCGAAGACGTGCAGCAGTACATCGATTCTCGTCAGAGTATTCCGATACCGTAAGCCTATCCCCACGGACTTGAAGAATTGCTTCACGTTTTTTAAATTGAGCATGATGATTTGGTCGATGCAGAGATCTCGAGAAGCAAGTCGAGTGGAAATCGAAGGGGCTAAGTGAGATATTCTTACGCTTTGCCATTTTGGTTACAGGTTTCTAATGGTTCTCACTTCTTCACAACGTTCTCTTCATGGAAGTCCCCAAAAGAGTACACCAATACTGCAAGCGCGTGGGATGATACTGGTGGAATGTGCTAGTCACGTCACTTCTTGACGAGCATGAAACATCGGTAAGCAGCGAGCTCCATGGTCAAGAACCAGTTTCGGCTGGCATTTTGACGCAAATGCTCTGTCATAGAATCGGTTAGTCCCCAGCTGGCTTCCCACTTTGGGTGTTATAATTTAGTGCTTGGATGCGTTCCCTTAATGGGCATTCAAGATCATCGGAAGCTGCTCGAACCTCTAAGTAGTTGTGTACCAGATGGTCCACCGTAAGGAAGGTAGTATAGCGATCAAATTCCACGTGCCACTTGCCTTCACTGGGGCGAAAACCGATATCCCCCCGAATACTGATTTCCTCGGGGCGACTGCGAGAAGAAGGCAGGATTGATGAAGGCTCCAGGCGGTATTCTAGACTCTGCCGTCTGAGGCTGAAAGCTTTGGTAAGGTTGTGGCGCAAAATGTTGCTGTTGGTAGCCGGAATAATTGGCTGTGGTGGCATTTGGCGGTGTCTGCATCGTTTGGGAATTGGAGGTGTACGCTTGCTGGGGTGAGTACTGAGCCGGAGAGTATACGTTCTGCTGAAGAGGGGATCCGTATGATGGCCCTTGAGGTTGACTTACGCCATTCCAAGCAGGTATCACGGAATTGCGGTTTGTGGACAGTCCATTACCGTCATAACGTATCTGACCGCTTCTTCCTCTGCCACCTCTTCCACGGTCTCCTCTTCCTCTTCCTCGTCCGCGGCCCTGACCTCCGGCGCCACGACCTTCCTTATTACCTCCGTGGGCGCTGTTGCCGTTGACATGAGTTTCTAAGGGCGCTTCGCTCCTGCCCATCAGTTCATGTAGGTTTGCGGGTCTAGCGAGGGGAGTGTATGGGCCATCAGCCTCTACATCATCATAGTTGATGGAACCACTAGCATCGTTTGTCTGGGCCTCGCGATCAGGTCTTCCGCCCCGACGACCGGGCCTGCCACGGTTTCCTCCACGGCCGCGCCCTGGTCCTCTTGGAAAGCCGTCGCCATCAGCTGGTCTTCCATCTCGCCTTGCTTGCTTTGCTTGCTTCATCATCCTCTTGTACTCGGCTTCCTTTTCGTCGTCTGAAAACTCCATCTCGTCGTCTCCGACCTCCTCATCGTGCAGGTTTGAGGCGTCGGAACCTTTGTAAGCCTTCAGTGGTTGTGTGAAGACAGTAGTAGAGTGCTCTTCCACATAGAAGATATGTGTTCCCTTCGACAAGCCAGCTTCCCCCACAGCAGCTGCATTGGTAAAACGGACTGAATAGTACGGTTGTTGAACCCTGCCTAGTGTTTCCGCGACGACACCAATGACGGATCTATCAGCCAGGCACAAGACCGAGCCAGTCTCCAAAACCTGGTACTCGCCAGATATCTTCGCCTTGATTAACGCCAGATTTCCAACTAAGACATCAACATCGCCAAGCTCCTGAATTCTCATTGCTGGGGTGACGATCAGATCTGGCTTTGGCACGACTTCGTCGGGCTTCTCATTCGTAGTTCGCAATGGGCCTAAAAGAGTTCCATTACCACCCTTCCCTGCACCTTCATCATCCGAGCCCATATCCTCTTGCATCAACCTTCGCGCTTGTTCTTCAGGACTAAGCAGCTCATAGTCTTCGCTGTCATCGGATGAACTGGTGGTATCGGAGCCGCTGTCGGACGATGATGACTCGATTGGCGATGAATCCATCTCATATTCGGGCTGTTCGTCCGTTGTGTTCGCTTGCGCGCTATCCTGGGGTATTTGGTTGGGTAGACCCATTGTATCTAACGACCGTGCGTCAACCCTGAGTTGAGTTGAGCGTGTCCCAGGCAGCCACTCCGCGTTTTCGGGTCTGGATATTTGACCTATGGTAGGCTGAGGAACGGATAGAATTGCTGCAGTATCCACAGCCAGCGGTGGTAGATTCTCAGACAATGATATCACGTCATTGTCTGCAGCTGTACCGGAGACCCTTGAAGCCGAGCGTGCTACGCTAATATCTCCTAAACCTGCCGGCATTGCGTGCTGGATTCCTGCTTCGGCAGGTATTGTCCTCGCGGTGGATGCAAGAGCAATAGATGATTCGTTGGCCACCACATCTGTATCACGTTGCTCATTGTTGACTTGTGCATCATCCTTCTGAACTTGTCCCTCCAGGCCACTGACTTGATGGCCCTTTGTGACTTCGAAGCCCAGTCTAGCATGCATGTCTTTCGAGCCATTGGAGCTGTCCAGACGCTCGGGAGAGCTATCCGGATTCTGTCGAGCATCGAGTGGATCTAATGAGTCCGCCCGGGGGCCAACGGAGCCTTGCTGCTGCTCATTGGTAGACTGGCCCAAACCGGGCAATTGAAATGTTCTTTTTACCTCCATGGGTTGAAAGGTCCCTTTTTGCTCTATTCCCGTTGATGAAATCGTACCAGAATCCCGTAGCGATTCGCCGGGCGTGCCGTAGAGATCATCCAGATCGTCGAAGGGCGTCCCAGGGGTCGAGACTTCAGCTTTGGGCTGGTACGGTCCCGTCTGGGACGTGTCAAGGCAAGTCCGCTTCGGGGAAGGGATATCGTGGGGTTCGTCACTTCGCGCCCGCTTCGGAGATGAGAGTGCAGGATCCATGGTTTGTTCCTCGATATATGCGATATCTATGGCGACATGCCCGTTAATTGCAGCCGAAATTTCTGGTAAGATATGCGAAGAAGTTATTCTGCGATCTGCAATGACGCGCTAAGCGCGCGGAATTTTTCCAGCCTTGGCACTTTTGTCCCATCTGGTCCTCTTCCATAACCCCCTTCTCGAGTGTACAACCACATAACCATGTCGGCGAGGAATCCCAAGAAGGCAAATGGCGTCAAATTTGCGCCGGATACCGTGGACACGGAGAGGACGTCGACGCCACAACAGCAGAAGCTGCAGTTGCGGAAAAACCCAAATGCACGCCCAAAGCCCCAGCAAGCTGACCAGTACCTCGTGGACCCAATATCGGCCTTCTACATCTTACTAAGTGTCAACATGCTGGCTGCGCTGTATGCGCCGATACAAGACTGTGACGAGGTCTTCAACTACTGGGAGCCGACCAACTATCTCAACCGTGGCTTTGGTTTACAGACATGGGAGTACTCCCCCGAGTTCGCGATCCGCAGCTGGACATATGTAGTGCTTCATGCAATACCGGGAAAGTTTGCTTCGTTTTTCTCGTCGAAGACGACGTTTGAGTTCTACTTTATCCGTGCAGCACTTGGCATTGTCTGTGCCCTGTGCGAAACGCGACTATTCACCACGGTTTCTCGCATCCTAAATCCCAGGGTCGGGATGATGCTTTTGCTCGTGATGGTCCTGAGTCCAGGAATGTTTCATGCCTCCGTAGCTTATCTTCCCTCAAGTCTTGCTATGTATACCGCCATGCTAGGCACGGCAGCATTCATGGATTGGCGAGGTGGACTGAAGACTAATCAAGGTATCATGTGGTTCGGTATTGGAGCCATGATTGGTTGGCCGTTCTCTGCTTCCCTGATACTACCCTTCATCGCCGAAGAGTTTGTTTTGGCCTGGATGGTTAAAGATAAAAGCGAAATCATTTGGAGGTTCGTTGACGGGATTGCCAGATGCTTGATCGTACTGGTAAGCGTATCCAGCTTATCTTTACGGTATGATCCTGATCTTGTTCTTTAGGCATTACAAATTGCAATAGATCTCTTTTTCTACCACAAGGTCGTAGTAGTGCCCTGGCGCATTGTAATGTACAATGTGTTCAGCGGCGCTTCTCGAGGCCCCGATATATTTGGGACCGAACCGTGGCATTTTTATATACGCAACCTATTACTGAATTTCAATGCATGGTTCTTGCTTGCAGTGTCGGCGGGACCTTTGCTAGGTGTGCAATACCTTCTGCGCGGACGAGCTATCACAAAGCAAACTCCGGTTCGGAGCATGGTTTTTGTTGCTCCGTTCTATCTGTGGCTCCTCATCTTTTCGACACAAGCGCATAAGGAAGAACGCTTCATGTATCCTGTATACCCGTTGTTGGCTCTCAACGCCGCCATTGCCTTACACTCTCTGCTCGCCTATTTCGGGACGTCCGACCCCAAGACTGTCATTGGCAAGATACCGGCGGCGATCAAGCTGGCCGTTGTCTGCTCGTTCATCGCTTTGGCGATAATTACAGGAGCTTTGCGTACGATTGGTTTATTGACCGCGTACCGTGCGCCTCTCAAGATTTACGAACCATTAGCTCGTCCCGAATACGCCCGGTCGGAGGCAACGGTTTGCCTAGGTAAGGAATGGTACCGTTTTCCATCCTCGTATTTCCTGCCTCAGGGCATGCGGGTGAGGTTTATCAAAAGCGAGTTCGATGGCTTGTTACCCGGCCAGTACAACGAAGCAGCAATCGGGTTTGGTTTATTTCCTGGGACGTGGCTGGTACCGCCCGGAATGAACGACGAGAATATGGAAGACCCAGGCAAATACGTGAGCTGTTCTTCCGCAACAACGTTAATTGATCCAAGCTTATGAAGTCCAGGTCGATGTCGCACACTGCACTTTCTTGGTCGACTCGGAGCTCCCAGGATCGCAACCATCCGAACTCGAGCCAAACTACATATCAGACCACAAGACATGGGAGCTATTACAATGCAGCGACTTCCTAGATGCATCGCAAACTGGTCTTTTGGGCCGGATATTCTGGGTGCCAGACTGGAAGATCATACCGGCGAGGTTTCGGAGAAGATGGGGCCGCCATTGTTTGGTCAAAAGGAGAATTGCGCCTTAAAAGATGCCGAATGCTGATTCACAAAAGCCCGCACTAAGGTCCATCAAAGTCATTTCACAACTCCCATATGCGAATATATCAGGCTTCACCGACGAGGCCTGCTCGTGACTGGGCAGACCTCCTGCAACAAGCAGGACCCGACTCGATGCTGTGAGTCGCAGAAGTTTCTTCGCCAGCTTTTGGATCATTAAGCCAGCGCGTTCGCGATCGCCAAAGACCCAGGCAATTTAGGTAACGAAATCCAACTACGATGAGTAATAGAAAGGCGAGATTACCATATGACTACGACGAAGTCCTCGGGACGCTATCCGTTGCGGAGGGCACTAAGCCTGGTTAAGGTCGGCGATCCGGCAAGATAGAATGACGAATTAACCAATTAACAACCCCAAGCTTCGAAGCGAAGATAGTCTAAATGCAGTCCCCTCACAGAACATTGCTTGAGCCATTCAATGTCCATCCGCCGAAGGCAGGTGGTACCAAACATTTTCTCTTCGCTAGCATTTCTTCTATCGTACTTTACTCTCTCTGAGATCCCCGATGTCCTTCTTGCTCTACAATTCTTATTATAAGGCTTAAATATTAAGATCGACGACCATAGCCAGACGCTCACACGAGAGATAAGGGCCTACAATGTACACCCTAAACCTCAACCACTGCCTCCCCTTCCTCTCAACCTACAGTAAACCGCTCCTCTACATTGCCCTCCTCCTATCCATCCTAGCCTACTTCACCACCACCAAACACCTCACCCCCAAACCCCCCACCCAACGTCCGCCAACCCCCGACCTCGAAAAACCCTCCCTACGAACAGCCAGCAAGTTCAAAGCCCCTAAGCGACCCTTGGGAGTATGGACGCCCGTCGCCTTCAAACGTCCCGCCGCGCCTCCATACCCCGATTGGGACGTGCACACCACAGAACCCCTTCCATATCGTCCCTTCAAATATGGCACGTATCACATCACGATGGGCCTGCGCACTATGCACTGGGATGACTGGATCGAGCTTGATAACCAATTTCTGAAGTTTCACGCTATCAAGAGCCAGCGCATCAAGGAGCGAGGGGAGAAATGCTGTCGGACGGCGCCGGAAGCGTATGATGGCGCCGTTGAGCTCTTGGAGGAACTGTCCGTCCCTCATTCTTAAAACCCCTCATACTTCAGCCCACTGATACGAAATGCAACATGCAGAGCCGACTACCTTTCCCAACGCTACCCCTCCCTCTACACCCGTACCCCAACCACCCTCACCAACACCCTCACCCACGAAACCTTCCCCCTCGTCCCACCTCTCCCCGAAGACCCCATGACCACCTGCGGCCGCCTAGTCCAAGACGACCTCGCCATCATGTTCGAGCGCCCCGACGGCCAGTACTACCTCCTAGCCGGCTCCATCCTCCTCGCCGGCTTCTGGCGCCTGCAAGACAAATTCGGCATGCCCCTCTCCGAGATCCACATCTCGGGCGGCGTGCCCGGCTTCAAACCGAAGCTCGAGAGGGGGATGATGAGTTTCTTCCGCCGGATCCAGCCCGCGCAGCCCGTGGTGCGGAACAACTACTTCATACAAGTCGACGACGAGCTGGCGTGGAGTTCATCCATCGGGTCCGAGGACGTGGAAACGGAGGGAGGGCAGCAGCAGGTGGAGGGGTGGAGCTCGGCGCAGAGGAATAAAGCGGTGGAGCACCATCATTTTCGGTCCGAGAGGCAGAGTTTGAGGCGGCTGCCGAGGAGTGGGGGGGTGGTATTTACGATCAGGACGTATTTTGAGCCGGTCGTGCGGATTGCGAGGGAGAAGGGGGTGCCGGGGAGGTTGGCGAGTGGGGTGAGGAGCTGGGGGGAGGACACGGCGAGGTATAAGGGGAGGGAGACGTATGGGGAGGTGTTGCTGGAGTATCTGGATCGCTGCCATAGGGAGCAGGTGGAGAGGGGGGAAGTGGTTGAGGACCAGGTCAAGGATGAGGGAGGGAGGTATCCGTTTTAGGCTATGATGAAGTGAGAATAGGGCGTGATACGCCTTTCGCACGGCTTGTCCATCATACCGCCAAATCTCGGTTCCTGTATCATGGAATTAGGGATCTTAAGGGATCCCAGCGAGCCAGGGAGGGGGAACAAATTACGTCCCGGGAGACATGAAGACGTGAAGACGTTCAGCCGTGAAATGCTGTCGGCTGTGGGCTTTAGATCGATCCAAGTCTTGAGTCACACGCAGCGCCTCTGTCAGGGTTAGAGCTGCGGCGAACCATTAATCGACACTCTCTTCTTGAAAGAAGGGATGCTTCAGCGCCTAGTCATGTTTTAGTTAACGGCTTAGAGAAGCCAAATGATAACTTGAACGGTCGCTCACATCAGATGCCGACAACCGCCACGTGCTTTGATATTGCACCAGCTTCCCCACAAGATCCCTGGCAGTGACAGAGACAGCCGGCAGGATATCTGTCCAAGGCTTGGCCGGGTACTCCTTGAATTCGAATTTGCCCCAGTCGGAAAAGTTGTGCGCTTCCTGCAGCGCCACACTAAGCCTTTATGATCGCTCATCTCTTTGCGGGGGACTTACGGGCCAAGTTTCATCAGTTGGTGTGCCCAGCGTAGAAAATTGGCTCTTGATCAGCGCAAATTCACTTCCTAGATCTCCAGCATCAAACAGCTCCCCCTTCCCCACCGTCTCCGCCACTACACATCCGGCAGCCCAGAGGTCTAAGCTAGTTCCGTACGCCTTGTTGCCGAACAACAGCTCCGGTGGGCGGTAACAGGTGGTTCCGACGTCAGTGACCTTTTCGTCCGTAGGCTCGGAAGCTGGATCCGCCGGCATGTAAGCAATGCCAAAGTCGGCGAGGTATGCTGGGCCGCCGGGTCCCTCGAGCAAAATGTTGGAAGGCTTGATGTCGCGATGTATAATGCCTAGAGAGTGGATATGGCTGAGGGCTGAAAACAGAGACTGTAGGTGATTACGGGTTTCGCTTTTGAAGATGGCGTTTTTCCTTATTTTCTGCGGAGCATCCAGTAGTGACGCAAGATCTAGACGCGCGAATGGAAAGCTAAGAACAAAATAGCCGTCCGAAATCGAGAAGGTGGACAAAAGAGGTACGACCGATACATGTCTCGCTGCGGCGAGGATGCGAGCCTCGCGCCTGGGGTCGTGGGGAGCTCGGGCCTGCGAAGGCTTGGTGACCTTTAGAGCTATGAGTCTGTCTGGGATATTACCATTGCCGTTCTTTAAGGCTTTGTAGACTGTTGAGAAAGCTCCTGAGGCATGGTAAACGGCTTGATAAACGCCGATCTGTTTCGTTGGCTGAGACGAGTAGTCGAGTGTTGGAGGCCGACCTTTTTCAGACTCTTTGCCAACCTCTGCATTCCTGAGAGGATCGACGAGAGCCTGTAATTTGGCCTCTAATTGGCTGTCGTAGTCTTGCTGTGTATGTGGTCGGTGGTCAATGGCCATGGTCTTGGGAGACGAAGATTTTCTACTTACCTCGGATGTAGCATTATCATATATCTCAAGCTCAAGTTGTTGAGCTTCCTTCTGATATTTGTTATAGTCTTTAGCTTCACACGTAGATTGGATTATCTCGATGCTTCTTCCGGTCAACAATGCTAGCTTTAAGTTCTTAGGCACCTACATCTGGTGGATAGTATCTATCCGATCGGCAAAGGGAATTTGGAAAGTACCAGGCATGGTACTAGCTAATGCAAGAGGTACAAGAGATATGCAACGAAGGAGATTACAATTCTGGAGAGATGGGCTAGACTGCTAGTCAGACATTAATATTGTCAGGGATGATGGGACTAGACACGCGGTGAAGAGTGAATAGGAGATGACCCTTGATGCATTCAGCATGCAGCAAGCCAGATGCTCGGGTCGAATACTATGCTAGTTGTCTTTTGGACCATGATGGAATTACGGATAGATGCTTTGTACTCATCAGTTAGGTACCCATTGAGTGTAGAACAACCACGGGACCAGAACGTCCATCCGCGGTTCCCCAATCGTTCCCCAAAGGTGGAGCTATCGGCCATCTCCCGGATAGCCGCTTCTGCCGCCCGGGAATCCGAGAATCCCCCAGCGACGAGACCAAAAGTTGCCCACGAGGGCCAGCATGCGCCAATCTGAGCTTGGTCCAGCAGCATAATAGGTCATTATTCACCTCTTCCGATGTTTGCGAATATAGCACGCTACAATGGATCTCTCACGGCAAGAGTATCCTGCGCTCCTTGTGCGTCACCTCGTCAAGTCCATTCAATCTTTCTGACATTTAAATAGCGTGGCCTCCAACCCAATCAGGCTGTCGCTGTGCTCGAAGATCGCGTCAGAGCGATTGGCAAGATTAACAATGATATAGCTGACTTCTTATCGGTACGACATTCCGCCAATCGCCATTGCGATTAATGGCTTACCATTGCGGTAGGAGCGGCGAAAAGTTGAGGAAGCTTACGTGGCTGGGTTGAGAAAGGTTGCTGGAAAGAACGTCTTGGATGGTTCATCGGAGCTTGGGTAAGGGCATGGCTTCGCAAATGGCGACAGCAGTTGACAGCTGCAGAATCTTTCAAACACCATGGCAGAGCATTATCAGCTCGACCGAAGCGCTCTCTCAGTCCCATCAATCACTGGCCCAAAAGATAGAGGCCGATGTGGAGCGTCCTTTGCGGGAATATCAGACCAAAACAAGGGAGATGCAGAACATGAGCACCATACAAGGCAATTTGGCTTCAGTAGCTCGAGAGGTCGACTTGGCTCGGAAGAGAGCGGACAAAGTTCAAAGCGGAAGGACTTCAGCGAACAAAGTTGCAAACGCTAGCTCGGACGTTGAGCATGCAGTTCAACAGTGGGATTCGCAGGCGCCGTACGTCTTCGAGCAATTACAAGCCCTGGATGAAAGCCGAGTCAACCATCTACGCGACGTTCTCACTCAATTGCAAACGCATGAGGTCGACCAAGTGGAACGAAACCGAGTCTCCGCAGAAAGCTGTCTGAACGCTATACTAAACGTCAATACTACCGATGAAATTTCCACATTCGTAGCGAGGAGATCAGGGAGTGCACCAACAATGTCGCCTCGACCAAAAAGTCGCGCTGCGTCAAACAAAACCTTACAGGCACCGTATCGAGCCGGATCTTCCGATGATAGGGCAAGTGTTGCGACAGATGCATCTAGTGGCGCTGTCCGAGCTCGATCGGGATCTGCGTCTGGTCCGGCAACACAAGAGTCGCCTCGTCGCTCGACGGGGTTTGGAGGGCTCAAGCGCTTGGGAACGGTGATTGGGCGAAAGAAAGATAAGAAGCCCGAACGTCCACCATCCCCGGAGAAGCGCATGAGGTCGAATCTTAACCCATTGCGGAGAGGAACAAGCTCGAAGAACATGCAGATGATACCCTCGCCAGATGCATCTACTGTGAATCTGCCCCCAGCGTCACCTCGACAAGGACCCCCATTACCGAAGACCGTGGTGACAGCAGCTCAAGATACGCCTCGGTCACCTATAGAGCAGCGACGTATCAACGACGAAGTGAATGGGGATACCATCTCTCCAGCACCGAGACGGTCATCTAGCTTGCCGACGGCTAACGGAGTCGCGAGCAATCGTGAGATAGCCCAATCAGAGGATATTCCACCTGTACCTCCACCACCGAGGCCAGCAGAGGTCAGTTTTCGTTAACGGTGCAAAATCCCGAGTACTTACAATACCAGGAGAAGCGCGACAACGAAGGTTACACTGTACCCCCAACAGCAAGCGATGAAATCTCACGGGTTCAGCAAGAGGCGGCCGGTTCATTGTACGCTGTTGTCCCTTGATTTGTCTAGAGCCTACTAAGGAGATTATCAGCGATCCAGATGCACCCCAGTTCAAGCTTGATATTCGAGACGAGCCTATAAGAGAAGAAGGTGATGTGCAATCGGTCATGTCCAATGTTGCGAACACTCTAAGACTAGTAAGGATTACGTCTACGAATAACTATTCAGCAGAAGCTGACATGATACAGCAACAAGGAGTCACACCTCGCAAACCAAGTTCGAACAGAGGGCGGAGAGACGTGCGCAATACGGTATTCATACCTACCCCTCCAGCACCTGAAGCAGCCGCCCTCGGAGATCCCCCGATCCCAATTCCTTCACCATTCGCCCCTCGTTCGGCTCCCTTGTCGACTGAAACCCTAAGTGCCTCAGACGCACGTTCCATTCGCTCCTCGCACTCTTTAAGTAGCTTGATGCCCGTAGGCATCAGGCACCCTGAGATGACGCAACCAGGTCTCAATGCCTCAGTAATCGAGACTGTCAGTGCTTGGTTCTCAGAAGGCAAAGTGACAAGGGCGGTGGTCATCGGCGAGCTTGCGTTGGCACACCACGCTGGCGACAACCTGCAATCTTCTGGCTCGGAAAGCATCAGACTCGAGAATTTTCCGGTTCTAGAGAAAGTTGCACCAAACCCAAGCTTTATCACGCAGGCGGCTTCACGGTCTGGGGAGTACAATGTCAGCCTCTCACACATTCCTCGCACTACGGTGGCTTTCAAGTATCAAGTTCACCTAGAGGAGTCGACGTTGACCAGCCATGCGCCTGTCACGCTCGCTCCAAGCTGGAAGATCGAGCCAACGCAGACGTCTGTCATTCTGCATTACAGCTTTAACCCGTCATTTGCTTCTCCAACTGGCCGCAGTGTTTCATTGAAAAACGTCGCAGTCCTCATCAATATCGAGAACGCCAAAGCCCAAAGCTGCGGATCCAAGCCTGCGGGAACCTTCTACAAAGAAAAGTCGATGATGGTATGGAGATTGGGAGATATCACCCTCGATGGCTACGCCGCAGGACCACAGAAACTTCTTGCTCGCTTCAGCACCGATTCCGAAGCGAAACCTGGCAACGTGGAGATGCGGTGGGAGATCAGCGGAGAACATGCTGAAGGGCTGGGTAGCGGCCTTAGCCTAAGTCAAAGCTCCAGAGAAGAGGGAGGATCGGACCCGTTCGCCGACGAGGGTACGGTATCAGCATCGACGGGAGCATGGAAGGAAGTGCCAGTGACGAGAAAGATAGTCAGTGGCAAGTATATGGCTAGTTGAGCGTTTTTGAATATATGGGTTTGCGTCTGTCGATACCACTGACTATTTATTGTACAGAATTCAACGCAGCGACGCACAGGTAGACTTATATATTGCACTAAGGGAGATTTGCCTGCTCCGTATGCTTTCTGACCCTTCCCAGATCTCAGCGTCTACAATAAGTACCGGGGGAGTACGAGGTACTATCTTGTTGTAGTGACACGCCGGGTAGATCATCGTTTCATGCCATTACAATCAGAGCCTCTAGAAGTAGACGTACCTCATCCCAAGTCTTCCGCTTGGCCAATTTCAGACATGTCTTTACTCATCTTGGTGAATTAACGAGATCATACAGTGTCTGAAGCATCTGTTGTTGGTAGCAAACTCCCTTAGACCTGGGATTGATCATTGCGTTCTCTAGCTTCTTCGATGGAGCAGTTGCAATACTCGCCATGTCGATGCACGTCGAACTGCTGTTCTCTATCAGTGGGCGTCCACGCCGTAATTGCACCGCCCAAAATCACCGATAATCTAATTAACCAATCAACAGAGGCAAAAGGCGCAAAGAAAGGAGCAAATGTAATTTCGCTAAAAGTCTAGGGTCCATCAAGACTGGACCCGTCCCGTCGCCCTGCCAGAACCGCACCCTCTTCGACCTCGCTGTGGCCATCCTCACCTCCACCCATCTTCGGGCTTCCATCTCGCACACTATCACGCTTTGCTGCTCGTCGCCCTTCTTTTACCGGCGGACAGCAATCGTGTTCCTTTTTTATCGTGCGCTATTCTCATCCCTCTGTTTACTTCACATTCCACGAAAATGAATCCAGCGCTGAGACCAGCAACAATACACACCCTCAAACATATTCTCTAATTGTCCGTGATCTATCGCAGACAGATACGCTGTTGCTGAGCTTGCAGATCCACTAGTTTAATATCCAATTGCGATCGTTCCTGGAGAGAGTCGCCCACGATGCCTCATCATGCCCACGCTCACCACCAACACCCTAGAGATAACCATCGCGTCCGGAACGCCCACGAGCTCTACAAGGCGGAGACGGTGTACAATGTTGTCTACGTAACTGCCGCGCCCACGTTCGATGGGCCTATTGGCGGATACAAGACCATGGATGGCTCCAACCAACAGCAAGCACAATCACAACAACCCTCAATTGCAGCTGCGCCTGTCCAGTCATCCTCCCCGCCTGCCAATGCTGTACCAGCTGTGCTCGCCCTGCCAGCTCCAGCCAACAGCCCATCTCCCTCGCCCGAAACTCAGGCTGTTCCCACCACTCCCACGACATCTCCTGCCGAATCCACAACAGCCATCCAACCCACAATCCAGCCCACCATCCCGCCAAGCATGACGCCAGCCACGATTTCAACGGCGAAAGCCACTTCGTCAAGTCCTTCTGCTGTCGTCTCATCAGTCCATGAAACCAGTAAGACGGATCATTCGGTCCCCCAGACTCTCAGCGAGATATTGGTACCGACCAATTCGGCGACATCATCGTCTCCGAAGCTGGAGACGCCAACTGTCGTTTCCGCTGCCAATGCACAATCCACATCAAGTTCCATCCCTGCAACATCAGAGTCCGCGTCTGGAGGTATGTCTGGTGGGGCAAAGGCTGGCCTGGCGATCGGTATACTCTTGGCCATTGGTGCTTTGGCAGGCTTGATCTTCTTCTGCCTTCGACGTAGGAGGAATCATCGCAAGGAAGCGTACAGCAGAGCGAGCGACGAGAAAGCTGGGCTCGGGAGCGAAGGCGCGGCTGTCGGTCTAGGTCGCTCTGCAAGTGTTCAGACATCGAAAACATTCGCTACAGCACCGCGTTTGAGTCTTCGACCAGTCACGCAATTCTTACCGGACATTGCTGCGCAGAGAAAGAGTGGGAATAATTTCGCCGCAGCAGCTGGACCGCTTCGTCATAATGCCCCAATGTCACAAGGATCGGACGCGGAGAAAGCCGCTGTAGACAATTGTCCCAACGACCCGACCAACCCATTTGGAAATCATGCAGAGATGTCCGAGAAGGAGTCGTTCCAACGCAACCCCAAGAACCCTACTAACCCCTTCGGCAACCACGCCCAGACAGATCGTCAACTCACCGAAGCCAGCGCTGAGCCTGAGGTCATCCCGCCAGCGCCGCTAAGGATTCGCACGCCTACTCCTGATGGCAAAGCGGTTGCGATAGCTGCTGTTGGCGTCACGGCTGGTGAAGAGAGGAACGTTCCGAAACCGCTCAACTTGTCGCCAAACCGTGCGGCCTCTCCAGCTATGAATGGAATGCCGAGTCCTACTGCTTCTGATTTCAGTACCACTCCCGTCTCCCCTGGAACCTTTCCCAATGGACCGCCACCAAGTAACGTTCATCGCATTCAGCTTGACTTCAAGCCTTCCATGGATGACGAATTGGAACTCCGTGCTGGTCAGCTGGTTAGGCTTTTACACGAATATGATGATGGATGGGTGAGCAAAGTCACAGAATCATTCATGTACAATCACTAACCGGTGCCTAGGCGCTCTGCATCCGTCTTGACCGCTCACAGCAAGGTGTGGCTCCCCGTACTTGTCTTTCGGCTAGGCCTGTGAAGCCTCGCCCACCGCCAGGCGCTCGCGGTCCTCCACCACGAGGACCTCCACCGCCCGGAATGTTTTCCAACCAGCAGCGACCCGCGTCTCCAGCGAATGGTCGTGGCTCGCCAAGGCCCTACAACCGAGCTCCTAGGCCAAGCTCACCAAGCCCCGCTCCTAGCCAGCGATCTATGTCGCCAGGCCCCTATGGAGGTGGTCGCCAGCGTCCCACAATCCCCTCACCAGGAGGAAAGAGACGAAGCAACTCGGCTGGCGCAGTCCGTGAGCGACGCAACAGCCCTGTCGGGCCGAGCCCTATGAACCCGAACGTCCAGCGCGTGCCAATGCAGCTTCAGGCCGTCACCGCTCCCGGACAGGTGGGTTCTCAATCTCCACCGCAAGGCGTGGCACGGAAACCGGTTCCTGGTCAAGCCATGTAATATCGACGTTGACGAATTGCTACTTCGGAGTACATACGGGCGGACGATATGGACGGTGTTTTCCTAGATTTGGGCGCATATGTCCGCCGAATCTTCACCAAAATCTCTGCGTGCGATGAGTCCTTCAATGTGCTATTCAAATTTCTCACAAGCCTCGGCTTCTAATTCTACAACCTTCATGGCCGACTGGCGGCCTGATGTTATTCGCTTCTTAATACTCTGTGTTCCTATAAGAACTGGAGGCTTTAGATACCACTTGGTGCGTTGGGCTAGGCCGTGAGAGCGAGAGACAAGAGTCTCATCGAAATGTGTACCATAGCGGAAAAACAGCATGCTGAGTACAGGCTGCTTAGCAAGTCATATCAGATCAGACGTATCGTGAACTCGGCAGGAAATCTTTTTCACGACCATGCAGCTCGAGGACAACAACTCCCAATTAGGTAAATGAAAGGATTTACGTGATCACGTCCCCTGTTCTTCTCCAAAGCGAATGAATACAAGTACTAGTAGAGCCTCGGCAGACTTTCCGTTTGCAGAACACGTTTCTGCGGTGACTTTCTCACTCCGCGCCAATTGCGACAAGACGAGCTGATTGACGTCAGAAATTCATTATGAACTCTCCCATGCGCCAGGCACGAAGGCGCAGTCAGATCTTGGATGATAACGCGTCGCCCCCGAGTCGACAGAGCCCCAGTGGTGCGCGATCGCGCAATGCGCGGGATAATTCAAGGGCAAGCAGCATATGAGTTGCATAAACGATCTTCTGTTCAATGGCTGATGCTTTCTAGTTTGCTGCCAGCAGAATCGCAAACACACAGCCTACGTACGACATCTTTACCGGGACTGCCATCCCCCCATCTGTGCAACCATTGCAGCAAAGTCTCCGGCAGTCGCAATCGCGAGTTGTCAGCGCAGGTTCTTCAGGCCTCTCCAATGTTTGTCTTGTATGCTGAAGACGATCAGATATCGGCAATGAAGACCTTCGCGCCCAGATCAAAGCGCTACAATATGAGGTGGATTCCTTGAAGCAAGAGCGCGAATACAATAGTCTACGGCATGAGAAAGAAGTTCGTGATGCCCAAATCAAAGCTGAGGCGGACTACAAGAGGGCGCAGGTGCGTATTTAATTCTTCGCTGAATACGAAGACTCACGGGTTTCGCAGGCTTCCGAGAGCAGTCAGCACGTCAGTAGCCGCAAATATGAGGCGCTGAGCAAAGAGTTGAAGGAGACTCAAGATAAGGCCATCAATTATCAACAAGATGTAGAGAAGAAGCTTCGTCTACTGCAGGAGGAAAATCGATCACTCAAAGAGGATGTGGAGGAGAGCCAGACGGAGCTTTCTTCACTCGACCGCCAGCACAGGCATCAACTACAGGGGATCGAGGCCAAGCACGCGACTCTACAGCAGACGCTTAATGACCTTAGGACCGATCTGGAAAACAAGACCGCGGTTCTCAATACTACACAGGAAAAGCTCTCTGAGGAAGAAGTCAAGACCGGCGACCTGGAGAGTGAGAACCTTCGGCTGAAGGCGCAAAATGGCGATGCGGATATAATTGCTGTCATAAAGCGAGAGCTGTCCGATCAAGTCACGCATATCAGGAAGCTTGAATCGACTAGCCGAGAGCAGAACTCCGAGCTCAAGCATCTGCGGAGAATCCACAAAGCTGTGGAAGTTGTCGAGGAAGAGAAGAGGGTGTTGCAGAACAAGGTTGCTCTGCTCGAGGATCTTCAAAAGGAACTACGAGAAGCTCAGTTGCAGCGTCAGATCCTCGAAGACGAGCGCCAATCTTGGACGTCTTATCTACAAAATCAAAGTGAGACGGGTCCAGTCAAGTTCAGCTCACCTGAGGATCTTGCCCGGACGCTTGTCCGAGAACGTGTGGAGACCGCGTCTCTCGCTCACGATATGGGTGTCATTAAATCGGAGCTCTTGGAAAGGGATGGCACAATCGCGAGTCTGGAAGAAGAATGCAGTAGATGTCGCGCCGAAATCGAGAAGCTCAAATCCAGCGGTGGTGGGAATGACAACCGTGCCAAGGCCCGTCTCGAGCGACAGAAAGCTTTGGCCGTGAAAGAAGTCGAATACCTGCGTGAGCAATTGAAGACGTTTGACAGCGAAGAGATCACCTACCACTCCGAGCACCTCTTCGACGCCCAGAAGCAGAAACGCATCCAGGATCTCGAGTGCTTGGTCGACCAATACAGAGGCGAGCTCCAAACCCTCAACAACGACCTCTCCGCGCACGACAACAGCCCCGCCCCATCCAACCCCCTCAAACGACCCCGAGAACCAGAAGACGACCCCCACCTCGGCGAGCTCTCCCGCAAGAACCGCGCACTCCAAGACACCCTCTCCACCCTGCAAAGAACCCACGCCCACCTCCAATCCGACCACCAAGCCACCACCCACCACCTCACCGCCCTCCAGTCCTCCTCCCAAACCCGCATCCTCGCCCTCCGCGCCAACCCCACCGCCGACGCCGAAGCCCTCAAACTAACAACCCTCACCTCCCTCCGCACCGAAAACGCCGCCCTCCTCGCCCAGCTCGAATCCCCCACCACCCACCCCCCCACCGAAGTCGTCCCCCTCTCCACCCTGCACAACGCCCGCCTCGAGCTCTCCGCCCTCGCCCAAGTCGTCGCCGACAAAGAAAAACGCATGCTCCGCCTCAAGCAGATCTGGACCCTCAAATCGCTCGAGCTCCGCGAAGCGGTCGCCTCGCTGCTGGGCTACCAGATGGATTTCGTGGCGAACGGCAAGTTTCGGCTTACCAGCATTTTCCACCCCGGGGGCGAGGAGGGAGGGGAGGCAAATGCGCTGATCTTTGATGGGGAGACGGGGACGATGAAGATCGCGGGGGGGAACGAGGGGGCGTTTGCGAGGGAGATACGGCCGCTGATTAAGTTCTGGGTGGAGGAGAGGGGGGAGATCCCTGCGTTGATGGCGGCGTGGACGTTGGAGGCTTATGAGAGGAGTACGAGGGCGGCGAGGGTGTAAGATAATGGTGATGTATAAGCAGGCGTCGGGAGCGTGAGTGTGACCCGCTGTGTAGCATTTGGTTAAGGCGATTCCCCTTCAGAGCAGTCTTAATCCTGGAATTAACGCATTCCCTTCTTGCCCACCATGCAGCCAGCGATGTCTCCCCACCCTCTGCGCCCCTCACCCCTCACCCCGTCTGAACCATCCTCCTTTCAACACACCCCTCCCCCATCTCTCTTATTCCTCTTATTCTCATGAGCTCTTATATCTCTTATCCTTCCCATCTCTTTGATCTCTCTTCTCTCCTTTATTCTATCTCTTCTATCTTTCTCTTTTCTTCTCTCTTGACTTCTCTTTTCTCTCTTTTTTCTCTCGTCTCTCTTTCATTTTCTCTGTCTTTCTTATCTTATCTTCTCTCTTCTCTCTTTTCTTTCTCTTCTCTCATCTGCTATCTTCCATCTCTCATCTTTTATCTTTCATCACCAATCTCTCATCTTCCACCTCCCACCTTCCACCTCCCACCTCCCACCTCCCATCTTTCACCTCACACTACCTAGCACCCACCCTTTCACCTCACACTACCTCGCACCCACCTCCCATTGCTCACCACCCTCCTCCCACCACCCACCTCTCCCCACTAATAGCTGCCACCACTACATAAAGCGCGAAACGGTCGCTCGGAAAGAAATCGTAAGATTATGAAATGAGGAAGAGAGTGATTGTTCAGTGAGAGCTCAGGATGAGAAAGGGGGTGGGGGTTTAGGAGTTTTCGGTGGGGAGTCTTGTAGGGGAAGGATGAGGGAGGATATCAAGCGGCTGGGTAGGGAATATTTGTTAGTTGATGGTTCAAGGGGAGATTGGTGGTGTGTGAGGTGATGTAATATCTTTCTAATGCGGTATGGGGGGGGTTCTGTTGGTTGAGAGGTTCATCAGGCGGTTCGTTGCACATGGGGGCGTGGGATAGAGATGGTGGAGGTAGTGAGTGCGGATAGGGAGTGGGTTCGTGGTTTCACTGCTCTCTTGTCAGGAGTAAACTGTTAATAACTCTTCCTACCGACCACAACCAGGGAAATTGCTCTCATACATCATATATACATTCCCCTCCTCCCCCACACCCCCTCCTAAAACATCTTATTCATAGCCTGATGCGCCAATTCGACCCCCAAAAACGTCGCCGCATTCGCCGGCACCGCCCTCGCCATCGCCGGCGCAAACCCTGGGAAAAACGCCCTCAGCCCCCCATTAGCATACAAGCCCCTCACCGT
>JAABUQ010002017.1_pt1 | contig 41394 bp, 43 predicted proteins | sample 5560001 | NCBI WGS metagenome assembly JAABUQ01 (sample SAMN10711888, study PRJNA513371) | rock metagenome | isolation source: Antarctica rocks | place: Antarctica: Victoria Land, Finger Mt nord | collected 2015-12-18
AACAGCGCCGTCTTGCCAAAGATTATGAAGAGCGGCCTGCATCCAGCGAGGCCCTCATCCAGATTGCTATGTCTGCCCTCATGGTCAGAAGATTAGCACCTGCTTAACTTTCTATACAGTCTCTAAGTCAGGACTTTCCCTGAGAACATTGCGAAAGCAAAGCTGCGAAAGCCAATCAACACTAGGCTCGGAATAAATATGTGCCTGACATAAGCGAACCTTGTTTTGATCGAGAACGGCATAATTTCGGCCAATCTGCTCTGTATACAACCCGCGGTAATCATAACCGAGTTCTTGCAAAGATTGTGCAACTGGCTCAATGCCACGTTTCCCGCAAAGAATGGCGAGGTCGAGAATAGGCTTTGCGTGAATGTTTGGTATAGATGTACTTCCCACATGCTCGATCTGCACTGAGCTATCTTGCAAAACACTGGTTATCCGATGCTTCTCCAAGAGAAAATCATCTTTCCAAAATGGGTCATGCGGTAGCAGACATAGCTTATCTCGATGCATTCCATACATGGCTGAACCCCCCGACGGATTGTACCATAAACGCTATGATGGAGAATGTTTTCAAGTATCGGCCAAGCATTGATTAAGCAGAGACGGCCACCGAGGACGGCGCAGCCGGTTTTGACTTGAAACCGCCAGTATTCGCAGCCACCGAAAACACCTCCGGCCAGCTTCTTTTGCTTGCTATCGGCGCAGATGTCCTGGCATGACGGCCAGCCGCACGACTCCGACCGGCAACCGTGACGGCAGGGCCGGTTTCACCAGCACGACCGGCGAAGCGGTTGGAACAGGCTAAGGCGATCTCGAACTCGCCTGTCAGCCCCGGAAGCAGTGCTTCCGGGGCCTTTCTTTTGCGGCACGGTCTTTGGGTACACTGTGGTCAGCAGACTCAGCCGTGTTTGCAGGAGGAAACCCAATGGCGACGATGGCCGAAGTGCCCACCGCGACGCTTACCTACGAGGCGTACATGGCGGAGCCGGAGACCAAAGGGCGTTACGACATCGTCAACGGGGTGCGAATCTTCCAGCCGGAGGTGACGTGGCGACGACAACGCATGCTCCTTCACGTTTCCGGCGAGCTGTTCGGGCACAAACGTGAAACAGGCGGGCACGTCGTCCATACGCCGTTTGACGTGCTTATCCGGCGGGAGCCTCTGCAAATCCGGCAGCCCGACGTCCTCTTCATCAGCCACGAACGCTTGATGGCGGGCGGCGGTCCGCCCAAAGTTGGTCCGCTGGAGATCGCGCCGGAACTCGCCGTCGAGATCATCTCTGACAGCGAGACGCAGCGGATTCTGGGCGACAAGCTGGCCGATTATGTGGAGATCGGCGTGGACGAGTGCTGGGTGGTGCGGCCCGAGGACCGGACCGTGGAGGTGCTGGCGCTGTCGCCGCAGGGGGCGCGGAGCGTGCGCGTCTTTGGGGACGGGGAGGTCGTCGCGTCAGTCGTATTTGCCGACCTTTCGGTTGCCGTGGCGGACGTGCTGGCGGCATGATTCGACCTTGACCGGGCGGACGCGCCTGGGGTACACTAGGGGGAACAAATGTTTTCCAAGCGGGGCGCGTTGCGGCCCGTTTTTTCTTGTGTAGGGGGCAGTCGTTTATGGCCGATTTCATCAGGATCAAGGGCGCGCGGCAGAACAACCTCAAGGACATCTCGCTGGACATCCCGCGCGACAAGCTGGTCGTCATCACGGGCCTGTCGGGGTCGGGCAAGTCGTCGCTGGCTTTTGATACCATCTACGCCGAGGGGCAGCGGCGGTACGTCGAGTCGCTGTCGGCCTACGCGCGGCAGTTCTTGGGCCAGATGGACAAGCCCGACGTGGACCACATCGAGGGCCTGTCGCCCGCCGTGTCCATCGACCAGAAATCGACCTCGCGCAACCCCCGCTCGACCGTCGGGACCGTGACCGAGATATACGACTATTTGCGCCTGCTGTTCGCCCGCGTCGGCATCCCGCACGACCCCGTGACGGGCCTGCCGCTGACCAAGCAGACCGTGGAGCAGATGGTGGACCGGACACTGGAGCTGCCCGAGGGGACGCGCATCCAAATTTTCGCGCCGGTCGTCAAAGGCCGCAAGGGCGAGTATAAAAAAGAAATCGATGAGATCAAGGCCGAGGGGTTCGCGCGGGCGCGCATCGACGGCACGATCTACGATTTTTCCTCGGACACGATCCCCGATCTGGGGCGCTACAAGCAGCACACGATTGAGATCGTCGTCGATAGACTCGTGGTGAAGCACCCGGCCCCGGACGCGGAGGGAAGTGCCTCGTCCACCCTCGCCAAGCGGCTGGCGGACTCGTTCGAGACGGCGGCCAAGTGGGGCAAGGGGTCGGTGGTCGTGGACGTCATCGGCGGCGAGGCGTTGGAGTTCACCGAGAGCTTCGCCGCTACCGACTCGGCGTTCAACTTCGAGGAGATCGAGCCTCGGTTGTTCTCGTTCAACTCGCCCTACGGGGCCTGCCCCGAGTGTCACGGGCTGGGCATCAAGACCGAGTTCGACCCCGACCTGATCGTCCCCGACAAGGGCAAGAGCATCGAGGAGGGGGCCATCGCACCCTACGTCGCGGCGACCTCGGGCAACACCAACGAGTGGGCCTTGGGTCTTTTCCGGGGCGTCGCCGAGCGGTTCCACTTCTCCGCCGACGCGCCGCTGTCCAGCCTCACCGACGAACAGATGAAGGCGCTGATGCACGGCGTCTCGGGCAATGTCACGGTCACGTTCCGCAACAAGTGGGGGCGCAACCGCCAGTTCACGTCGGACTTCTCGGGCGTGATTGGGATGCTGACCAAGAAGCTCTCCGAGACCGAGTCCGAGGGCATCAAGGAGTGGCTGGGCCAGTTCCAGAGCGAGAAGCCCTGCCCCGTCTGTCAGGGCAAGCGGCTCAAGCCCGAAGCCCTGGCCGTGCTGCTGGGCGGCCTGAACATCAGCGACCTGTGCGCGCTGTCTATCGCTAGGTCCCACGACTGGTTCGAGGCATTAGTGCTGACGAACCGGCAGCAGATGATCGGGCGGCAGATCGTCCGCGAGATCAAGACCCGGCTGGGCTTCTTGCTGAACGTCGGCCTGGGCTATCTGACTCTGGACCGGGGCGCGCGGACGCTGGCGGGCGGCGAGGCCCAGAGAATCCGGCTGGCCTCGCAGATCGGCTCGGGCCTGACCGGCGTGTTGTACATCTTGGATGAGCCGTCCATCGGCCTGCACCAGCGGGACAACTCCAAGCTCATCGAGACGCTGTTCCACCTGCGCGGGCTGGGCAACACGATCATCGTGGTCGAGCACGACGAGGAGACGATGGCGGCGGCGGACTGGATCGTGGACATCGGGCCGGGCGCGGGCGAGCACGGCGGGCAGGTGATCGCGCAGGGGACGCCCGACGAGATCATGGCGAACCCGGCCAGCATCACGGGCCGGTTTTTGAGCGGCCGGGACAAGATCGCCCTGCGCGACGAGCGGCGGCAGCCGTGCGAGAAGTTTCTGGAGATCGTCGGCGCGCGCGGCCACAACCTCAAGGACGTCAGCGTCAAGATTCCCCTGGGCTGCTTCGTCTGCGTCACGGGCGTGTCGGGTTCGGGCAAGAGCACACTGATTCAGGAAACGCTCTTCCCGCGCCTCCAAACCATCATCAACAAGACCCACCACGTCTGGGAAGCCCACGACGCGCTCTTGGGCGTCGAGAACCTGGACAAGATCGTGGACATCGACCAGTCGCCCATCGGGCGGACGCCGCGCTCGAACCCGGCGACCTACACCGGCGTCTTCGACATGATCCGCGACCTGTTCGCCAAGACGGCCGACGCCCGGATGCGCGGCTACAAGGCGGGCCGGTTTAGCTTCAACGTCAAGGGGGGCCGGTGCGAGGCCTGCAAGGGCGACGGCATCATCAAGATCGAGATGCAGTTCTTGCCCGACGTCTACGTGCCCTGCGAGATCTGCCACGGCAAGCGCTACAACCGCGAGACCTTGGAAGTCAAGTTCAAGGGCAAGTCTATTGCCGACGTATTGGAAATGACCGTCGGCCAGGCCGTGGCGTTCTTCGAGGCCGTGCCCGCCATCACGCGCAAGCTCCGCACCATCCACGACGTCGGGCTGGACTACATCCGCATGGGCCAGCCCGCGACCCAGCTCTCGGGCGGCGAGGCCCAGCGCGTCAAGCTCGCCACCGAGCTTGCCAAACGGGCGACCGGCAAGACGCTGTATATTTTGGACGAGCCGACCACGGGCCTGCACTTCGCCGACATCCAGAAGCTTTTGCACGTCTTGCAGCGCATCACCGACACGGGCAACACCGTTTTGGTCATCGAGCACAACCTGGACGTCATCAAGACCGCCGACTGGGTCATCGACATGGGACCCGAGGGCGGCGACGGCGGCGGCACCGTCGTGGCCGCGGGCACGCCCGAAGACGTGGCGAAGGTGCCCGCCTCGCACACGGGCCGCTATCTGGCGAAAGTGTTGAGCGGGCAGAGCTTAATCGGGGGGAAGTAAGTAGCTTGGTAAAAACAAACGGAGCAGGTTATAGCACCTGCTCCCTATTTTCAGGCGTTCAACCACAACATTAATCGCGGTCGTCACTAATGTATCGGAAGAGGCGATGATTTTTCCCTGTTTCAAGCAACCATATTTCGTCCTGATTTGTGGTGGCTTGTGTTACAGCATAAACAAAGAGGTTGGTAAAAAGCCACTGCGTTTTAGCTACCTCGTTGTCTATGTCCTCATCTACAAAGATTTAGTGTAGGGTTGCCTGTGACAGTAGCCGTAGATTGATGTGGCAAGATAAACCGAACTACGGCTGTTGTTTCGTCAATGATATAACCACCATCATTCCGCTCATGATTGGCAGCTTCTTCTCTTGTCATCAAATTAGCCGCACGGAAACGTCCATTGACATGACTAACAGAATAGCCACCGAACTTGCTCCCTGCAAACTCAGCGATACGATCCAAATAGTCAGCCTCCGCTTCATTGGCTTGTTGCTGAAACACGACTCGGACGCTCTCCAATCCTATCTGTTGAAGCCGATGAATTACTGTATCCTTGTAGAATAAGCGATCTAATGCCGCTCTTAGAACGTCCTCACATGATAACGGCAAGAAGAACTCGTATGTAGTAACATCAGGGTGAATCCAAGTTTCGTATTTAGCAAACAGCGTGTTTTTCTGCCAAAATAATCTTTTGAAAGCTTCATAAGAAACATCGAGTATACGACGATCAGCAATCAGCACGTTTCCCGGTCGAGTTTGAATGACCTCGCTGAACTTTTTGGACAGGTATATCTTTGTTGTTCCTTGAGTCCATCCAGTCACTGTGCCTAGATCACCGACGGTGAAAGTCTGTTCATCCAATGCCTTAGATTGGATGTAATCGTAAGCTTTGCGAATTTTGTCGTCGTTTCTCACTCATGCTCCTCAACAACTTCAAGACCACTTGACGTTGCCAAACGCCGCGCTTCTTCTCGGAGTTTGTTTATGCTAATCCTTTTCTTTGTTTCAGCATCCTCATATTCCCAATGTATCCATCCATTGCAGGGTGTGTGAAGAATAGCTCTCCCAACAGCATGAATGGAACCGTGATGATCCCCAGACTGAATTGTCCCATCAGGTAAGACCGTGGCCTCATTACCTGTTTTATCGAGAAATATTTTATCGCCCGGCTTAATTAGCCCTAATTCAAGGAGCCTACCAAATGGCACTTTGAAGGGAGGCGGCTTGGGAGTGAGATCAAAAAGGTCATCACTAGTGAGCGGTACGGTTAAATCCACGATCCGCTTTCGAGCTATCTCAATATATTGCTCATCCTGCTCAATCCCGATCCAGTTACGGTGCAAGCGCTTGGCTACTGCACCCGTAGTACCCGTTCCAAAGAACGGGTCTAATACTATATCGCCGGGTTTGGAGTTAGTCAAAATCACACGATAAAGAAGTGCTTCAGGTTTTTGGGTGGAATGTGCCTTCGCTCCATCAACCTTAATGCGTTCCTTCCCTCCACAGATAGGAATTTCCCAAACGCTACGCAGTTGAACGCCATTGTTGAACGACTTCATTACCTGATAATTAAACGTATAGGCAGAGCCATGTCTTTTTTGCGCCCAAATTAGTGACTCGTGTGCGTTCGTCAGCCTAACACTCTAAAATTAGGCATCGGGTTTGACTTAACCCATACAACATCATTTAGTATCCAAAAGCCCAGGTCCATCAAAATCTTGCCAACCCGGTAGATGTTATGATAAGAACCAATTACCCAGATACCACCCGTGTCTTTAAGGACACGATGACAAGCACTTAGCCATTCAAGGGTGAAACGATCATATTCATCTAGGCTATCGAACTGATCCCATTTATCGGCGACACTACCGACTAATGTCATATCAGGGCGGTGTATACGTTCACGAAGTTGAAGGTTATATGGGGGATCAGCAAAAATTAGATCAACTGATTTTGCTGGCAGGTTCTTCAAAACCTGGATACAGTTTCCCTGGATGATTTGATTGATTGGAAGCTCGCACGCTACATTTTGCTCCTGTTGCTCCTGAGCAACGCGGTTTCGTGTTTGCCTGTCTATATGATTGAGGGTAGAAGTTATAGCCATAGTTGTCGTGTAGTGAGCGGTTCTTAGTACCTCTATTATATAACATTTTCTCGCCTTAGTCTATGCCTTCGGACAATATGTTGAGTTATTTACTCAACACTGCAATATATATAGATAAATCTGCTCTACAAGCAAGCATAAAACAATGATTATTTTAGAGCGACGCTGAATCCACGGGATTGGGACCATAATGAAGTGAGGGCAGAGTAAGTGAACAGACATCGTTGAACGCGTGAACCATCACCTAAAAGACGCACCCTTTTGACGGCCTGACTGTGGAGATCGTGGAACAGGGCGTTCGGGAGGATGACGGTTGGTGGTACGTCCCAGTCCACCCTTCCTCCCAGGGTGCCATCACTTACCACTACTACGGCGTCTTGACCGACATTGAGGGTGTGCTAAAAGAGAACGATCATTTGGACGTCTTGCTGGTGCCGAGCGCGGGAAGAATAACAGCGGAGGAACAAAACATGGCGATAGCCGAACCTGAAGTGAGAAGTTTACTGGCCGACAAAGGCGAGTTGCGCCGGCTAATGGCTGAGCAGAACGAGAAGATGGGCTTCGTTCGGATTCCAGGGGCGACGGCGCAGCAGTCACGGGACATGATGCTGGCGGCTGGCATCCGCCCGGAGGACAACGGGGCCAGCCGCGAGTTGATGCACGTCCGCTACGGAGACGACAGCCGGGAAGAGTAGCGCGTGGTCCAGACTCTTTGGGACGCCAGCAGTCTGCTCAAGCGGTACTACCTCGAAGCCGGAAGCGCCACCGAAGACGCCCTGTTCGCGGACGTTTCCGTTCGACAGGCGTCAACGGTATTGGGATATGCGGAGACTTACTCCATTCTCCTACGCAAGCGCAACGCCGGGGTTCTCGCAACAAACAATTTCGATATCGCCGTGACGGCCCTGGAAGATGAGGTGCTGTTCAGCCCGGCCTTCGACTTGATTGAGTTGGACAGCGCGGCTATACTGTCTGGCATCCCTCTGATGAGACGCCATAGCATCAACGCCTCCGACGCTGCGATCCTCGCTGCCTTCCTCCGCTACTCCCGAGCGCAGCCTTTGGGCGGTCAGCCCTGCGTCTTGATCGCCTCTGATCAGCGCTTGCTGCGGGCGGCTGCCGCCGAAGGGCTGGGGATGATGCCGGAACTCGTGGCCCCCGTCGATGTCCCCGCGCGGCTGGCCGCGCCCTCGCCCCTGCCGTGAAACCGCCGATGATGTGCCTATGAACCTTCGTCCCTTAGCTGTACTTGGCGGCCTCGCACTCTGGCTCCTGCCACCCGCGGCCCACGCTTCAGACCCGCCCGTCGTGCTGCGCTATAAGTTCGTGGCGGGGCAGACTTTGCGCTACCTGGTCATGCGCGACCCCTACTTCAACGACCCGGCGAGGGCGGTCGAGACGGCGGACCCGCGCGCGCCGTTCCGCCCGCCGGTCGTGGAGCGGCTGACCGAGCGGGTCCAGTCGGTGCGGGCGGACGGGACCGCTGTCGTCGCCGTGACGCTGGGGCCGGAGCCGGGATTCGAGGACCCTGAAGTCCCACAGCCGTTGGTGACGCGGGCGGTGACGGTGACGCGCGCGGGGCAGGTTCTCTCGCCGGCCTTCGAGCCGGCCTTGCCGGACCTGCTGCGGGTGTTTTTTCGGCTGCCCGCCGCGCCGGCGCGGGTCGGGGCGGCCTGGCGGGGGGCGGCCCCACGCGGGTCGGAGACCGTGGGGGCGACCAGTGTGCTTTCCCCAGAGTCGCGCCCCGCACTGGGCCTGGCGGTCATCGAGCGGACGCTGCCGCCGTTCGTGGCGCGAGGCACGTCGCCGGACCACGACGGGACGCTCTTGCAGACGACGCGCGGCACGCAGACGGACCGGATCGTCTTCGACACGCGCGCGGGCAGCCTGCGGCGACAGACCAGCGTCCTGACCGTCACGCTGTCGCTGGTGATGACCGGACGCGGGGCGCGGGGGTCAGCGGATTTCGGCCACGTCGTCCCCAACGTGCAGGTGGTCCAAACGCTGACCATCGAGCGCAAAGACGACCCGCCCGGCCAGCCGTAGACGGCCCCCCTGAAAAAGAACGCTTTGCTGAACCACCTGCTCCATTTTGTCGGACGAGCACCTCTCATGGTCAGTCTCATAGCCCAGATGATCGTGTTCGCCGCCTCGCTCAAAAGCAAAGAAAGGGAACAGACGTCTCAGGCCGTCACCATGATGCTCGCCATCTCCTTGATCACGGCCGGCATCCTGATACGCCCCAAGGCCGCCCCGAACACGGCCGCCGATAACACGGCCGCCGATGCCGTCACGTGCGTGGGGGCGGTCTTCCTGCTGGCTCCGGGCGTGGCGGCTCTGGTGAACTGGTGAAGATGCGGCAGAAAGCCTCGGGTTAGCCCGCCGTCGATTTCGGGAAGAAAGCCCGCGATGATGCAAGCGATCCACTCTGTCGGGACGATGCCGCTGCTGGCCGGGCTGGTCGCGCAGACCGTCGTCCTGACCTGCGCGCTGCGTGGGCGCAACCGGAGCGCGGCGGTGCAGGCGCTGGTGCTGATGTTCGCGCTGGGCATGATCGGCGTCAGCGTCATGCAGCGGCCCAGAGCGCCGGTCGATTCGCGCGCCGACTTTATCGGCTGCGCGGGCGCGGCGGGCCTGCTGGCACCGGGCGTGGAGGCGCTGTGGAAGCCCTGCCGGGAGCGCAAAAAAGCAGCCGGAGGGAACACACGATCAGCACGGGCATGACGACCAGCACGGGGAACCAGACCGGGCCGTACCAGGCGATGGGGACCAGGAAGTAGATGTCCGTGCTGGCAAGCGACCGGGGGAAGCCGGTCCACAGCCTCAGCCACAGGTAGAACGTCTCGTCCCACACGGCGAACGTGAGCAGGTACAGGCCCAGACGCTCGCGCCCGGTCCGGCCCGCGGCGCAGGCGGGGCCGAGCAGCAAGAGCAGCGTGGCGATCTCGCGCGTGTACTCGGTTTGGTAGACGCCCAGGCGGCGCATCTCGCCGAGGATTGGTGCCCCGCCCCAGGGCAGGCCGCGCGCGGCCCAGATCGCCGGGTAGTCCAGGCTCAGGGGCATCCCGCCCAGGCGGCGAATGTAGACGACGACCAGGGCCTCGACGTAGCCGAAGGCGGCGGCGTAGAGCGCCCACCACGCGAGACGGGACCACAGAGGCTTTTCGGCGGGTGAGTTTGTCATAGGTTGGTTTGTCATAGTGGGGAGCGCGGCGCGGGCGGCCAGGCATCATTGTGCTCGACGGCGGCGTGGATGACGGGAGGCTTCCGCCTGCATCCGCCGAAGTATCCGGCGACCAGACAGGCCAGCGGGAACGCCAGCAGGATACCCAGGGACTCGATCATTATGCTCCGGTCCGTGATGGTCACAGCGGGTGTGTCATCAATTGCCAGCGAAAAGTTAGCGAAATCCGTGTTCAAGTACGCCAGTGGGAGGCCGAGCACGACCACCTCCACGGCAGCCAGCAGAACGACGGCGGCCATGCTCGCCCACAGCCGCTTGGTGCGCTCTGTCCGAAGATAGCCCGGCGCTGGAAGCCGGCCCAGCCAGACGGACATCCCCCACTGCAACAGCCACGAGAGTGACGCCCATATCACGCCTAACGGCACCTCGATGAGCAGCCTCCCACTCGCAAACTTTATCAGCTCGCCGAAGATGCTCATGCGGTCTTCGGGCACGTTGACTACCGAACGCTCGTAGCACTCCGGCAGTTGCGTCGGCACGGTCAGCAGCAGCCACGCCGCGCCCCACCAGAGGAGATACCGGCCATAATTCGGGCGCGTCGGCGTCATGGACTCGCCTGGCTGCGAAGCCCTTCCGCTGGCACACCAGGCGCCCAGTGGGTGCCCGAGTATGCCTCCGACAGCAATGGCCGCCAGGCCGAGCACCAAGGCAAAGCCATCGGGAGGAACGAGTGACCAGATGGCTGCGAAAAAAATTGCCGCGAAAGTCACGGCCCCGACGATACCACCGATAAGACGCTTCCTATGACCCGCCTCCGTGCCTGCTTTTGTGCCTGCCATTAGTGTCTCTTTCTCCCCGCAAACCTCACTTCAAGCTTCGGTTGGTTACCCTCAGATTTTGGTAGCGGGGCGGGCAGGGCGGACTGCTCCCCGAGCAGCGCGGCCCGCTGCGATTGTACCGCGCCGAAGGCTTGGGCGCGGCCCCAGCTCCAGGCCCGCCAGTCGGCGGGGCCGGACCAGGCGCGCAGCAGGGACGCAGCGAGTTTCCCTTGGGTTGGGGGCGGCAGGAGGGGCAGGGCGGACGTCAAGGCGGGCGCGGCGTCGGCGCTCAGGGACGCGGCGTAGGCAGCGTCGAAGGCGTGGCCCCGGCGGGCAAGGTCGAGGTTCGCGCGGACGATGGCGGCGTCCGGGTTGACGATGTGCAGGGCAAGCAGGGCGCAGAAGCCGGCCAGGGCCGCGCCCGAAGCGAACAGCGCGCGCCGCCCCCGGAGCACGGTCCAGCCGAACCAGGCGAAGACGACCGCGAGCCAGCCCATGAACGCCGTCGTGTACAGGCGCAGCTCGGTCAGGCCGTACTCGCCCTGGTACAAACGCATCCGCAGCAGGGCGGAGGCCATGATGACGAACAGCAGCGCGACCTGGAGGCCGGCCTGCCACGAGAACAGGCGCTGGGCGCGGGCGTCGCCGGGCCGCTGGAGCCAGTGCAGGCCGAGCAGAAAGGGCAGCACCAGGGCGGCCACCCACACGAGATGGAAGAAGCCCGACCGGGCGTACTCGGCGACGGTCAGGCCCGCCGTCGCCTGCACCGTCGCCGCCGCGCCGAAGAAGTAGCGGAACTGGACCAGCACGAACGACAAAAACAGCATGTTGAGCAGCCCTAGGATCGTCCCCGTCTCGACGGCCCCCAGCGACGGCAGCGACGCGCGCTTCTCGGCAGGCAGGGCGGGCGCATTCCCCAGCAGCAGCGCCCGCCCCCAGCCCGCCACCAGGCCGGTCAGCAGCAGGGCGACAAGGGCGTGACCGACCAGCGCCCCCAGGTCGAAACAGAGCACCTGGCTGACCAGGTGCCGGTACACGGCGTCGGCGGCCATCAGCAGCGCGCCGAACAGCAGCAGCAGGGGCAGGACGAGAATCAGCCCGCGCCCCACGGCCAGAGCGCGCGGCAGCCAGCCTGTGCGCGGCACCTCTTTCCACGCGATATCCCCGAACAGCACCCCCCAGACGCCGAAGCACGTGAGAAAAAGGGCATAGAGCGCGTCCAGGGCGTAGTCTAACACGCCCACCAGACGCACCTGCCCCGTCCGCGTCCGCGCCGCGCCGACCGCCAGGCAGGCCAGCAGGCCCAGGATGTCCAGCGCCTTGAGCGTAGTCGAATCCCGCCAGGCCACGCCCGCCGAAAGCAGCACGGCGGGGATCGCCAGCCACGCCCCCTCCCCCAGTGCGGGCATCCGCAGGCGAACGGCCACCAGTGCCATCGCCGCCAGCCCGACCGAGACCCAGAGGAAGACGTTCAGGCCGAGCGTCGCCCGGAGCAATTGGTCCCCCAGCAGCCCCAGCGCGAGGGCGCAGGGCAGCAGCGTCAATCCGGTCCGTGTGTTCACAGTCATAGGTTCGGCCTCCTGCTGTTAATATACCACAAAGAACTTTGTATTGCAAAGCGTTAGCCGGCATTTGGCTTTGCCGGCGTTTCGTGATACAATGTCCTCAAGATGAGCGTCACAGAATTACGAAGCGAGGACCACCCGGAGACGCAGAGGCGGACCGTCGAAGACCGGCTCGCCGTCAAGCGGCGGCGCGTGGGCCGGGCGGAGCGGCGCTGGTGGGCGCGGCGGGTGGTGAACCTCTTCATCGTCTGGCACCTGTTCGCCCTGGCGATCTGGCTGCTGCCCGGCAACAGCGGCACCAATCCGGGCGGGAGTACCCCCATCTTCGGCCTGTTCGCGCCGGTCGTCCGGCCCTACATGAAGGCCACGGCCTTTGCCCAGAGCTGGAACATGTTCGCGCCGAACCCGGACAAGACCGACGTTTATCTGGAGGCGCGCATCTCCTACGCGAACGGCGAGGAGCGCTCCTGGATGTTCCCCCGCATGGTCCACATGGGCTACGCGCGGCGTTATCAAGAAGAACGGTGGCGGAAGATGGTGGAGGTGGCAACCCACGGCAACGCCGACACGGTCGGGCCGGCCCTGGCGCACTACGCCGCGCGCGTCAATTTCGCCGACGCGCAGAACCCGCCGGTCAGCGTGGAGCTGATCCAGCACGCGCGCGTGGTCCCGCCGCCGGGCCGGCCCATGCCGCCGTTCGCCGAGTCCCCCTTGCTGCCGGGCACGAGCGCCGTGACACCGATCCGGCCGGAGGACCTCCGGTGAGACAGATCCGCCGCGACTGGAACCGGTTCTGGTTTGCCCCCGTTTCGTCGGTCCCGCTGGGCGTGTTTCGGATGGTCTTCGGCGGCCTGGTGCTGGCCTACGGGCTGCTGCTCTGGCCCGACCGCTTCGTGTGGTTCTCGGAGCGGGGCGCGTGGCGGGGCGCGGACGCGCTGGCCTATAACGGCGTTGGGAGCGCGGGCGGATTGGACTTCTTCGGCATCAGCCGCCGTCACGCCCTGGCGCAGGGCAACCTGCTCGCCATGCACGGCGCGGACCGATGGCTCACGCCGTTCTTCGTGGTCTTCCTGCTGGCCGCGCTGGGGCTGACGGCGGGGCTGTGGACGCGGGTGAGCAGCATTCTCGTCTACCTGGGGCTGATGCTGCTCCACGCGCGCGACGCCGTCATCCACAACAGCGGCGACACGGTGATGATCGTCCTGGCCGCCTACCTGGTGCTGTCGCCGTGCGGTGCGGCCTGCTCGCTGGACCGGCTGCGGCGCGTCTTCCGGGGCGATGAAGACGACGCGCCGCCGCCCATCGTCCCGTGGGCGCAACGGCTGATCCAGATCCAGGTCGCCACCGTCTACCTCTGCACGTCCCTGAGCAAGGCGGGCGGCGGCGAGTGGATGGACGGCACGGCGGCCTACTACCCCATCCACCTGGCCGAGTCGGCGCGCTTCCCCACGCCGGGCATCGACAACGTCTACGTCATCAACCTGCTGACCTGGGGCACGGTCGCCGTCGAGATGAGTCTGGCGGCTTTGATCTGGGTGCCCACGCTGCGCCTGTACGTGCTGGCGGCGGGGACGCTGCTGCACCTGGGGATCGAGTACACGCTGAACATCCCGCTGTTCTCGTTTTTGATGATCGCCTCCTACATCACGTTCCTGGCCGGCGACGACATCTCCCGCGCCCTGACGTGGGCCAAGCGTCCGCTGGGACTGACGCCGCTGCGGCTGGTCTACGACGGCGGCTGCGACTTCTGCAAGTCGTCGCTCCTGGTCGTCCGATTTTTGGACGTCTTCCGGCAGATCACCTTTGTTGATTCCCAGAATGCCGAAGCCCTGGCCGCGACGGGGGTCCGGCCCGAAGACGCCGAGCGGGCCGCCCACGCCGTCCGCTCCGACGGGCGGCAGTCTGCGGGCTTCGACGCCTTCCGCCTGGTCGCCTGGCAGCTCCCCGCCACGGCCTTCTTCGCCCCCCTCCTGTACGTCCCCGGCGTTCCCTTTCTAGGCCGCCGCGCCTACGGCTGGATCGCCGCAAACCGCTCCCGCCTGCCCGTCGCCGCGCGCTACAAGATGCGGCCCGCCAAGGTGCGGGCGTCCGCCCTCGTTTAAGGAGGCTCCTATGGAGAACGGACTCACAGGCGACTGGCAGTTCCTCGCCGCGCCCCAAGGTGAGACAAACGGGCGGATCATGGAAAGCCCGGACGGCCCCGCCCTGGTCATCGAGCACGCCGCGTATGCCGAGGGAAGCCAATGGGAGCAGGCCGTTCGCGGCCTGTCGCCGGGCCTGCTGCTGACGCTCACAGGCGCGGCGCAGACGCAGGGAGACTGCTGGAGGAGCATCGGGCAGGACCGCTTCATGGCCGGCACCAGCCTCTCCCTGGAAGCCTTCGGCCAAGACCCGTCGCTCGGGCCGGTCAGCCTGGGGGCCGTGGAACACGTCTTCTTCGCGCCGGCGAACCCGGACGGCACCATCCAAGACGGGGCGCGCATGGCGGGTGCCCTGCGCCTGGTCGTGCCGGACGGGACCGACTTCGTCTTGGCGAGCGCCAGGCTCTCGGGCGCGGGGAGCGTCACGTTCTCCGGCCTAGCCCTCACGGCGAAGGCCGCAGACGCCGCCCAGATGAACGACGAGATGGTGGATCGTTTGAAGGCGGCGGGGACGATCCAATCGCCCGACGTGGAACAGGCGTTCCGGCGCACGCCGCGCCACCACTTCCTACCGGGGATGAACTGGGGGCGCGTCTACGAGGACGAGGCCATTGCCACACACTTCGCGGACGGAACGGAGAAGGCAATTTCATCATCAAGCCAGCCGAGCATGATGGCAATCATGCTGGAACAGCTTCAAATCCAGCCAGGGATGTGCGTGCTGGAGATCGGGGCGGGCACGGGCTACAACGCCGCCCTGCTGGCGTCGCTCGCGGGGGGCGGCGAGAACGTCTGGACCGTGGACGTGGATGAGCCGTTCTGCGCCGAGGCACGGGCGCACCTGGCGGCAGCGGGCGTTCAGGGAGTCCACGTGGTCTGCGCCGACGGCTGGGGCGGATGGCCCGCCGCCGCGCCCTTCGACCGCATCACGCTGACGGTCAGCACGCACGACATCTCGCCCTTCTGGTTCGAGCAGCTCCGCGACGGGGGGCGTCTGGTGCTGCCGTGGGGTGCCCCGAACACGCAGCAGCGGTCAATCGCCTTCCGCAAGGAAGATGGGCGGCTGATCATGGAGAGCCTGCACTTCTGCGGCTTCATGGAGCTGCGGGGGGCATACCAGTGGTCGCCGCCGGACGAAGAAACGGCGGGGCGCAGCTGGCAGGACTGGCTGTTCCCCGGTCAGCCCAAAGGGGACCCGGCCAGCCTTGTCGCTTACCCGCCCGGCACGGCCCCGCCGGCGGGGGAGGATCAGCACTCGGTCAAGTGCCGCTGGTTCGAGTACGTCGCCTCCTGGGCCTGAGCGCCCGGCGGGGGTCCGGCGGCCCACAGCCAGGCCGCCACGCTCACAGGGAGTTGGGCTTCTTCGCGACTTAGCCGGTGATCCACTCGATCAAGGCGCGATTAACGGCTTCCGTCTGTTCGAGTGTTGACCCATGACCACATTCCGACACCACCACAAGCCGAGCATCTGGAATAGCGGCAGCCATCTCTTCAGCCCGGTCCGGCGGTGTCAGAGGATCGCGGTCTCCGACAAGGACAAGAGTAGGAACGGAAATGGCCGCAAGGCTGGGGCGGCTATCGATCCGTGCAATAACCGCCTCCGTCTGCCGCGCCAATGTCTCAACGCCAACCATGAGACCCATGCGTACATTGACCTCACGCAGGGCCGGATCGTTCTGGTGCGCCGGATGCAGTATCGCGCTCAAAAGGGGTCATACATTTCGCCTATATCGCGTGAAGCGGCCACGCAGGGGAGTAATGAAGTTCCTGACGGGGCAAGCCCCGAGGTATCGGACGGATTGCGGCGGCGGGCCGCCGCTAGAGAGTGGCCGCTGAGACGGCCACGAGGACAAAGCCGGTAACGGAGCAAGCTCCGGGGAATTGCACCCTAGAAGATTAAACTGCCCTGCGGTGAGACCGGGTCAAAAGCGCCCGCTTCAGGCTGCCTTCCACCGAGCGCATCAGGTTCTTGCGGTGGCTGGCGGCGGCGTTCGGGTCCCCCACGTTGGCCGGGGCCGTCGGGTTGTCGGGGAGCGAGAACTTGGTGGCGAGGACGAACCGGTCCCGGTCGCCGCCGATCAGCTCGCCGGTAATCTTCTCGCTGCCGCCATTGGTGTAGAGGTTGGCGTCGATGAAGTTGCCGCCCGCCGCCGTGAACGCCTCGAAGACCGCCCGGCTCTCGTCCTTGGACGCTCCCCATCCCCAGTCTTCGCCAAACGTCATGGTGCCGAGGCACAGCTCAGACACGCGCAGGCTGCTCTTGCCCAGGAGTTTGTGTCTCATCGTGTTTGTTTCTATACAGCCAGCGAGGCCATGTCGATGACGAACCGGTAGCGCACGTCGCTCTTCAGCACACGCTCAAAGGCCTCGTTGACGTCCTGGATATTGATCATCTCCACGTCGCAGGTGACGCCGCGCTCGGCGCAGAAGTCCAGCATCTCCTGCGTTTCGGCAATGCCTCCTGCGCCGGAACCCGCGAGGGACTTGCGCCCCGCGATCAGCATGACCCCCAGCAGCGACGGCTCGATCGCATCGAGCTGGCCGACCAGGATGTGTGTGCCGTCCAGTTTCAGCGTCGCCAGATAGGGGTTGAGGTCGTGCGCGCTCGGCACCGTGTCCAAAATGAAATCGAATGTATTAGCGACCGCCGCCATCTGCGCCGGGTCGGTCGAGAGGATCACGTGGTCCGCGCCGAGCCGCCGCGCTTCTTCCTCTTTGCCCGCGCTGCGCGTGAACAGCGACACGTCCGCGCCCAGCGCTTTGGCGAACTTCAGGCCCATGTGCCCCAGCCCGCCCAGCCCGACGACGGCGACTTTGTGGCCCGGCCCGATCTTCCAGTGCTTGAGGGGCGAGTAGGTGGTGATGCCCGCGCAGAGCAGCGGCCCGGCGGATTTGGGATCGAGCGCATCGGGGATGTGCAGCACGAAACGGTCCGAAACGATGATCTTGTCTGAATAACCGCCGTAGGTGGGCGAGCCGTCATGCCGGTCTGTCGCGTTATAGGTTGACGTGGGATATTTTTCGCAGTATACTTCCAGCCCTGCCAGGCAGGAGGCACACTCCCGGCAGGAGTCTACCAGCACCCCGACGCCCACCGTGTCGCCGATCTTGAAGCCCGTGACATCCGGGCCGATACTCGTCACGCGCCCGATAATCTCATGGCCCGGCACCATCGGATAGAGGGCGTTGCCCCACTCGTTGCGCGTCTGGTGGATGTCGGTGTGGCAGACGCCGCAGTAGAGGATGTCGATGGAGACATCGTCGGTGCGCGGGTCGCGCCGCTCGAACTCCCACGGGGCGACGGGCGTGTCTGCGGACTGTGCCGCGTATCCTAAGACGTTTATGCTCATGTGTTTCTCCCCTGCGCGATAGAACCTTATGAACCGATGTTACCCGCGCCGGGGGGTGAACGTGTAGCCGGATACTGCATTATTCTTGCCTGATCCTGCAAGGCAGGACGTGTCAGGGGAAGCGGGCCGAGCCGCCGAGGGCGAGAAAATAGTTTTGTGAACCCCTTGACAAGCGTTGTCGGGCGCGGGTAAGATAATCCTAACGTTGTTAGAAATCCATACGTCAGCATACCATGAGCATCAAAGAGAGGCGGGAACGGGAAAAGAAGGCGACGCGCGATGGCATCCTGAGCGCCGCCCTCCAGATCGCGCGGGCGGAGGGGTGGGCGGCGGTCACCGTCCGGCGCGTCGCGGAACTCATCGAGTACAGCCCGCCGATCATCTATGAGTATTTCGCGAACAAAAGTGCGCTGCTGGAAGAGTTACAGGAGCAAGGCTTTGCGCTGCTGGAAGCCGGGATGCGGCAGGCCGGCACGGGGGAAGAGGACAGGCGGGAGGGCCTGCTGGCGGCGGGCGACGCCTACTTGTGCTTCGCCTACGAGCAGCCGGAACTCTACCAGATCATGCACGGCTGGAACAGTGGAGACGTGTCGCCAGACAAGACGCTCTCCGGGGCCACTCGTGTCGGCGACATCGTGCAGGACCGCCTCGAAACATGGGCGGCGGCGCAAGGCGTCGTCCTGCCCGATCCGGCGGCAGCCGTGGAGATCGCATGGGGGCTGCTGCACGGCCTGGTTAGCGTGGAGATGCTGGGCCGGCTCGGCGGCGGGGAGGGGAGGGTAAAGCAGCTCGCAAGGCAAGCGATGGGGGATTTACTCACCGCCTGGGCTGCCAAGTAGAGCCTCTTTTTTGGCGATGATTTCTAACATCGTAAGAAATACTATCTTTCAAAGTAAAGGACTGTCCAATGAACACAAACACACAACAATCCGCCATCGCCCCTGAACTGCATGTCGTCTTCGGTGCCGGTCAGACCGGCTTGACGCTGACCGATGAATTGCTGGCGCGGGGCAAGCGGGTCCGCGTCGTCAGCCGCAGCGGCAAGGCCCCCGTTCCCGCAGGCGTCGAGGTCCGGGCTGCCGACGCCACCGACCCTGCCGCCGTCGCGGAACTCTGCCGGGGTGCCGCCGCCGCTTACCACTGCCTGAGCGCCCCCTATCCCCGGCAGTGCGAGGTTCTCCCCCAGATGCAGCAGGCCATGATCGCCGGCGCGGGGGCGGCGGGGGTCATCCTCGTGGCCTTGGACGACCTGTACATGTACGGCGAGACGCATGGCCAGGTGATTACCGAGGACACCCCCCACGCGGCGACGACCCGCAAGGGCACGGTGCGTCGCCAGATCGCCGCCAACTACCTGCGGGCGCATCAAAACGGCCAAGTGAGGGTCGCCGTGGGCCGAGCGGCGGACTTCTTCGGGCCGCGCGTGCTCGCTTCGGCGCTCGGAGACCGCGCCTTCCCGCCCGCGCTGGCGGGCAGGGCGGCGCAGGCGCTGGGCGACGTCAACACCATGCACTCCTTCAGCTACATCAAGGACGTGGCGCGGGGTCTTGCCACGCTGGGCGAGCGCCCGGAGGCGCTGGGGCGGGAGTGGCTGCTGCCGGTCGCCCCCGCCGTAACGACGCGGGAGATGGTGCGCCTGATCGGGGAGGCCGTCGGGCACCCTGTCCGCGTTCAGGCGATCCCGAAGGCTCTGATCCAGGCGATGGGCCTGGTCAACCCACAGATGCGCGAGATGGTGGAGATGTTCTACCAGTACACCGAGCCGGAAATCGTCAGCTCGGGGCGGTTCGAGGCCGCCTTCGGCTGGCACGCCACGCCGCTCACCAAAGCCATCCCTGAGACGGTGGCCTGGTTCCGAAAGTCGGCAGAGGGTGCCAAAGCCGGCTGAGAACCTGATCAATGCCCCCGCGCGATCATCGGGGGCGAGCTTTACCCTAGGCCGGGTCGGCAGCCGCCCGAGCCGGCTCACGACACAGCACTTTGAGAAAGGACAAGACCATGAACACTTCAAACAACGCCGCACTCACCCTCTCCTGGCTGAACCTGTGGAACGGCGATCTCGGCCTCGCCGACCGGATCGTCGCCGAGGACTTCCTCATCCACGCCGCACTTATGACGGGGACCGGCGTCGAGGAGATGCACGGGCGCGGAGCGCTCAAGCAGTGGATCGGCGGCATCCGCGCCCTCTTCCCGGACCTGGCCTTTGCGTTCCAGGTCGGACCCATCGCCGACAAAAACCACCTCGTCGCCCGGTGGCAGGCACGCGGGACATACGGAGGTGGCTTTCCCGGCGCATCCCCCAAGGCTGTCGGGAGGCACATCACTTTCAGCGGGACCGACATCCTGCGCGTCACAGATGGCATGCTGGTCGAGTATTGGGTGAACTCTGATGCCCTTCTCCTTCTCCAGCAGCTCGGCGTCAAGGAGGTGCCTGGTGGGACCGGATAGGTGCCTGCTTCAGCGGGATGGGTCCGCATATGCAGACACGCCCCGCCGGATCGCAAGACAAGTAGTGATGGCACCACGAGACATGGGCGCGCTTTTATCTGACCGATAGCCGGATATTGCAAAGTTCTTGCCCGATCCTGCGACACAGGGGAAAGTCGGAGCGCGACGCGGAGCGGAGCGGGTACACTGGGGGCATGAAGAACGCGCTCTGCGAGAGGCAGGCCGAGCTGACCGCGCTGCTTGACCGGCTGACGGCGGTTGACGGGACGCACCCGACCGCGTTCGCCCCGCTGACCCTGTACCGCCTGTCGGCCCCCTCCGAGCCGGTCCACGGGATTCAGAAGCCGACGTTCTGCATCGTCGCCCAGGGCAGCAAGCTGGCCGTGCTCGGGGAAGAGAGCCACTTGCACGATTCCACGCGCTACCTGCTGATGTCGGTGGACCTGCCCCTGACCGCGCGGATCGTGGAAGCGTCCCCGGCCCAGCCGTACCTCGGGTTCTGCCTGGACATCGACCCGCGCCAGATCAGCCTGCTCTTGATGGAGATGGAACAGCCGCCACCCGACGCCGCTGCGGCCCGCAGCCTGTCGCTCAGCCGGACGGACGCGCCGCTGCTGGACGCCGTGGTGCGCCTGCTGCGCCTGCTGGATACGCCGGACGATGTGCCGATGCTGGCCCCGCTGGCCGTGCGCGAGATCCTGTACCGCCTGCTGCGGGGCGAGCAGGGCGCGCGGCTGCGCCAGATCGCCGTCAGCAACAGCCTGACGCAGCGCATCGCCCATGCGGTGGACTGGCTCAAGCGCCACTACGCCGAGCCTCTCCGAATCGAGACGATCGCCCAGGAGGTGTGCATGAGTCCGTCCGGCCTGCACCATCATTTCAAGGCCGTCACCGCCCTCAGTCCCCTTCAATATCAGAAACACCTACGCCTCCAGGAAGCGCGCCGCCTGATGCTCAGTGACGCGCTCGACGCCGCGACGGCGGGCTACCGGGTCGGCTACCAGAGTCCCTCCCAGTTCAGCCGCGAGTACAGCCGCCTGTTCGGTGCCCCGCCCCTGCGCGACGTCGCCCGCCTCCGGGGCGCTTCCTGACTCCGACCGGACGGCACGGGAACAAATCGCCGTTTGTTCCTAGTATGTTTGCTATCAGCGTCAGAGAGCCTTACACCCTGGAGGTGGAACCCCATGATCTACGCCAACCCGAACACCGAAGGCAGCCGCGTCTCCTTCAAGCCCCGCTACGACAACTTCATCGGCGGGGAGTTCGTCCCGCCCGTCGACGGCCGCTACTTCGAGAATCCCAGCCCGGTCAACGGCAGGACGTTCTGCGAGGTCGCGCGCTCTGGGTCCAAAGACATCGAGATGGCGCTCGACGCCGCCCACAAGGCCAAAGGCGCGTGGGGCCGGACCTCGCAAGCGGAGCGGGCCAACATCCTCAACAAGATCGCCGACCGCATGGAGGCCAATCTGGAGATGCTGGCCGTCGCCGAGGCCTGGGAAAACGGCAAGCCGGTGCGCGAGACGCTGGCCGCCGATATCCCGCTCGCCATCGACCACTTCCGCTACTTCGCCGGCTGTATCCGCGCGCAGGAGGGGACGGCCTCGCCCATCGACGACAACACCATCGCCTACCACTTCCACGAGCCATTAGGCGTGGTCGGCCAGATCATCCCCTGGAACTTCCCCATTCTGATGGCGACCTGGAAGCTCGCGCCCGCCCTGGCGGCGGGCAACTGCGTGGTCATCAAGCCCGCCGAGCAGACCCCGGCCACGCTGCTCCTGCTGATGGAGCTGATCGGCGACCTGCTGCCCGCGGGCGTGGTCAACGTCGTCAACGGCTTCGGCGTCGAGGCCGGCAAGCCGCTCGCGTCCAGCCCCCGCATCGCCAAGATCGCGTTCACCGGCGAGACCACGACCGGGCGGCTGATCATGCAGTACGCCTCGGAGAACATCATTCCTGTCACATTGGAGCTTGGCGGCAAGTCGCCCAACGTCTTCTTCGCGGACAGCCTGGCGAAGCAGGACGACTTCGCGCTGAAGTGCCTGGAAGGCTTCAACATGTTCGCCCTGAACCAGGGCGAGGTCTGCACCTGCCCGTCGCGGGCGCTGATCGAGGCGTCCATTTACGACGAGTTTTTGCACCACGCGCTGGAACGGACGCGCCAGATCAAGCAGGGCAACCCGCTGGACACCGCGACGATGGTGGGCGCACAGGCTTCCAACGACCAGCGCGAGAAGATTCTGTCCTACTTCGAGATCGGCCGCCAGGAGGGCGCGAAAGTGCTGATTGGCGGCAAAGAGGCCGACGTCTCTTCGGACCTCAAGGGCGGCTACTACATCGAGCCGACCGTCTTTGAGGGCGACAACCGGATGCGTATCTTCCAGGAGGAAATCTTCGGCCCGGTCCTGTCCGTCACCAAGTTCGCGGACGAGGCCGATGCCCTGCGGATCGCCAACGACACGCTGTACGGGCTGGGCGCGGGCGTGTGGACGCGGGACATGAACACGGCCTACCGGATGGGCCGGGGCATCCAGGCGGGCCGCGTCTGGACCAACTGCTACCACCTGTACCCCGCCCACGCCGCCTTCGGCGGCTACAAGGCAAGCGGCATCGGGCGCGAGAACCACAAAATGATGCTGGACCACTACCAGCAGACCAAGAACATGCTGGTCTCCTACGACCCGAAGCCGATGGGCTTCTTCTGAGGCGTCCGACCGCCCGACACGAAGGAAAGCCGCCGCCATGCCGACCGAGCGCGTCTCGATCACGCCCGAGGCCGCGGACTGGGTGGAGCGCCTGCGCGGGCAGCACGGCCCGCTGATGTTCCACCAGTCCGGCGGCTGCTGCGACGGCAGCTCGCCCATGTGCTACCCCCAGGGGGAGTTCCGGGTCGGCTCGCGCGACGTCTTCCTGGGCGCCGTCGCCGGCTGCCCGTTCCACATGAGCGGCCCGCAGTTCGACTACTGGCGTCACACCCACCTGACCGTGGACGTCGTGCCGGGCCGGGGCAGCGGCTTCTCAGTCGAGGCCCCCGAGGGGGTACGCTTTCTGATCCGCTCCCGGCTTTTCACCGACGCCGAGGCTCTGGCGCTAGAGGCCGAGGGCGACCCGCCGATCGGCCCGGTAACGGCTTAAACGAACACAAAAAGGCCCGGCCCTCATCTTCTGAGGGCCGGGCCTTCTGGCCGTCGGCGGCCTGGGGGCCGGGGTTCACGTGGTGTCCGGGCTTCAATCCGTTTCAAGGAGAGACTCGCGCGGCCCTTCCTGACGGGATGGGAGTTGGCGCAGCCGGCGGCAATGCCTCAATTTGCCGCAGAAGACGCAGCTCCGTTTGCCTCTGCCGCAGCTCTTCTGTACCGCTCTGCCAGTAAGCGAGTTCTTCCTCCGGCGTTAGCTCCGCTAGCTCCTCCTGTACCATTTCCGCGCCTCGGCGCTTCATGGCGACGCAGTCAAAGGTCTTCGTCTTCATACTCGATTACCTCCAAGGGTGAATGTATCAAGATGCTGTCATACCCTTCCAGAGCGTTGATGGCATTGTACAGCGGAATCTTCTGATAGTGGACGATGTGCTTGAAGTTCCAGCTGACGATGACATCACAGCCGGAGACCGTTGCGAGGGCGACATGCAAGGCATCGTCAAGCCATCTCGGTGTCAATATGCCCGCTTGGAGATAGGCCTGCCGCAGTTCCAGCGCCTCCGCATTCACAGATGCGATCTCGGAGTATGCCAGCATTTCTTCAAACAGTGTCCGCACGGCCTCGGGCGCGGCAGCCATCTCGCGCCGGATCACGTCCGAGATCACTAGGCGGCGTCTGCCCTGGCGGACTTGCTCGAAGAAAATAATACTCGCCGTGTCAAATTGCTCATCGTAGACACCGCCGAAGACGGACGTGTCGGCGTAGACGCGGACAATATCTCTCTTTCTCATCTTATCCCTGCCTCGGGCAGCGCACGGGCGCGGGGGCGGGCGGGGGCATCGTCTCGATCTCGCCGACGGCGCGGAGCAGCAGGTCGCGGGCGCGGGCCTTGGCCCCGGAGGGCTTCCAGGCGGCATCGGGCGTGGCGTCGAGGGCATCTAAAACGATCTGGCGGGCCTCGTCGATGCCGTTCTTCTTGCCCGTCCCGTACTGGCGGCGGAAGGCGGCGTAATCTTCCTCGGGCCGGACAAGCTCGGGTTCCCAGCGGCGGTACAGGACCAGGGCCAGGACCGTCCGGCGGGCGGCTTCTTCCCACGTCCGCGTCTTGAGCGTACCGTAGATGAGGTGCAGGCGCTCGGGCGTCCCGAAGGCGGCGCGGGCCAGCGGTCCCCAGGCGGCGATGTCGTCCAGGCGGGCCGTGACCTCGGCCAGCGGGGTGGGCGTCCACTCCCCGCGCTCCTGCTTCGCCCGGCCCGCCAGAAACAGCACCGGCTCGCGCGTCTCGGGGTGGACGCCCGCCTCGGGCTGGCGCAGGGCGTCCAGGAACTGCCGCTGGCGGGCGTCCAAAAGCTCGCGCAGGCCGGCTTGGCCCAGCGACCGCTGCCGGAAGCCTTCGGCGACCCGCGCGCCTAAGAGGCTGATCTCGGAAAGGGGCCGCGTCTCCAGGGCGCGGGAGGCGTCGCCCAGGGTCGGGCCGAACGACTCCAGCCCGGCCCGCAGGTAGAACAGGACGCGGCCCGCCGCCCGCTGCATGTCGGCCTGGGCGAACGACGCGGTGGCGACGATCTCGTCGCGCAGCAGGGTCTTGAGCTGCTCTTCCAGCACGGCCTTACGAGCCGGGGTCAGCCCCGATGTCGCCAGGGCAAACACGGGGTCACCGCCCTCGGGGATCAGCTCGGCCAGCGGCGACACGGCCGCCTGCTCGTCCCGCGCGCCGCGCGCCGCGCCGACCGGGGCTTGCGCCGCGCCGGCAAGCTCCGGCAGGCCCAGCGGCAGCGAGAGGATGTCTTCCAGCTCGTCCGCGTGGTCTTCCATGCGCGCCGCCCGGTCGCGGGCGAGATTGACGACTTCGAGGTACAGCTCGGGGACGAAGTCCAGCAGCGAGGAGAGCACGTCCTTGACGGCCTTGTTGCGGAGCGGGGCGCGGGCCAGCAGCTCGGGCGTGTCGGCCATCAGCAGCTCGTCGATGTTTTTGTGCCACTCATTGGTGGTCAAGAGCTGCCGCCAGCGCTCGGCCCGCTCGAAGTTCAGGAGGCGGGGCAGGGCGCGGCGGAAGCCGGGGTCCGAGAGCAGCATGTCGGCCAGGTCCGAAGACGTCATCAGTGAGGGCAGGATGGCCCCGGCGAGTGTCCCCGACCCGACCGCGCGCTCCAGCCACGCCCGCCCCTGGGTGGGCGTGCCCAGGTTGATCACCTGCCGGTACTTCTCGGCGGGCAGGTTCGCGATCAGAGCCGTGTTCGCCTCGGGATCGCCCTCGATCAGGGCCGCGACCAAGGGCGCGGGCAGGCCGGCAAGCGTCGCGTGCCGCTCGTCGGGCGTCATCGCCCGCATCAGGCGGCCCTTCTCGGCCAGCGTGGGCGCGTCCTCGACGGCGGCGACATGGGCGGCGAGGTCGAACACGGGCACGGCGGGGACGAGATCGGTGGGGGCGTTGGGCGGCCCTTCAGGCACAGGTTCGGGGGTGAGTTCAGGAATTATCTCGGGTTCGCTGGGCATACGTCCTCCGCGGAAGCGCAGAATACACTCTGAAAAAGCGCCTTAGTGTACCCGATTCGGGGCGGTTTCCGGGCATAATGGGGGCAGACAGACGCGCAGGAGGCCGCCATGCGACACGAAGACATCCCGGCGGGGGGCGACGCGCCAACCGAAGTCAATACGATCATTGAGGTGCCCAAGGGCGCGTCCAACAAGTACAAATATGCGCCCGAGAGCGACGTCTACCGCTACGACCACCCGCTATTCTCGCCGCTGCACTACCCGTGCGACTACGGCTGGGTCTGCGGCACGAAGGGCGGCCAGCGCAAGCCGCTCAACGTCCTGGTCATGTCGTCCAACCCCACGTTTTCGGGCTGCCTGGTCGTCGCCCGCCCGGTCGGGGCATTGCTGATGAACGACCATCGGGGCGAGGACCACAAGATCCTTTCGGTCGCGGTCGCCGACCCGCGCTTCGACGACATCCGCTCCCTGAACGATCTGTCGGGGCACACGCTGCTGGAGATCCAGCACTTCTTCGAGATCTATCAGGTGTTGGAGCAGCACGGGGTGGAGATTTTCGGGTGGGAGGACGTGGCGGAGACGCAGGCGCGCATCCGAACGGCGATGGGGGGATGAGCCGGCACTCCTACACCACGGTGCGCTTCCAGCGGCCCCAGCGGAACAGGGCCAGGGCGGCCAGCCCGCTCAAGATCGTGCTGGCCGTCATCGCCCACCACGCGCCCACCGCGCCGTCGTGCAGGACCGAGATCGCCAGCCATGCGCCGGGCAGGCGGACGCCCCACATCGTCACCAGCCCGGCCCAGGCGGGGGCTTTGGTGTCGCCCGCCCCGTTCAGCGCGCCGGTCAGGATCATGCCCAGGGCCAGGAACGGCTCCGAGATCGCGGCGATCCGCAGGTAGGCGACGGCCAGCGGCACGACGTGGGGGTCGTGCGTAAAGATGTGCGCGAAGGGGACGGCGAAGACGAAAAAGACCGCGCCCATGACCACCATCACGGACAGGCCCTGCCAGAAGGCGGCCATCGCCGCCCGCTCGGCCCGGTCCGGGTCACCCGCGCCCAGGTTCTGGCCGGTCAGCGTCGAGGCCGCCATCGAGAAGGCGAAGCCGGGCATGAAGGCGATGCTCTCCGACGTCAGCCCGATGGTCAGCGCGGCCACCGCCGCCGTCGCCTCGCCCGAGCGGGCCAGCACGCCCGTGAACGCCATCATGGACAGCACGCGCGACACGTTCTGGGCCGCGGCGGGCAGGCCGATGTTCAGGACGCGCTTGCCCCAGGCCCAGTCCAGCGGACGCAGCCGGCGCATCCGCCCGCCCAATGGCGCGCGGCGCAGCGCCAGGAAGTAGAGCGCGGCCCCGACGACCTGCGAGGCGATCAGGGCGACCGCGCCGCCCGCGATGCCCAGGCGGGGCAGGCCCCAGTGGCCGAAGATCAGCAGCCAGTCGCCGCCGAGATGGACGAAGTTGACCCCGAGCATGACCAGCAGCGGCGTCTTGGTGTCTCCCAGGCCGCGAAAGACGCTGCTCAGAATCAGCATCAGAAACAGGGCCGGGATGCCCAGAATGGTCAGACTGAGGTACTGGACTGAGAGCGCCGTGGCCTCGGGGCTGACGTGCATCCAGCCCAGATACGTCTGCCGCAGCGGCCAGGTCAGGGCAGCGCAGGCCAGGCCCGCCGCCAGCCCGATCCAGACCGACTGCTGCGCGGCGATGGCCGCCTGTCCCTCTTCTCTGGCCCCGGCGAACCGGGACACCAGGGCCGACGTCCCCACCGAGATGGACATGCCGACCGAGAACAGCAGAAACATGAACTGCCCGCCCAGGCCCACGGCGGCCAGGGCGTTCGAGCCTAAGTGCCCGACGAAGCCGCGGTCCAGGAACGAGTTGAACGTCTGGAGCAGCATCGTCAGCACCAGCGGCCAGGCCAGCCGCCAGACCGCCCGGTGCAGCGTGTTGCTCGTCTCCGGTTCTGTGGGGGACACGGCCAGCGGGAACATCCCGCCCTGGGCCGGGTCTTCTTCGCCCCCCTGCCGCACACCAACTGCGCTGTCTACTGCCAAAAAATCCTGCTTCCCGAGTTATGCCCTGACGCGCGCCGCAACAGCGCGGGCACGCCCTATTGTACCCCGACGGGAGGCACCGGAGAAAGAACACGGGAGCGGGCAGGAAAGTTCGGACGGCGCTTCGCGAGCAGGAACCATGCCCTGAAGCCCTCCGGGTCTGCCAGTGCAGGGCACGGCTAGACAGACGAAACCCCCTTCGGGGCTAAAGAACGGCCTCTCCCAGCCCCGAAGGGGGTTTTGTCCGCATAGCCTGTCGCTTCAGCGGCAGGGTCTCACTCTTTCGGGGCCGGGCTACTCTTTCGGGGCCGGGGCTGGGGGCGTCCCGGTGGGCTGCTCGACGCGGCTCAGGACCAGGGGGCGGGGCGAGACGAGCAGGGGGTAGCCCGGTGCCGGAGTCGGGCCGGGGGCGGCGGGGGTCAAAGTCAGGTGTTCCCCGTCGTAAGTGACGCGGTAGGTGGACGTGTCGTGGAACCAGGGCTGGCCCGCGAACAGCGACAGCGGGACAGCGTGGCCGACCACGCTCATGCCCGTGCAGCGGATCAGGAGGCGGTCGCCCTTCCTGACATACGTGCCCGAGCCGCCGACCGCCCCGCTCGGGAACGTCAGCACGCTCCCGAAGACGCCGTCCGGCAGGAAAAACAGGGCCGTGTGCATGGTCTGGCCGTAGTCGCGGCCTGACGCCGAGCGCCACGGCACGTCGGCGCTCCACTTGCCCGAGAGCGGGTCGCCGCCCTGATAGCGGCGGCTCATGCCGCTGTAGAAGGCCGCCGTGGTGAGGAGGACAAGGCACAGGGCCACGCCCGTGATGGCCCGGCCCTGCCGGGCGAAAAAGTATCGGAGTCCCTGCCGTGTGATTCTGATGACCGGCTTCTGCATGACGTTCGGCATAACTACGTGGGGCATAACTTAGGTTATCGGCGGATCGGACCACTGTGTCCAGTCCCCGACGTACAGCACTTCCTCCTCCAGCGTGACGCCGAACCGGGCGCACACGGCGTCGCGGACGCGGGCCGCCAGTGTCCGCAGGTCCGAGGCCGTCGCGCCGCCCGCGTTGATCAGGAAATTGGCGTGCTTCTCGGACACTTCGGCACCGCCCGCGCGCAGGCCCTTCAGCCCGCAGGCCTCGCTCAGGAAGCCCGCAGGGATGACGCCCGCCGCCCGCATCCCCGGCGTCAGGCCCGGCAGCGTCTCGGCCAGCGTCTTGTCGGTGACGTTCTTGAAGAACGAGCCGGCCGAGGGCGCATAGGGCTGCTTGGCCCGCCGCTGGGACTGGTATTCTTTGGCGCGGGCGAGGATGCCGTCGGGGTCACCCCGCTCGGCCAGGAACAGAGTGCAGGAGAGGATGACGGTCCGCCCGACCCCGGCCCGGCGCAGGCGGCTGTCGCGGTACGAGAACTCCATCCACTCGGAGCCGACCGTCTTGTCCTCGCCGTCCTCGAAGACGCGCACCGACCGCACCAATGGCCCGATGTTGCCCCGGTACGCGCCCGCGTTGCTGACCAGCGCCCCGCCCACGGTGCCGGGAATGCCGATGGCCCATTCCAGCCCGCCGAAGCCGGCCTTGGCCGTTTGCAGGAACAGCGAGCCGAACGACACGCCGCTCTCGGCGACCGTCTCCTCGCTCACCTGACAGCCCTTGCACCGGTTCTGGATGACCAGGCCGTCGTAGCCCGCATCGCTCATCAGCAGGTTGGAGCCGTGCCCGATGAACAGGTAAGGGATACCATGCCGCGCACAAACGCCCAGGACGCGCGCCAGCTCATCCACATGGGTTGCGAGCCAGAACCAGCGGGCCGGCCCGCCGACTTTGAGCGTCGTGTGCCGCGCCATCGGCTCGTCGCGCCGGAGCGCCGCCCCCAGCGTGTCCATCAGAACCGCGTCTATATCTATCGCGTCCGTCATAAAGTCCGTTACAAAGTCCGTCATAAGCGGCTTACAGTGTAACACATGACGGGCGCGGTTGGCAAGCGAGGGGGCGTTCTCAGTCAGCGCATCGCTCTCCGGCCATGCCCTAAAGGGCGTGGCTAGGCGGACGGAAGCAGCCAGCCGCGCTTCTCAGGTACACTCTTTTTGTGACCGAGATCGAACTCTTGCACGACCGGATCCGCGCCTGCCGGCGCTGCGAGGCGGACGGCTTCCCCATCGCGCCGCCGCCGCTGGCCTGGGGATTGGCCCCCGCGCCGTTCCTGCTGGTCGGGCAGGCACCGGGCCTGAGCGACTGGCGGGGGGACCGGATGTACCTCGGCCCCGCCGCCCGCAAGCTGGTCGGCTGGCTGTGCGCGGCGGGGTTTTCCGAGGCGGACATGGGCACGACGGTCTACATGACGGCCCTGACCAAGTGCTTCCCCGGACGGCTGCCCGGCAAGAGCACGGACCGCGCGCCCTCCCCACGCGAGCGGGCGAACTGCCGCCCGTGGCTGGACGCGCAGTGGGCCTTGGTCCGACCCCGCGCCGTGATCCTGTTCGGCAAGATGTCCATCGACACGTTTTTGCCCAAGATGACGCTGGAGCAGGCCGTGGGCAATGTTTATGAGAAAGAGGGCATGACGTTCATTCCCCTGCCCCACTCGTCCGGGGCGAGCACCTGGCTCAACGACGCCGGCCACCGGGCGCTGCTGGCAGAGGCAATTGAGCGCATCCGCGAGCAGCGGGCGCGGGTGCTTGGGGGTTAGCGGGAGGGGCTGAAAGCCCTCGCGCAACGCCGGGGGAGGTTCCCCCTGCAACTTTCCCGCGCGCGCCGTGTCACAGGAAGTGAGGACACCCATGCTCTACCTCGTTTGTTCCGCGCTCATGCTGATCGGATTTTTGGGGTTGCTGGCCCAGACGCTGCTCGGCATCGGGCACGGCGGGCACGCCCACATGGGGCACACCCACGGCGCACACGGTCACGGACCCGGCGCACACGGTCACGGCACGAACGCCCACCACGGCGACCAGGGCCACCACGCAGGGCACAGCCAGAGCCGCGACCCGTCCGCGCTGCTGTCGCTGCTGTCGCCGCTGACGTTTTTCTCGCTGTGCCTGGGGGCGGGCGCGACCGGGCTGCTGCTCAAGCACCTGCACCTGCCCGCGGGCGTCGTCGGCGGGGCCGCCCTGGCCGGGGGACTGCTCCTGTACGGGGCGGTCATCCGACCCCTGTCGGGCCTGATGCTGCGCTTCGCGTCCACGCCCAGCCTCGCGCTGGAAGGGACACTGGCCCGCGAGGCCGAGGCGCTGACGAGCTTCGACGCCGCGGGCAAGGGCCTGGTGCGGCTGAATGTGGACGGCCAGACCGTGCGCGTCCTGGCGACCCTGGAACTCGACGACCGCGCCGCCGGCGTCCGGCGCGGCGAACGCCTGGTCGTCACCCAGGTGGACGGACATTCCAACTCGTGCCGCGTCGCGCGGCTGTAGGGCCGCTGCACCCTCTCCGCTCCCCTCTCGTTCAACAAGGAGAAACACCGATGGAACCCAGTGTGATCATCATCGTCGTCCTCGTCATCCTCGCCGTTATCTTGGTGCCGGTCATCTTCAGCCGGTTCTTGACCACCGTGGACGCCGGCACCATCCGGCTCGTCTCGCGGTTCGGCGGCAACACGTCCATCTACAAGGGGCCGGGCAAGGCCATCGAAATCCCATTACTGACCACCAGCACGTCCATCCCCTCCAAGGCCATCAACATCGACCTGGACATCGCCGACCAGACCGCCGACATCGACCGCAACGGGACGCCCAAGCCGATCAAAGTGCGCGTCCTGGCCTCGGCCATCGTCTCAGTCGGCGACTCCAATGAGATGATCACGACGGCGGCCAACAAGTTCTTCTCGAAGCCCCAGCAGGAACAAACGGCGACGCTCTCGGACCTGCTGACCTCCACGGGCCGGCGCGCGGTCAACCTGCTCAACCACGACGAATTGTTCTCGTCGAAGGGCCAGCGCGACGTGACGGCCCTGGTCCCCGGCTCGTCCGAGGTCGCCCGCACCGTCGCCGCCGTGCCCGTCGAGGAGGACGACCGGCTGGCATTGATCATCAAAGGGGCCTGCTCGCGCGAGCTTCAGGACTTGGGCCTGGTCTTCAATTCGCTGAACATCAAAGAAGTCCAGAGCGAGGTCGCCGAGGCCCGCCGCCGCCAGTCCGCCGTCGAGGCCAAGGCCAACGCCGACATCGTGGCCGCCGACCAGGAGCGCCGCGCCCGCGAGGCGCAGCTCGGGGCCGAGCAGGCGATCAACGACAAGCAGCGCGATCTAGAGCAGCGCCGCGCGCAGAACGCCGCCACGGTCGCCGAGGCCGAGGCCACCAAGCAGACGGCCCTGGCCGTCCAGCGCGAGGCCGAGCTGAAGGCGACGCAGATCGCCCAGGCCAACGCCGACGCCTCCCGCGTCCGCATCCAGGCCGAGGCCGCCGCCGACGCCGAGGCAGTCAAAGTCCGCACCCTGGGCCTGGCCCAGGCCGACGCCATCCGGGCCGTCAACGACGCCATCCGGCAGGGCGGCGACGCTTATTTAGCGTTGAAGCAGCTCGAACTCTTGCCGCAGATCGTCCCCTCCATCGCCGAGGCCCTAGCGAACGCCAAGCTGATCAACATCAGCGGCGCGGGCGACGGGCGCGGGGCGTCCGGCGCGGCTACCGACCAGATCACCGGCGTCATCCAGACCCTGCTGGCGACCCAGCTTGTCAGCGGCCAGCTCCGGCTGGACGCCCCCGACCCCGCCCTCGCCGTCCCCCGCCAGAACGGTGCGGAGCCGACCCCGACAGTGGCAGACACCGCCCTGGGCGCGAAGCGGAGATAGAGACATAAGGCCGCCGCCCGATTTATCGTTTGCTAGAGCGGCTGGCTGGCCTTTCTCTTCCTCCTGTACGCCTTGCTGAACGGCTGCTATGTCTGTGAAGGCCTTTGGCAGGGGAGCGGCTTGCATGGCTACCCTGTTCAGTCCAGCACCGAAGGATACACACGGCCTTCCAAGCCTGCGCCTTGACACCACCGCGCTGACCGGGCCAGAGCAAAGGGGAGGGTGGCGACGCGCCCCCCTTCTATGCCCCTGAACGCCAGGTATAATCGCTCCATGAGCCTCCCCTACCGACTGCTGTTTCTGGACCTGGACGGCACCCTGGTCAGGCCGGGAGATTTAATCAGCCCGCGCACACGGGATGCACTGCACCAGGCGCAGCGGCAGGGCTGCGTCCTGGTCATCTGCACCGGACGCAGCCGCTACGCGGCCCAGCACATCGCCGCCCAGATCGGCGGCGGGGCCGGGTACGGCATCGCCAGCAACGGCTCGGTCGTGTTCCAGTGGGAGCACCCTGGCGCGCTCCAGAAGTTCACGCTCTCGGGGCCGGTGACGCGGGAAGCCGTGCGCCTGGCCCACGCCCACGGGCTTGCCCCGCTCTGCCTCGGCCTCGAAGACGACGACCGGGTGATCCACGCCGACCGGCGGTTCCCGCTGCCCCCGTCGTATCTGTCCGTGCAGGGTTCGCGCCTCGCCTTCTGCGACGACATTTGGCAGGAGATGGCCGCGCGGGACGCCCTGCCGATGAGCATGGATGTCCATGCGGAGGCCGAACAGGGCGTCACCGCACTGGCCCAGGCGTGGCGGCAGGCATTCGGCGAGGAAGTCATCGTCTACGACTCTTTCGCCGCGCGCTTCGGCTGCTGGGGGGCATACCTGAACCCGGCAGCGGCCAGCAAGGCGCGGGCCGCGCAATGGGTGGCGGAGGCGTTGGGCATCCCGCGCGAGCAGACGTTGGCGGTCGGGGACTACCTGAACGACCTGGACTTATTGCGCTGGGCCGGGCTGGGGGCCTGCATGGGCGACGGCCATGCGGACGCCCTCGCCTGCGCCGGCCACATCACCGGGACACTAGCCGAGGACGGCGTCGCCCAGGCCATCGAACGGTTCGTGCTGCGGGGCGGGGCGCGGTGAAGCGCATCGTTCTCATCGGGCCGGGCGGGGCGGGCAAGTCTACGCTGGCGCGGCAGATCGGCGACAAGACGAGCCTGCCCGTGATCCACCTGGACGCCCACTACTGGCGCGCGGGCTGGGTGGAACCGCCCAAGGACGAGTGGGCGGCGCGGGTGGGCGCGCTTGTTGCCCGCGAGGCGTGGGTCATGGACGGCAACTACGGCGGCACGATGGAAGTGCGCCTGGCCGCCGCCGACACGATCATTTTCCTGGACCTGCCGCGCTGGCTCTGCCTTGCGCGCGTCGTCCGGCGGCAGATTCGCTACCGGAGGCGGACGCGGCCCGACATGGCCCCCGGCTGCCCCGAGCGGCTGACTCTCGTTTTCCTCAAGTACATCTGGAACTACCGCCGGGACCGGCGGCCCGGCATACTGGGGAGGATGCGTGAACACGCCGAAGGCCGGCGACTCGTTCACTTGCAGACGCCCGCGCAGGTGCGCCGCTTCTTGGAGACGCTGCCCCCACCTTGACAGCCCCGCCCCACCGGGGCTATAGTGGGGCCATGTTGCGACGCTTCTTTTATGCCCTCTGCCTGCTCCTGTGCCTCGTTCCCGGCGCACACGCTGCCCCGCCGCGCCGCATCGTCTCGCTCTCGCCGGGCGTCACCGAGATGCTGTTCGCGCTGGGCCTGGGCCGGTCGGTCGTCGGCGACACGGTCTACTGCGACTACCCGCCTGCCGCGCGCTCGATTGCCAAGATCGGCGACGTGAACACGAGCTACGAGAAGGTCCTAGCCCTGCACCCCGATTTAATCGTCGCCGACGCCGTTGCCAACGGGCGGGCCATCGCGCACCTGCGGCAGCTGCGGCAGACGGTGCTGGTCGTCTCGCCGACGTCTCTGGCCGCCGTGGAAGACAGCCTGCGGACCATCGGGGCGCGGACGGGGACTTCGGCGCGGGCGTCTGTCGTCGTGGCGGGCATGGAGGGCAAGGCGCGGCAGGCCGCCGCCCTCGCCGCAGCCGACCATCGGCCCCGCCCGCGCGTCCTGCTGGTCATCCAGGTCGCGCCGCTGTGGACGGCGGGCGGGGGGACGTTCCTGGACGATCTGGTCACGCGCGCGGGGGGCGTCAATTTGGGCGCGGCCATCAAGGGCTACGGGCCGCTGTCGCGGGAGCACGTCCTGTCCCGTCCTCCCGATGTCGTGGTGGGCGACGTTTTGACGGTGCGGGCCGTGCGCGCCGACTCGCTGCTGGGCCGCCTGGCCGCCGTCCGTGGGGGCCGGCTCTATGCCCTGCCCGCCGATCTGACCCAGCGCCCTGGCCCGCGCCTGGTCGACGGCCTGCTGCTGATGGCGAGGGCGCTGCACGGGCGATGAAAACCCCCGCTGACGGGCGGAGAACCCACCCCGCGCCGGGTGGGTTCCTCCTCCTCATCCTCCTCCTCTCCCTGCTCGGCGCGGCGTGGGTCGGGCAGGCGCACCTGACGCCCGCCCAGACCTGGGCGGCCCTGCGGGACGGGCCGAATGGACTGGCGGACAACGACGCCATCCTGTGGACCCTGCGCCTGCCACGCATCCTGATGGCTGCCCTGGTCGGGGCGTCGCTGGCCGCCGCGGGCGTTGCCTTCCAGGCCCTGCTGCGGAACGACCTGGCGGACCCGTACCTTGTCGGCGTCTCGGCGGGCGCGTCGGTCGGGGCCGAGGGGACGCTGCTGGCCCACAAGGACGGCGCGTGGGGCGGCTTCGCCCTGCCGCTGGCCGCGTTCGGGGCGGCGACGGCGGCCATGACGCTGGTCTACACCCTGGCCCGGCGGCGGGGGCGCGTCTTGGTGACTTCGCTGCTGCTGGCGGGCGTCGTCATCAGCGCATTTCTCGGCGGCGTCTCGACGCTGCTGCTCCAGTTCAGCCACCCGAACGACGCCCAGTATTTGCAGTTCCGGCTGAACGGGTCGCTCCAAGACGCCACGCTGGGCCAATGCGGTGTCACGCTGGGCTTCCTGCTGGCGGGCCTCTTAGTGCTGTCCCTGGAGGCACGGGCGATGAACCTGTTCGCGCTGGGGGAAGAGTCGGCGCAGCAGCTCGGGGTCGAGACCGAGCGGTTCAAGACGGTTCTGATCGTCACCGGGTCGCTGCTGACGGCGGCGACGGTGGCATTTGCGGGCATCATCGGCTTCGTCGGCCTGATGTCGCCCCACATCGCCCGGCGCCTGGCGCGGACGCCGGACCACCGAGTCGTGCTGCCGCTGGCGACGCTGGCGGGGGCGACGCTGATGGTCTGGGCGGACACGCTGGCCCGGAGCGTCTTCCCCGATGGGCGCGAGCTGCCGGTCGGCGTCGTGACGGCTTTTCTGGGTGCCCCCTTCTTCATTTACCTGCTGCGGCGGCAGGGACGGTGAAGAGGGCAGTGTAGGAGGCCCCCGCCCATCTGCTTGACACCCACGGCCCCGCTTGGTATAATAAATCCCAACCCCTACGCAATGCTGCGCGGCCTCATGTCACCCCAGCCTCATGTCACCTGGCGTGACGCAGTCAGGAGCCGACCGCACCACCCATGTCCCTCTTCGACCACTACACGCTGGACGGGTTCTATGACGAGATGTTCCTCGCCGACCGTACCCCCCGCCCTCACTACAAGAGCCTCTACGCCACGCTCGACTCCCTCAACGCGCGCGAGTTCACCCAGCGCGCGCTGATGGCCGAGGTGAGCCTGATGAACCAGGGCGTCACCTTCACTGTCTACGGCGACGGCCAGGGCTTGGAAAAGACCATGCCCGTGGACCTGGTCCCGCGCATCATCACGCACGACGAGTGGGCGCGCATGGAGCGCGGGCTGGTCCAGCGCCTGCGCACCCTGAACCTGTTCCTGCACGACATCTACCACGACCAGAAGATACTCAAGGACGGCGTCGTACCCCGCGCGCTGGTGGTCAACGCCAGGCACTTCCGGCGCGAGTTCCTGGGCGCGGACGTCCCCAAGGGCATCTACGTCCACATCTGCGGCACGGACCTGGTCCGCGACGACAAGGGCGACTACTACATCCTCGAAGATAATCTACGCTCGCCGTCCGGCGTCTCCTACGTCTTGCAGAACCGGATGCTGATGACGCGCATCTTCCCCGGCCTGTTCCGCGAGAACCGCGTCCTGGCCGTGGACCACTACTGCTCGCAGCTTTTGGCGAACCTGCGGTATCTCTCGCCGCGACCCGGTGACGATCCCACCGTCGTGCTGCTGACGCCCGGCGAGTTCAACTCGGCCTACTTCGAGCACGCCTTTCTGGCCCAGCAGATGGGCATCGACCTGGTCCAGGGCCGCGACCTGTACGTCGAGAACAACTGCGTCTGGATGAAGACCACGCGCGGCCCGCAGCGGGTGGACGTGATCTACCGCCGCATTGACGACGACTTTTTGGACCCGCTGACCTTCCGCCCCGACTCGACCCTGGGCGTGCCGGGCCTGATCAACGCTTATCGGGCGGGCAATGTCGCCTTGGCGAACGCCGTCGGCACGGGCGTGGCCGACGACAAGGTCATCTACGCCTACGTCCCGGCCATGATCAAGTACTATCTGGGCGAGGACGCGCTGATCCCCAACGTCCCGACGTTCCTGTCCTCGGACGACGCCCAGCGCGACCACATCCTGAAGAACCTGGATAAGCTGGTCGTCAAGAGCGCCAACGAGGCGGGCGGCTACGGGATGCTGATGGGGCCGCAGTCCACGCGGGCGCAGCAGGACGAGTTCGCGGAGATGATCAAGGCTGACCCGCGCAACTTCGTCGCCCAGCCCTTGGTCCAGATCTCGCGCGCCCCGGCCTTCGTGCCGGACGTCCACGGCTTTGAGGGCCGCCACATCGACCTACGTCCCTACATCCTGATGGGCGAGGACGTCACGATCATCCCCGGCGGCCTGACCCGCGTGGCCCTGCGGCGCGGCTCCTACGTCGTCAACTCCTCCCAGGGCGGCGGCTCGAAAGACACCTGGGTCCTGGCCCGGCCTACGGGTCAGTCGCAGTCCCAGTCGCAGCGGATGGGGAGCATGAGCCAGTCACAGATGCAGGGCTTCGGCCACCTGGCCGACGCGCGGCCGGTCGAGGGCGTGGTGAAAGAAGTGGTGGAGTGAGAACAAAAACCCGGCACTGGAAGTGCCGGGCTACCCGGAGGAAGTCCCTCCGGGACTCAGGAAGGGCAGACAACCCAAGGAGGGGACGATGTCGGATGTCTATGAAGAGGCTTACCACCATCTGGTTTGGGCGACCAAGCAGCGCGAGCCGATGGTCGCGCCGAGCGTGGAGAGCCTGCTCTACGCCCATATCTACCAGAAGTGCCGCGAGATGAGGACGTTTGTTCATGCACTCGGCGGGATGCCGGACCATATCCATCTTGTCTGCTCCGTGCCGGCCAGTATCGCGGTTTCGGAGTTCATGCGCAACCTGAAGGGCAGCTCTTCATATTACATCAGTCATCACGCCCAGGGCGACCCACTGCGCTGGCAGCCTGGCTATGGCCTCTTGACCTACGGCAAGCATGACCTGCCGAAGGTTGTAGGATACGTTGAAAGCCAGAAGGGTCACCACGACCGGGACAGGTTGTGGCCGAAGCTAGAGCGCACATCTTCAGTCCCGGAGGGACTTCCTCCAAGTAGCCCGGCACTTCCAGTGCCGGGGGACGACTCATCATCCATTTAGGATCCGCCTATGCTTGCTCGTGAAGCCGACGCCATGTTCTGGATCGGGCGCTATGTGGAGCGCGCCGAGGACACCGCCCGCATCGTGGACGTCCAGTACCACTCCGAACTCGAAGGGGCCTTCCCGCTCGCCGCGAGCGGCGGCGGCGACCCCTCCGCCTTGTGGGGGCCGATCCTCGCCATTTCCGGCGACGCCGACCTGTTCGCGGCCTTCTACGATGACGACCAGGTCGAGCGCAACGTGCTGGACTTCTTCGCCTTCTGCCGCGACCACCCCAACTCCATCCTCTCGTGCGTCAGCCGCGCTCGCGACAACGCGCGGGGCGTCCGCGAGCTGATCTCCTCGGAGATGTACGAGAGCCTGAACGTCTTCTTTCTTGAAGTCACCAAGTGGGACGTCGATAAGATTCTGGACGCCTCCCCGCACGCCTACTTCCAGCAGGTCAAGAACGCCTCGCACCTGTTCCACGGCATCACCGACCGGACCATGCCCACCGACGAGGCCCTAGCGTTTTTGGAGTGCGGCATGTTTTTGGAGCGGGCGGACAAGACCGCCCGGATACTCGACGTCAAGTACCACATCCTGCTCGACCCGGAGCAGCTCGGCGGCACCCTGGACCAGCACCAGTGGATCGCCGTGCTCAAGAGCGTCGGCGCGTTCGAGGCGTTCCGCAAGGCGAATAGGTTCGGCATCACGCCCGCCAAGGTCGTCTCGTTCCTGGTCCGCAACCCCGCGTTTCCCGCGTCGGTCTTGTCCGCCGTCACGCGCGTGGACGGTGCCTTGCGCCAGATCGGCGGCACCAAGGGGCTGCCCGCCGCCAACCGCGCCGAGCGCCTGGTGGGCCGCCTGCGGGCGGACCTCGCCTTCACCACGACCGATGAGATCATCGCGCAGGGCCTGCACCAGTTTCTGGATCAGGTGCAGGTGCGGTGCATTGAGATCGGCAACGCCATCCAGGAGACCTACCTGCGGCACTGAAGACGCGGGCGGGAAGGGCAGTGTGCCTGGGGTACACTATCCGCATGACCCCTTCCACCATCGTCTGCCCCATGGACGAGTTCCACATCGAGCACACCGTCGTCTGCGGCCAGACGTTCCGGTGGCGGCGGGACAAAGAGGGCTGGTGGAGCTGCCTGCTGCCGTCCACCGACCCGAACACGGGGCGGCAGTCGCACACGCTGGTCCGGCTCTGGCAGGACCGCGACACGGTCTGGTACGAAACCGGCCCGCGCCCGCGCGACCTGTCCTTCGTGCGCGACTATTTCCGCCTGGACGTGGACCTGCCCGCGCTGGCCCGGCGGTTTTCGGACGCCGACCCGCACATCCGGCCCGCCATGCAGGACTTCGCCGGGCTGCGCGTCATCCGCCAGGACCCCGTCGAGTGCCTGTTCTCGTTCCTCTGCACGTCGGCAGCCCCCCTCTACCGCATCCGGCGCACCATCGCGGGCCTGTGCCGCGACTACGGCGACACCTTCCCGAGCGGCGAGGTCGCCGGCCTGGTCCACCACGCCTTCCCCCCCGTCCACCGCATCGCGGAGGCGACGGTCGCGCGCCTGACAACCACGGGCCTGGGCTACCGCGCCCGGTACGTCAAGGAAACGGCGCAGGCCGTGATGGACAGCGGCGGCCCGCTGTGGCTGCTGGGCCTGCGCGCCCGGCCCTATGGGGAGGCGAAGTCCGCGCTGATGGCCCTGCCCGGCGTCGGCGCGAAGATCGCCGACTGCGTCTGCCTGTTCTCGCTGGACAAGGACGCGGCCATCCCCGTGGACACGCACATCCGGCGCATCGCCAACCGCCAGTACCTCGAAGGCACGGAGGCGGCGACCAAGACGCTGACCCCGTCGGCCTACAACCGCATCGGCGACGACCTGCGCGCCCGCTTCGGCCCGATGGCCGGCTGGGCGCAGCAGTACCTCTTCTTCCACGACGTCTACCTGAAGGGCAACTGGTCCACGTACACGGCCCTGATGCAGCCGCAGGGCGAGCCGATCCGCCTACTGAAGAAGTGAGGATGGATCAATAAAGGAGCTGCGGTTTTGGGTCATGCTGGTCGTCAGTTGTTTTGCCGTTTGGGGCGCGGAAGCCGCCGCCTGGGCGGGGCCGCCGTACCTGACGGACGACCCCGAACCCGTGCCTCTGCATCACTGGGAACTCTACATCTTCGCCACCCGCGACCGGACCCGCGGCACCAACACCGTCAACGGTCCCGCCCTGGAGATCAACAACGGCGTCGCCCCGAATACGCAGCTCCACCTCATCATCCCGCAGACATACTCCTCCCAGAACGGCGTGAGCGCACGTGGCCTGGGCGACATCGAGGCGGGCGTCAAGTACCGGTTTCTCGATGAGACGAAATCCCGCCCCGAGATCGGCACATTCCCGCAGGTGGAACTGCCCACGGGCGACCCATCGAGGGGCCTGGGCAATGGGCGCACCTGGGTCAAGGTCCCGATCTGGCTCCAGAAGTCTTGGGGGCCGTGGACGACCTATGGGGGCGGCGGCTACGCCTACAACCCCGCCCCAGCCCAGCGGGACTATGAGTACGGCGGCGTTCTGGTTCAGCGCACCCTGACCCCGCGCCTGACACTCGGCGGCGAGGTCTTCTTCCAGGGCGCGTCGGTGGCTAACCCGCGGTCGGAGGCGACAGGGTCGGCGGGCACGTCTTCGTCGGGCATCCAGGTGGCGGGGGCACGCTCCTCGTCCCTTTGGAACTTCGGCGGCTCCTACAATTTCACCCCCGACTTCAGCCTGCTGTTCACGGCGGGCCACTCTTTCCAGGGCGACGGGAACGCGATCCTGTACCTGGGCCTGTACCGCACCTGGGGGCCTGGCGCACCGTGACCTCCCCGAGAGGGAACTTGCAGCCGCCGTTGAACGAGATCGTTTGGCGCATTCCATTTCCCCCAGCCTTTCCTTGCCTTCTCCTACCCGCCGTCAGAGACTGTATAGAAAGGCTTCGTTCCTTCCGAAAATCAAGGCATGGAACAGTTAACCAGCCCCCGCAAAGCCTACTCCACTGACCTGACCGATGAC
>JAABUQ010002018.1_pt1 | contig 41392 bp, 39 predicted proteins | sample 5560001 | NCBI WGS metagenome assembly JAABUQ01 (sample SAMN10711888, study PRJNA513371) | rock metagenome | isolation source: Antarctica rocks | place: Antarctica: Victoria Land, Finger Mt nord | collected 2015-12-18
GTCCTTGGAAAGAGCCTTGAGGATCTCGCTGTTCACGGGAGGTGATGAACCAATCCAACCCTCGCCCTGTCAAGCCGGACGTCCATGCCGCCTATGGTCAGGCAGCAGGAAGGGTGAGTAGTTACTCGCACACAGTTCATCCAAGGACGCGTGGACCTGCAGCGTGCGATCGAGGTCGACCCCGGCAATCTAATCGCCCGGCGGCTTCTGGCGGCGCTGAATGCCACGGACATCGGGCTGAACATCACCGGCGCGTTGCCTGTGGACCGGCTGTCCGATGCAATCGAAATCTACGAGCAGACGCTCAAGTCTGAGCGGCCTTCGGCACTCGGCTATCAGGGACTTGGCTATCTTCTCTGTTTGACAGATCGCAAGGACGACGCGCTGAAGGCAGCGAAGCATAGCCTCGATCTCGGCCCGGGTGACACGGATACGATGGCCCTCCTCGCTTATGCCACCATTGAGGCGTGCGACTACGAGACCGCTTTGTCGCACATACGACGTGCGATTGTCCTTAGTCCGTCAAAGTCGAGCTTCTATGAGAACCTCGCAGCGTATGCGTTGATGGGATTAGGCCAGCACGAGGCGTGTCTGAACTACGCCCTTGAGGCAACTCGCCGGATACCGGGCAATACCATTGCGCATATCAATGTGGCGCACGCGCTGTCAGCGCTCGGGCGCAAGCGGGAAGCTGTGGCGCGAATTGCGGAGCTGCAGCAGCGAAGCCCGGGCTATTCGACCCAAACGCCTGTAACTCAGAAATCATTCCTGAGGGATGCGAAGGTTCGAAAAGCCTACCTGGATCGTCTGCGCGATGCCGGGTTGCCGGACGGCCGCTGACCGAACTGCGCGTTTGGCGCCGCTCAGAACAATTCAGAATATATCAGGCCGAATTCAGGATTGCGAGACAGCCATCGCTTAAACTCCGCCTCGAACCGTTGTAAAGGAGGTCGTGGTCATGCGTCTCGTTCTTTTCGCCACCGTCGTTGGCGTCGGCTGGATACTGCCCGCAATTGCGCAAACGTCAGATGTGGACGCGCAGCGTGCGGGCCAAAGTATTCTGGACGCCTGGAACCGCACGATGATCGCGAAGGACGCTCAGGGTCACGCCGCGCTGTATGCCGCGGACGTCATCCAGGTCACGCCGTTCGGCATCATCTCCGGCAAGCCGGCGTTCACCAAAAGCCTGGAAGAGGGGTTCAAGGCCTTCACGGCAAATCCGAGCACACTGGAGCATGTGGCGATGCTGGGGCCGAACGTCATGCTGAGGTCCGGCACGTGGAACGGCACGTTTGTCACCCCAAACGGATCGATCCCGGGGCACGGTTATTGGTCTGACGCCGATGTACGCGCCGACGACGGTTGGCAGATCCAACAAGAGAGCTGGAGCCTCACTCCGCAGCCGCAGCCGTAGGCGCATCGTTTGCCGATCATGATCTTGTTTGCGATGCCCAGTCCCACTGCCGACGTTGAGCCGCGCTTTGGGCGGCCTTCAATCCTGACACGGCATGGATAGCCCCGAAATCATCCTTCGTTGCGCCAAAACCCCATCCTTTCCGCCTCTTTCCGGTTTGATATCTACGAACCGATGCAGGCTTTGGTAGCGGCGGAAGGGAAGGCTTTGCTGGTTTAAATACTGGCATAAATTGAGACAGTGCCTGCATAGTGCGGAGACGAGCAACAAACCCAGGGTCCATGCGGTCAACTCCTTCCATGCTTGCCGCCGCCCTGCTGATTGGCCTCGGGCCCGGCGTGCCGGCCCAGGCCCAGGCGCCCGCCGGCGTACCGGTCACGGTGGTGTCGCCCGTGCGGGAGGATGTGCCGATCCTTGCCCGCGCCATCGGGACGGTGCAGGCGTTCCAATCCGTCCTGGTGCGGGCGCGCGTGGACGGGACTTTGGATAAGATACTGTTCACCGAAGGCCAGCAGGTGCGGCCCGGCGACCTGCTGGCCCAGCTTGATCCCCGGCCCTATCAGGCGGCGCTGGACCAGGCCATCGCGAAACGGGCGGCGGATGCGGCGCTTCTGGCCAATGCCCGCGGCGACCTGGTCCGCTACGCCGACCTTGCGCAAAGCCAGACCGCCTCCCGCCAGCGGCTCGACCTGCAGCGCGCCAACGTCGCGCAGGCTGAGGCCAACGTCCAGGGCGACGACGCCTCGGTCAGCGCCGCGCGGCTCAACCTCAATTTCACGGAGATCACCGCCCCGTTGGAGGGCCGGGTCGGCCTGCGCCAAATCGACCCCGGCAACTACATCCGCGCTGCCGACACAGCCAGCACCGGCATCGTCGCCATCACGCAAATCCACCCTGTCGCCGCCATCTACACCTTGCCGCAGGACATCTTGCCGCAGCTCCAGCAGGCGATGCGGCAAGGCAAGCTGCAGGTGGCCGCCTACAGCTCGGACGACCGGACCAGATTGAGCGAGGGCGAGCTGCTGACCATCGACAGCGCCATCGACGCCTCGACCGGCACGATCAAGCTGAAAGTGGTGTTCGCGAACGGGGACGACAATCTATGGCCGGGCCAGTTCGTGAACCTCCGCACCCGGCTCGATGTGCGGCGCGGCGCCCTGACCCTGCCTTCCGCCGCAGTCCAGCGCGGCCCAGAGGGGCTGTACGTGTTCATCGTGAAGCCGGACAACACCGCCGCCTTGCAGCCGGTCGAGGTGGGGCAGGATGACGGGCACGCCGTGGTGATCGCCAAAGGGCTGAGTGGCGGCGAGCGGGTCGTCTTGGCCGGGCAGTCCCGGCTGGCCATCGGTGCACCCGTCGTGGCGGCCGAGCCGAAGCCGGCGAGCTAGGCCGGGCAAAGGGAGGGCGCCATGAGCATCTCAACCCCGTTTATCCGCCGCCCGGTCGCGACCTCGCTGCTGATGGCGGCCATCCTGCTGGTCGGCATCGCCGCCTACCCGCTGCTGCCGGTGGCGCCCCTGCCCCGCATCGAGTTCCCCACCATCCAGGTGACGGCCAACCTGCCCGGCGCCAGCCCAGAAACCATGGCGTCCACCGTGGCCCAGCCGCTGGAACGGCAATTCTCGCAGATCGCAGGCGTGGCGCAGATGACCTCCGTCAGCGTCGGCGGCTCGACGCAGGTGGTGGTGCAGTTCGACCTCGACCGCAACATCGACGGCGCGGCGCTGGACATCCAGGCCGCCATCAACAACGCTGGCGGGCAGCTCCCGCGCAACCTCCCCAACCCGCCCGTTTTCCGCAAGGTGAACCCGGCCGACAGCCCGATCCTGATCCTCGCGGTGCAGTCGGCCGTGCTGCCGCTGATCGACGTGGACGACTACGCCGACAACATCCTGAGCCAGCAGATCTCGCAGATCGCCGGGGTGTCCCAGGTGTCCATCGGCGGCGAGCAGAAGCGGGCAATCCGCGTGCAGGTCGATCCGGCCCGCCTCGCCGCCATGGGCCTGACGATGGAGGACGTGCGCCAACTGCTGGTCAGCGCGACGGTCGATGCGCCCAAAGGCACGCTGGACGGGGCGCGGCAGGCATTCGCCATCTACGCCAACGACCAGCTCACCAAGCCGCGCGAGTTGAACGACGTCATCCTGTCCTGGCGCAACGGCGCCCCGGTGCGGGTGCGCGACATCGGCACGGCGGTGGACGGCCCGGAGAACGCCCGCCTCGCCGGCTGGCAGAACGGCAAGCGCGGCATCCAGCTCCTGATCTTCAAGCAGCCCGGCGCCAACGTCATCGACACGGTGGAGCGCATCAAGGCGTCGCTGCCCAAGCTGCGCGCCGCCATCCCGCCCTCCGTCACGGTGGAAACCATCGTGGACCGCACCGTGACCATCCGCGCGTCGCTGCAAGGTGCAGTTCACCCTGCTGCTGTCGATCGCCCTCGTCGTCATGGTGATCTTCCTGTTCCTACGCAACGTTTGGGCGACGGTGATCCCGAGCGTCACCGTGCCGCTCGCCCTCGTCGGCACCTTCGCCGTCATGTTCCTGTGCGGCTACAGCCTCAACAACCTGACCCTGATGGCGCTCACCATCGCCGTGGGCTTCGTGGTCGATGACGCCATCGTCATGCTGGAGAACATCTACCGCCACATTGAGGACGGCATGTCGCCCGGCGACGCCGCGCTGAAAGGCGCAGGGGAGATCGGCTTCACCATCATCTCCATCAGCCTTTCGCTGATCGCCGTGTTCATCCCGCTGCTGCTGATGGGCGGGATCGTCGGGCGGCTGTTCCGGGAGTTCGCCATGACGGTCGCCATCGCCGTGATGGTCTCGGCCGTGGTGTCGCTGACGCTCACGCCCATGATGTGCTCGCGCTTCCTCAAACATCACTCGGGCCAGCACGGCCTGCTGTACCGCGTGGTCGAGCGGTTCTTCGACGCGCTGCTGGCCGGCTACCGGCGCACCCTGGACATCGCCCTGCGCTTCCAATTCGTCACGCTGATGGCGTTTTTCGGCACGCTCGCCTGCACGGTGTTTCTCTACCTGCAAATCCCGAAAGGCTTTTTTCCCACCCAGGACACCGGCGTGCTGGTCGGGCTGACGGAGGCCGGGCAGGACGTGTCGTTCGCCGAGATGGCCCGCCGCCAGGTCGCCGCCGCCCGGGTGATCGCCAGCGACCCGGCGGTTGCCGCCGTGTCGTCCAGCATCGGCGCCGGCCTCGGCGGGCAGACTGGCAACAACGGACGGATCTGGACCAACCTCAACCCGTTCGAGGACCGCAACGCCTCGGCGCAGCAGGTGATCGCGCGCCTGCGCCCGCAGCTTGCCGGGATCGAGGGCATCAAGGTGTTCTTCCAGGCGGCGCAGGACATCAACATCGGCGGCCGCCTCGCCAAGACGCAGTACCAATACACGCTGCAGGACGCGGACCTGGCCGAACTCTATGAATGGACGCCCAAGATCCTGGCGAAGCTGCGGGAGCTTCCCATCCTGCGCGATCTGGCGACAGACCAGCAGATTGGCGGGACCACCGCGACGCTCACCATCGACCGCGATCGCGCCGCGCGCTTCGGCATCCAGCCGCAGGTGATCGACGACACCCTGTACGACGCGTTCGGCCAGCGCCAGGTCGCGCAGTATTCGACGCAGGTGAACACCTACAAGGTCATCCTGGAGGCGCCGCCGGAGATGCAGGGCGACATGAGCACGCTCGATAAGCTCTACGTCCGGGCGCGGGATGGCGCCGCCGTGCCGCTGTCCACCTTCGCCACGCTGAACACGAAGCCGGTCGCGCCGCTGGCGATCTCGCACCAGAGCCAGTTCCCCGCCGTGACCCTGTCGTTCAATCTGGGCCCGGAGGCGGCGCTGGGACAGGCCGTCGATGCCATCGACGCCGCCATGGCGCAGATCGGCGCGCCCGCCACCCTGCGCGGCACCTTCCAGGGCACCGCCCAGGCGTTCCAGGCGTCGCTCGGCACCCAACCTTACCTGATCGCCGCCGCTCTCATCGCCGTGTATATCATCCTGGGCGTGCTGTATGAGAGCTTTATTCTGCCTATCGTGATCCTCTCGACCCTTCCCTCCGCCGGGGTGGGCGCGCTGCTGATGCTGATGGCTGCGGGCTACGACCTTTCGGTGATCGCCCTGATCGGTGTCATCCTGCTGATCGGGATCGTGAAGAAGAACGGGATCATGATGGTGGACTTCGCGATCAGCGCGGAGCGCCAGCGCGGCGCCCCCCACGCGACGCCATCCGGGAAGTGTGCCTGATGCGGTTCCGGCCCATCCTGATGACGACGATGGCGGCCCTGCTCGGCGGCCTGCCGTTGATGCTGGGCAGCGGCGCCGGGTCGGAGCTTCGGAAGCCGCTGGGCTATGCCATGGTGGGAGGCCTGCTGCTCAGCCAGATCCTGACGCTCTATACCACGCCTGTCGTCTATCTCTACCTTGACCGCGTGCAGCGTTGGCTGTCGCCGTCCCGGCGCAAAACGATGCCCACCCTGGCCGACAAGTTGGGGGCCGACAAGTTGGGGGCCGACAAGCTTGGGGCCAACGAAATCGGCGCCACGGCCGACTGACATGACGCCCGACACCCTTCTGGTCGAACTGGCCCGCCTGATCCCGGCCATGCAAGCCCGCGCGGTGGCGCTCGACGCGGAGGAGGCGTTTCCGGAGCAGGATTTCCAGGCGCTGCGCGAGCTTGGGGTGCTCAAGGCGCCGCTGCCGGTGGGACAAGGCGGGCAAGGCGCAGGCATCGAACCCGGCGGCATGGACCTGATCCTCCGCCTTTTGACAACTCTCGGGCAAGGCAACCTGTCTGTGGGCCGGCTGTTCGAGGCGCATGTCAACGCGCTCAAGCTCATCGTCGCCTACGGCACGCCCACGCAGGTCGAGCGCGTCGCGGCGGAGGTGCGGGACGGCCGCCTGTTCGGCCTTTGGGTCACGGACCCGCCGGAACACGCCTTGCAGCTCAGCGGCGGGTCGATGCACGGCAGCAAGGGGCCATGCTCGGGTGCCGGGCACGTCACGCGCGCTTTGGTAACGGTGTCCACCCCGGCAGGGTCGCAAATGGCGGTCGCCGCGGTGGATGCCACCGTGGCCATCGAGCCGAAGCGCGGCGCCCTGCAAGGGATGCGGGCCTGCATCAACGGCGTCGCCCGCTTCCAGGGCACGCCGTTGCCGAGTGACGCGCTGATCGGCGGCCCGGGCGATTACCTGCGGGAACCGCTGCTGTCCACGGGCGCCTGGCGCACCTCCGCAGTGACGCTGGGCGGTCTCGATGCACTCGTTTTGGCAACCCGGGACCAGCTTGCGCGCCGGAGCCATCAGGCCGCGCCGCTGCAGCAGGACCGGTTCGGCCGCATGCTGATCGCGCAGGAAACCGCCCGGCTCTGGACCGCCGCCGCGGCGCAGCACGCCGAGGCCGACGAGGCGCCGGCCGCCGACCGCGTCGCCTACGTCAACCTCGCGCGGATCGCGGTCGAGGCGGCTTGCCTGGACGCCATGCGGCTGGCGCAGCGGGCCTTGGGCCTCGCGGCCTTCCTGCGGCCCAACCCGGTGGAGCGCCTGCTGCGCGACCTCGCGGTTTACCTGCGCCAACCCGCACCCGACTCCGTCCTGACCGAGGCCGCACTCCACAGCTTTTCCGCATGATCTCCGCGGCGCAGGCGTTCGAGGCTATGACCGCCCTGCCAGTCGTGCCGTTGGATGCGGTCACGGGCGGCCAGCCGGTTCTCATTCTCGCGCCGCATGCGGATGATGAATCGCTCGGTTGCGGCGGCCTGATCGCCGCCGCCTCGGCCGTGGGACATGCGCCCTTCGTGCTCATCCTGACCGACGGCATCGGGTCGCACCCGAACTCCCGGGCCTACCCTCCCTTCCGTCTGAAAGAAGTGCGGGAACAGGAGGCGCTGAACGCTGTCAGCATCCTTGGCCTCCCACCCGGCCGCCTTGGCTTCCTGGGGCTGCGCGACACGGCGGCACCTATGGAAGGAGACGGATTCGATGCCGCGGTCGCTGCCATCCTGTCCTTTGCTGAACGAACCGGAGCGGCGTGCATCCTGTCGCCGTGGCAGCACGACCCCCATTGCGACCACCTTGCGGCGCATCTCATGGCCAGCGAGGCCGTCACGCGCTGCCGCTTGCGCCACCTCGCCTATCCGATCTGGGGCTGGACGCTGCCCCCCGACATCCGGCTGCCTGGCCCGGCGCCCCATGGGATGCGGCTCGACATCACGAACCACCTGGCGGCGAAACGCCAGGCCATCGCGGCCCATGCCAGCCAATACGGCGGCCTGATCCAGGACGACGCGGACGGCTTCCAGTTGCCGTCCAAACTTTTGGAAGTTTTCAACCGGCCATACGAAACATTTCTGACGCTGCATGAGACGGCGGCGCGATGACCCCGTGATCCGACACATTGCTCCGCTTGGCCACATGCGCGGCGCGGTTGCCGCGTAGGTCGGCGACGATGCGCCGAGCCTTCCTGGTTTCCTCGGCCAGAGCGGCGACCGGAACCCGGATCTGCTTCAACCCGGTCGCCATGCCCTCAATCATCTCCCAGGTCACGCCGAACGTGGCTTGCTTCAGCGCCAAGTCCACCGACACCGGGTCGCAGCCGAGACCCCGGGACAGCCACAGCGACGCCTCCCCTTGTCCCTGGAGCAAGCGGCGAACCTCGGCGCGCAGCCGGGCACGCCGGACATGGTTCGCCGCAGGCTCCAGCGCGTCATCCAGAAAGGCGTCCGGGGTCGCCAGCCGGCGGCGGATCGTATCCGCCATGCCGCCGACGGCCCGCCCGTCGATGCGCCCTGAAACCGTCACGCACACATCCGGCGCATGGCGAATCCGGGCGTCGGCCCGGCGCAACGCAGCAAAGAACGCCCGATCCTCTCCAACCGCGATGGGCGGGACGCCGCCAGCCCGGCGATAGGCGTCGAGCGTCACGCAGATGCTGGCGCCCGAGTGCTCGGTGTGCCGAGGCCACGGGTCGGCCGGGTCAGGGTCAATCAGGTGGTCGATCTCGTCCAGCAATGCCCCATAGGCGCACTCGCGCGCGTCGTCCTCGTGCAGCACCGCAGGGATCGCCGCGGCGTCGGCGGCGTCGAGGACCGCCCGTCCCGCCACCGCGTCGGCCTCCTGACGGATGTGGAACAGGTTGGCGGCCAGCCAGTCCGGCGCGACCTGGCCGTCCGCGTCCGTACTGAGCAACACCCCACCCGACGGCAGCTTGCCGGCCGCAAGCTCCATCGCCAAGTGTCGGGCCTGGCCCGCCGTTTGCTGCTTCGATGGGAAGTCATGCTCGACCACGTCCAGGGCGAACGACAGCATGGGCCGCATGGCGCGGGCGATGGCCGCAGTCAGGTCCGTCGAGTTGTTGACCAGCAGGACAACGTCAAACCTGGCCCTGTCAAGCTGCCGGTCCAACGCCTTCAGGCATCGTGCGATCCAGTCCGCCTCGTTATGCGCCGGGATGGCGACGGCCACCGGCAGGTTTGGTCCAGCCAAAAAGGAGGCGTCCACGCGCAGTGCCACAACTGTTTTGAGACATGTCGAACACCGTGAGGCCGTCGCAGGTTGCTGAGATGCAGAAGCGTCGCGTGGAGTTTACCCGACGCAGGCCAGTTCGGCCCGGATGGCCTCATCCAACTCGCGGATGCGGAAGGGCTTCTGCAGGAAGCGCCGGTTGATGGGCTGGGGCAGGAAGTAGCCGGAGATGAGAATGACCCGGAGGTCCCGGAAGCGGCGGCCTGCAATGTCCGACAGCTCCAGCCCGGACATCCCGGGCATGCGGACGTCCGTGACCATCACCTCCACGCCGTCATGCTGGTCCAGCACGCCGAGCGCCGCATGGCCGCTGGTGGCCTGGACCACGGTGTAGCCGAGTTCCTGCAGCATTTCCGCCGAGGTCTCACGCACCGCCTCGTCGTCGTCAACCAATAGAATCATTCACCACCCGCCCTATCACTTTCCCTCCTGGAAGCACGCGGCACGGGTGACGGGATCGCCGTCCATAAGCCATCGAAACCCATAACCTCAAGTTGATTTAGTGCGTCCTTATAGACGAAAATATACATTGAGTCATGCCTTCATCTGCGTAACGCAACTTGCCATTTCCTGACGAATGTCATGGTTACAGGCAAGTAACAAAATGGGGAGTTGGCGGAGGGGATGAGATTCGAACTCACGGTACGGCTTGACGCCGTACGGCGGTTTAGCAAACCGCTGCCTTCAGCCACTCGGCCACCCCTCCGCCGGGGTCGTCATTGCACAGCGTTTGCCCGGCGGTTCTAGGCGTTCCCGCCCGGCCCGTCAAACGGTCAGGACGCGGGCGATCAGGATAGGGCGACGGCGAAGCCCCGCTGCACGCCGGGCCGGGCCATCAGCACGTCGTACCAACGCTTGACGTTCGGGAACTCGTCCAGGTTGACCCGGTGGCGCTCATGCCGCCAGGCCCAGCCCAGGATGCCGAAGTCGGCGACGGACAGCGCGCCTGCCACGAACTCGACCTGAGCCAAACGCCGGTCGAGCACGCCATACAGCCGCAGCGTCTCCTTGGTGTAGCGCGCCAGGCCGTAGCGTTGGTCCTCGCCGTTCACCGTCAGGAAATGGTGCACCTGCCCCGGCATCGGCCCGAACCCGCCCATCTGCCACATCAGCCACTCCAGCACCGGCACCCGCTCGCGCAGGCCGCTCGGCATGAACTGCCCGGTCTTCTCGGCGAGGTAGAGCAGGATCGCGCCGGATTCGAATACGGAGATCGGCGTGCCGCCCGGCCCGTCCGGGTCGATGATGGCCGGGATGCGGTTGTTCGGGCTGATTGCCAGGAACTCCGGCTTGAACTGCTGGTCCTTGGTGATATCGACGACGTGCACCGAGTACGGCAGCGCCATTTCCTCCAGCGCCACGCTGACCTTGCGCCCGTTCGGGGTGTTGTAGGTGTGCAGCTCGATCATGCCGGCCCCCTCATGCTGAAAGCCGCTGCCGCAGCGCCTCGTTGACCAGCGCCGGGTTGCCTTTCCCCGCCATGGCCTTCATCACCTGCCCCACGAAGAACCCGAACAGCTTGTCCTTGCCCCCACGGTACTCCGCGAGCTTGTCCGGGTTCGCGGCCAGCACGCGGTCCACCGCCTGGTCAATCGCGCCAGTGTCGGTCACTTGGCGCAAGCCTTTGCTCTCAACGATGCTGGCCGGGGACTCGCCGGTGTCCACCATCGCCTCGAACACCTCCTTGGCGATGCGCCCGTTGATCGTCCGGTCCGCCAAGAGGTCGAGCAACTGGCCGAGCGCCGCGGCCGAGACCGGGCTGTCGCCGATGCTGCGCCCGGTGCGGTTCAGCGCGGCGAAGAAGTCGCCCATCATCCAGTTCGCCGCGAGCTTCGCGTCCCGCCCGGATGCCACCGTCTCGTAGAACGCCGCCGTCTCCTGATCCGCCACCAGCACGGCGGCGTCGTAGGCCGACAACCCGTGCTCCGCCACGAACCGGGCGCGCTTGGCGTCCGGCAGCTCCGGCAGCCCGGTCCGCAGCCCGGCGACCCACGCCTCGTCCAGCACCAGCGGCAAAAGGTCGGGGTCGGGGAAATAGCGGTAGTCGTGCGCGTCCTCCTTGCTCCGCAGGCTGCGGGTCTCGCCGCGGGCCGGGTCGAACAGCCGGGTTTCCTGGTCCACCGTGCCGCCGGACTCCCAGACGTCCACCTGCCGCGCCGCCTCCGCCTCGATGGCCTGCATGACGAAGCGGACCGAGTTCACGTTCTTCACCTCGCAGCGCGTACGGAACGGCTCGCCATGCTTGCGGACCGACACGTTCACGTCGGCGCGCATCGACCCCTCCTCCATGTTGCCGTCGCAGGTGCCGAGGTAGCGCAGGATGGTGCGCAGCTTCCGCAAATACGCCCCGGCCTCCTCCGCCGTGCGAAGGTCCGGCTCGCTCACGATCTCCATCAGCGCGATGCCGGAGCGGTTCAGGTCGATGAAGCTCTTGGTCGGGTGCTGGTCGTGCAGCGACTTGCCGGCGTCCTGCTCCAGATGCAGCCGGGTCACGCCGATACGCCTGGTGCTGCCGTCGGCCAACTCGATCTCGACGTGGCCCCCGCCCACCACGGGGTGCGCGTACTGGCTGATCTGGTAGCCCGCCGGCAGGTCGGCGTAGAAGTAGTTCTTGCGGTCGAACCGGCTGACCAGGTTGATCTGCGCGTCCAGGCCCAGCCCGGTCCGCACCGCCTGCACGACGCACTCCTGGTTGATCACCGGCAGCATGCCGGGGAACGCCGCATCGACGAGGCTGACCTGGCTGTTCGGCTCGGCGCCGAACTCGGTGGCCGAGCCGCTGAACAGCTTGGACCGGCTGACGACCTGGGCGTGCACCTCAAGCCCGATCACCATCTCCCACGGGCCGTCGCGCCCCTCGATCACCGCGCTCATGCCACCCCTGCCCGGATCGATGGCAGATGGCGGAACCCGGCCGCACGCTCCAACTCGGCGCCCAGGGCGAACACGGTTTCCTCGTCGAACGGGCGCCCGAGCACCTGCAGGCCGAGCGGCAGCCCCTGCCCGTCCAGCCCGGCGGGCACCGACAGGCCCGGCACGCCCGCCATGCTGGCCGGCACGGTGAACACGTCGTTCAGGTACATCGCCACGGGATCATCCATCTTGTCGCCCTGCGCGAACGCCGCGGAGGGCGCCGTCGGGGTCAGCAGCGCATCCACCTGGGCGTAAGCGTCGGTGAAGTCCCGCAGGATCAGCGCGCGCACCTTCTGCGCCCGCAGGTAATACGCGTCGTAGTACCCGGCCGAAAGCACGTAGGTGCCGATCATCACCCGCCGCCGCACCTCCGCGCCGAAGCCCTCCGCCCGGGTCTTCTCGTACATGTCCGTCAGGTCCTCGCCCTCCACCCGGCGCCCGAACCGCACGCCGTCGTAGCGGGCCAGGTTGCTGGACGCCTCCGCCGGCGCCACGATGTAGTAGGTCGCCAAGCCATATTTGGTGTGCGGCAGCGACACGTCCACGATCTCCGCGCCCCCATCGCGCAGCCAGGCCAGGCCCTGCTGCCACATCGCCTCGATCTCCGCCGGCATGGAGTCGCTGCGATACTCGCGTGGCACGCCGATGCGGAGGCCCCGCACGCCCCGGCGGCAGGCGGCGGCGAAGTCCGGCACCGGACGGTCCGCCGAGGTGCTGTCCCGGGGATCGAACCCCGCCATGCTGCCCAGCATCACCGCGCAGTCCTCCACCGTCCGCGCCACCGGCCCGGCCTGATCCAAGGACGAGGCGAACGCCACGATGCCCCAGCGGGAGCAGCGCCCATAGGTCGGCTTCACGCCCACGATGCCGCAGAACGACGCCGGCTGCCGGATCGAGCCGCCCGTGTCGGTCGCCGTCGCCCCCAGCGCCATCCGCGCCGCAACCGCCGCGCAAGAACCGCCGGACGACCCGCCGGGCACCAGGGCCGCGCCATCCGCCCGGGTCCAAGGGTTCTGCACGGGTCCGAAAGCCGAGGTCATGTTCGACGACCCCATGGCGAACTCGTCGAGGTTCGCCTTGCCCAGGAACACCGCCCCGTCCCGCAGCAGGTTCGCCGTGACCGTGCTCTCGTACGGGGGCACGAACGGCTCCAGGATGCGGCTGCCAGCGGTGGTCCGCACCCCCTCCGTGCAGAACAGGTCCTTGATCGCCAGCGGCAGGCCGAGCAGCGGGCGGTCCTCCCCGGCCGCGAGTGCCGCATCCGCCGCGGCGGCCTGCGCCCGCGCCTTATCGCCGGACACGGTGATAAAGGCATTAAGCCGCGGGTTCAGCGCCGCCACGGCGTCCAGATGCGCCTCCGTCAGCTCCGCCGCCGAAAAATCCCGCCGGCGCAGCCCGTCCCGCGCCTCCACCAAAGACAGGTCGGTCAGCATCACTCGACCACCTTCGGCACGGCGTAGAACGTGCCCGCCCGGTCGGGCGCGTTGCCCAGCACCAGCTCCGGGATGCCGCCGTCGGTCACGGCGTCGGGGCGCAGCCGCATCGCTATCTGCGCGGCGCCGGTCAGCGGGTCGATCCCTTCCACGTCCACCTCGTTCAACTGCTCGATCCAGCCCAGGATGCCGTTCAGTTCGAGGGCCAACTGCTCCGCCTCCGCACTGCCCACGTGGATGCGGGCAAGCCGGGCGATGCGCCGGACGGTCGCGGGATCGAGCGACATGGGCGGGTCCTATGGTAAGGTGGTGGCGCAGCCCGCGCCGGGCTGCCGAAGCGCGGGACCATACCACCCTTATGCCTCTGTTCAACATCGCGGATTTGCGGGGCGGGCTGGCCCCGGGCCAACGGCTGATCGGCCTCGACCCCGGCGCCAAGACCATCGGCGTGGCGCTGTCCGATGTCAGCCTGCTGCTGGCCAGCCCGTATGGCAGCCTGCGCCGGGGCAAGCTGGGCCAGGCGGCGGCCGAGCTTGCCGCCATCGCATGGCGGGAGGGCGCGGGCGGCCTCGTTGTCGGCTGGCCGCTGTCGATGGACGGCAGCATGGGGCCGGCGGCGCAGGCGGTGCGGGATTGGACGCTCGCATTGTCCGACGCGGTCGCCCTGCCCGCGGCGCTGTGGGATGAGCGCCTGTCATCCTCCGCGGTGAACCGCTTTCTGGTCGGGGAAGCCGACATGACCCGGCGCAAGCGTGCCGCCGTGGTCGATCAGATGGCCGCCGCCTACATCCTGCAAGCCGCGCTCGACGCGAGCCGCGCTTAGCCCGGCGGCACCGGGTCGCAGGCCAGCGCCGTCGCGCGGGCCAGCACCAGCAAGCGCCGCGCCGCCACGCCCGCCGCCGCGGCGTCGCCCAGGGCGTGGGCCAGCAGCGGGCTGGACAGCACGGCCTGCGCGGCGGTGTTGCCGGCGAGGTTGGCTGCCCCCACCAAAGTCGCCGCGGTCGCCGCCCGGCGCAGCAAGCCGAGCGTCCCCAGCACGCCGGGTCGCACGCCATAGAGCGCCGCCACCTCCCGCACCAGCCGCACGCCGCGCCAGCCCACGAACAGCACGTCGAGCGCCGGGGACGGGATCGCCGCGATGCCCGCCACCGCCTGCACCGCCGCCCCGCGGCCCAAACGGTCCGCTGCTTCCCGCAGCGTCCGGCAAGGCCCGGCGCGCAGCAAGGCGAGCGCCGCGTCGGGATCGTTCACCGCCCGCAGCGCCGGCGCAATCGCCGAGCCGCCGGGAACAGCGCGGGACCACGACGACGCCGCCTGGATCATCCGTCCGGCCTCGCCCGAAGCGAAGGCGGCGCGCAGCCCATCGACGTGCCGCAGCGCCAGCAGCGCCCGCACTTCCCGCAGCACCCCCGCGCCGATCAGCCCGAATCCTACGCCCGCGACGCCCAGCGTCGCCCAGCCCAGCCAAGCCGCCCGGGCGAACTGGTCCGCCACGAAGTTGCCGACCGACAGCCCGGCCAGCCCCAAGGCCAGCACGGCCACGCCCAGCAAGGCGAGCGCAGCCGTCCCGGTCGGCGGCGCGGGGGTATCGGCCGCGATGACGGCGGGAAGCGACGGCTCCAGCCGCGGCGCCGGTCCTTCCTCAAGCTCGATCCGCGGCTCGACCCTCACAGCACGTCATCCAGCAGGAAACACAGCAGGGCGTCCAGGCCCAGCTCGGGCACGCCGCCGCGGCCGTCCTGCGGCGGGCGCAGCGGCTCGAAGTCCGGCAGTTGCAGGAACGGATGCGCCCAGAACGCATCGTCCGGCGGACGGTCCGGCACCTCGCCGGGGTAGGAGCGCAGCAGCCGCTCATCGCCGATCCGCCGCCCGCGCACCGCCGACACCGGGCGGCCGTCCAGCGTCCAGACGAAATCCTCGGTGCAGCGGACCGCGGCAATCGGCAGATGGCTGGTCGGCACCTCGGCCGCGAAACCAAATGCAGGAGCATCGCCGTTGCCGCTGCCGGGGCCGTCTTGCGCGACGTTGCGCAGCAGCGCCGCCAGGTTGCCGCGCTGCCGCTCCGCCACATGGTCGGATTTTGTCGCCGCAAACGCGACCCGGGACACCACCCGGGGCGGCAGGCGCAGATGGCCCAGCGCCCAGGCGGCCTCGATCCAAGACCGCCGCCAGCGCAGCGCCCCCGCCGCCGCCGCAACCGCCGCCGCCGCGTCGCCAAAGGCGTCCGGCCCGGCGTGCAGCGCCGTGAGCAGGTCGACCAGGACCACGATCCGGTCGAGGTTGCCGAACATCGGCTCGTGAAGGTCGCGCTGCACCGCCTGGACATAGGCGGCGTAGCGCCGGGCCAACAGGCCCTCCAGCCCACCCGTGCCAAGGTTGGGGAAGAACGGCGTCCAGGCGGGTTCCGGACCCGGCGCCGGCATCAGGAAGCGGCCGGGCTGCAGCAGGGACAGCCCGGCCTCGTTCCGCAAGCGGTGCAGCATGGCGCGGTACAGCCGGTGGCCGGTCGCCGCCAAGGCTTCGTCCGCCGGGGCACTGGCTGGCAGGGCGCTGTTGAACGCCATGAACTCCCCGGCGTACGGGGCCATGGCCGTTGCTTGGAGGCGGCGCAGCACGGCGGCGGACCACTCGGCGAAGCCGGCGCGCAGCAGCGGCAGGTCGAGCAGCCACTCGCCGGGGTAGTCCAGCAGCTCCAGCCGCAGCCGCTGCGGCGGCAGGCCGATCCCCAGGCGCTCCCGCCCGATCACCAGGTCGAGCGCCAGCATGGACGCGGCGCTCGTGCGCTCCGGCCAGGCCGGCGGGTCCCGGGTGAGCGCGGCCAGGTGCCGCGGGTGGTCGAACCGCGGCAGGCCGGACGCGCCGAACGGCGCCAGCGCGACTTGCGCGCGCCGCCCTTTCAGGCGCCGGGCGAAGCCGGGCAGCACCGGATGGCCGGCGCCGAACGCCAGCAGGTTTGCCGCGAGCGAAGTGAGGAACGCCGTCTTCCCGGCGCGCGCCAGCCCGGTCACGCCGATGCGGACGGTGCGCCGGGTCAGGCGGGCGAACGTGGCGTCTGGCGTCAGGCGCGTTGGACCAGCTCGACCTTGTAGCCGTCGGGGTCCTCGACGAAGGCGATCACCGTCGTGCCGTGCTGCACCGGCCCGGCCTCCCGGGTGACTTTGCCGCCAGCCTTTTTCAGCGCGTCGCACGCCCCATACACGTCCGGCATGCCGACCGCGAGGTGGCCGAAAGCGCTGCCGATCTCGTACGGCCCGTCCTGGTCCCAGTTGTAGGTCAGTTCGAGCACGCTGGTGTCGCTCTCGTCGCCATAGCCGACGAAGGCCAGCGTGTAGCGCCCGCCGGGAACCTCGTTCCGGCGCAGCTCCTTCATGCCGAGCAGCTTGGTATAGAACGCGACGCTCGCGTCCAGATCCTTCACGCGGAGCATGGTGTGCAGCAGGCGTGGGTTGGTCATGGTGTCAGTCCTTCCTTGGGGGTTGCTGAGGCGGCCTCGATGCCGAGCAGGAAAAGCCCGGCAGCGTCCGCTTCGGTGATGCACGCGGCGCGATCGGTCAACAGGGTTCCGCCCGCCTCGAACGCCACGCCGCGCAATCCGGCGCCGGCGGCGGCGCGCAAGGTGGCCGGGCCGATGGTCGGCAGGTCGGCCCGGCGGTCTTGGCCGGGCTTCACCAGCTTGACCAGCACGCCGCCGGGTCCGGGCCGGGCCAGGAAGGCGGCGCGGGCCAGCATGGCGTCGGTGCCCTCGATGGCCTCCACGGCCAGCACGACGCCCTGCTGCACGACGCAGGCCTGGCCGACATCGGCCTGCCCCAGAACGCGCACGACGGCGGCGCCGCGCTCGATATCGGCCAGGGCGGCGGCGTCGGGCGCCACCTGGCCCATCTGGCCGCGCGGCCCCACGGCCTCGGTCAAAACCTCGTGCGCGCCGACGATGCGGAAGCCTTCTTCCCCCAGCACGCGCACCACCGCCGCAAGCAGCCCGTCATCCCCGGCAAAGGCGGCACGGCCAATCCGGGCCATGATCCGCGCCCCCTCGGCATCGGGGCGGAGGTCCATCAGCGGCGGACGGCGGACCGGCCCGACCAGCACAAGCTCCGTGCACCCGGCGGCGCGCAGCCGCGCCAGGATCTCGCCCGCAGCCCCCATCCGGACGAAGGCGTGGGGATACGCGCTGACCACGGCAGCCTCGGCGAAACCCCGCAGCGCCACGATGAACACCCCCCGCCCCGCGGCTACGGCGGCGGCGGCGACCCGGCCAGGAAACGGCCCGCCGCCCGCCAGGATGCCAAGCGTCGCCATGCTCACCAGCTACAACGGTGGTAACACCGCGCCAAATACTAAAAAATTCGTCAAACAAAAGTGAAACACCGTTAATTGTGCTGGCTTCCAAACTTTTTTCATTGCGCTTTGTGAGCCTTCACTGACTTACTGAACCAGTCACTGGGACATGATCTTAACGAGAGGTGCTTCATGGGTGACGATGAGGTTGTGGCGACATCCAAAGGGTTCATCCAGTGTCTGCGGATGCTGGCGGAGGAAGCGTCCATCTTGCGGCTGGACCAAACCTCGGCCGCGTTGCAGCGGGCGCTTGATACCTGCCATCTCGAGGTTTCCGCAGGCAGGGGCGATGGTTTCGCTGAGCGGATGCCAGCGGGGTTGGCAATCCACTGATCCCAGCCGCCGACCGCCTGGTGCGTGCGGCGCAAGGGCGGCCCGCAACGGCCGAAGGATCAGGGCGATGAGCGAACGGTGCGAGGCAAGGCCGCTTATGCCGCCCTAAGCCGCATCGTCGTCCAGCACGGAGGCCGCCGTGCGGATCAGGCCGCGCTTGCTTGGCGCGTCGATGAAGGCCAGCACCTCGCCGACCATGGGGTCATCGCCGTAGGCGTCCCGCATTTCGGCCAGACGTGCGCTGAACACCCCTTCCGCCCCAAACAGCAGGCGCATCGCCGCCCGCAACCGATGCAGCCCGGCACGGTCCACCCCGCGGCGACGCAGGCCGATGACGTTCAGGCCCGAAAGCCGCGCCCGGTTGCCGATGACGCTGCCGAACGGGATCACGTCCGCCTCGACGCCGGAGACTCCGCCCACCATGGCGCCGCGGCCGATGCGGACAAACTGGTGCAGCGCCGCAGCGCCGCCGATCACCGCGCCTGCGCCGATGGCGACGTGCCCCCCCATGACGACGTTGTTGGCGATCACCACGCCGTCGCCGATCTCGCAATCATGCGCCACATGCACCACGGCCATCAGCAGGCAGTCCGCGCCCACCCGGGTGACGCCGCTGCCGGTGACGGTCCCGCGGTGGATGGTGCAATGCTCGCGAATCTGGGTGCGCGCCCCGATCTCGCACCGCGTCGGCTCGTTGCGGTACTTGAGGTCCTGCGGCGCCAGGCCGACTGTGCAGAACGGGTAGAGCAGCGCCCCTTCCCCGATCCGCGTGTCGCCGTCCACCACGACATGCGACACCAGCCGGGCGCCATCCCCAATCGTCACCGCCGGGCCGACATGGCACCACGGCCCAACCTCCACGCCCACCCCCAACTGTGCGCCGGGCTCGATGATCGCGGTCGGGTGCACGCCTGCCGTCTGCGGCAGGGCGGCGTCGAGCTTACGGGGCATCAGGATCATGCGACGGCTTTCGTTCCCGCCGGATGGATGCCCGGCCTTGCGCGCCATACGTAACGGAACAGAGCCGCACGCACCAACTCAAGGATTGTTGCCGGACGTTGCGGCTACTTGTCCATGATCATGGCGGCGTAGGTCGCCTCGGCCACCGAAACCCCTTCGACCAACGCCACGGCGCTGAACTTCCACACGTTGCCGCGGTTGCGGTTCTTGGTGACGTGGATCCGCAGCGTGTCGCCTGGCACCACCGGACGCCGGAATTTCGCGTTCTCGATGGTCATGAAGTACACCACCTTGCCGGCGGCATCCGCCCCGAGCGACTCGACCACCAGCACCGCCGCGGTCTGCGCCATGCTCTCGATGATGAGCACGCCGGGCATCACGGGATGGTCGGGGAAATGCCCCTGGAAGAAGTTCTCGTTGACCGTCACGTTCTTGATGCCGACCGCCGAGTTGCCCGGCACGACATCGACCACCTTGTCGATCATCAGCATCGGGTAGCGGTGCGGGATCGCGTGCATGATGCGCTTGATGTCGAGCACCTCCGACGGCTGCAGGCCTCCTTTCAAAGAAGGCTTGGGCGCGACATCGTCGGACAAAGGCGGCGTACCATCCATATTGATCTAACTCGGTTCCTCTTTGGTTGGTTCCCCGCGGGTTGCCCCATCTGCAGCCCGGCGCTGCGGGCGCGCCAGCTTGCGGAGCGCCACCACGCCGCGGAAGAACTCGCGGCTCGGCTGCGCCGGGCTGCCGATCACGTCGAGGCCGGCGTCCACGTCCGCCATCACGCCCGCCTGCGCGCCGATCCTGGCCTTGCGCCCAATCCTCAAATGCCCCGTCAAGCCGGCCTGCGCCGCGACCACCACGAAATCCTCGAGCACCGTTGAGCCGGAGATCCCGGCGAGCGCCATAACGATGCAGCACCGCCCTAGCCGCACGTTGTGCCCAATCTGCACCAGGTTGTCGAGACGCGACCCGGCGCCGATCACCGTATCGGTGGCCGACCCCCGGTCGACCGTGCTGTTCGCCCCCACCTCGACATCGTTCTCCAGCAGCACGCGGCCAAGCTGCGGCACCGTCAGGAACCCGTCCGGCGTGATGGCGAAGCCGAAGCCGTCCTGCCCGATGCGCGCCCCGGCATAGACATAGACCCGCTCGCCCAGCAGCGCGTGGCTGATGCTGGCCAGCGGGCCGATCCGGCAGTCCGCCCCCATCGACACGGCTTCCCCGATCACGGCGCCAGCACCGATCCGGCAACGCGGCCCGATCACGGCGCGCGCGCCGATCACGGCCAGCGGGCCGATCTCGGAGGAGGCATCGCATGCCGCGTCCTCCGCGATGACGGCGGACGGATGCACGCCGGGGCGGACCGGCGGCGGCGGATGGAACAGGCCGGCGACCCGCGCCCAGCCCGCATAGGGGTCGGCCGTCGCAATCGCCACCGTGCCGGCGGGGACGCGGCTCGCGAGGTCGGGATGCACGACCACCGCGCCCGCCCGGGTGGCCAGCAGCGCGTCCAGGTAGCGGCGGTTGTCGAGGAAGCTGACATGCGCCGGCCCGGCCGATTGCAGGGGCGCCACCCCGTGCAGCAGCAGGGGCCGGTCCGCCGCCGCCCCGCCCGCCGCGGCGGCGACGGTTGCCAACGGGTGCGGACCGGTCCGGGCAAAGAACCGGTCGTCCGCGGCGGCGCTGTCCGGCTTTGCCGACTGCATGGCTCAGCGACGCGGCGCGGCCGGCGCGGGCGCCACGGCCGGGGCGGGCGCGGCTGGCTGGGCGGCAGGCGACGCGGCCGGGGCGGGCGTCGCTGCTTGGGCGGCCACCGCCGAAACGCCGTCCGGCGGCAGGGTCACGCTGGCCAGGGTCTTGTTCATCTGCTCGACAACCGTGTCGGTGATGTCGAACTCATTGATGTTCAGGGCCACCTGCGCCCGATGCAGCACCAGGTTCATGCCCCGGCTTTCCGCCACCTGGCGGATCGTCGCGATCAGCATGCGCTCGATCTGCGCCAAGCCGACCTGGGCGGCTTCCTGGATGAAGCGGTTGCGGTCGCGGAACTGGCGCTGCGAATTGGTGATGCGCTCCTGCAGCTCGCGCTCCTTGGTGCGGATCTGGTCGGCGCTCAGGCTGGCGCGCTGGTTCGCCAAGGCCTGCTGCAGGTCCCGCCAGGCGGCCTGCTCCTTCTGCGCGTCCTCGTTGAGCTTTTCCCGGCGCTCCCCGATCAGCTTCTCGACCTGCTGCGCGGCCGTCGAGGCGTGCATGATGTCGGGAATGCCCAGGACGCCGATCACCGCCGCCGGCGGCGCGGGGCCGCGCGCCAGCGCCGGCAGGTCAGGCACCGGCGGGAGCTGGACCTGGATCGGCGGCGGCTCGTTCGGCCCGGCGCCCCCTCCCGCCCCGGCGCCCAGCAATGGCGGGGCGACCTGCACGGCGGGCGGCGCAGGCCGAGACGCGGGCCGGGACGGCGCGGACCGCGGCGCCGTGCCGCCGCCTCCGGCCGCAGGCGGGATGAAGTACCCCGGGCTTTGCTGCGCCGCCGCCGGGACGCGGTGGACCAACGGACCCAGGGTCAGCAAGGCAGCCGCGATGGCGGCGGAGCGGGTCAAAACTGTCATGCGAACCTCAAAACCGTGTGCCGAAGCCAAACCGGAACACCTGGGTCTGGTCGTAGGGGCGTTTCACGACCGCCTGGGCGATGTCGATGTTGATCAGGCCAAAGGGCGTCTTCCAGGACACGCCGACGCCGGTGCCGACGCGCGGCGTGGGGTCCGCCACGACCTGGGACTGCACCCCGTTGATCGGCCCGATGCGCGACACCTCGCTCAAGGAGCCGATGTCGACGAACGCCCGGCCGGACAGGCCGAGGTCGGCGGAGATGGGCAGCGGGAAGCGCAGCTCGGTCGACTGGGTGTAGATCAGCCGGCCGCCGATGCTGTCGTTGGTCGTGCCGCCGAGGGCCGGGTTGCTGATGGCGTGCGGGCCGGCGCCGCCCGACTGGAAGCCGCGCAGGTTGTCGCCGCCCAGGAAGAAACGGTCGATGATCCGCTCCTCGCGGCCGAGTTGCGCCAGGTAGCCGCCGCCCGCCGTGAGGGCGATGCCCCAGTCGGCATCGCCGGTGAACCGCTCCAACGGGATGTAGTAGGTGCCGTCGAGCTTGGTCCGCACATAGCGCGCCGTGCCGCCCAGCCCGGCGAAATCGGTGCCGAGGCGGAGCAGGAACCCTTCATGCGGCTCGGTCCGGCTGTCCCGGTAGTCCAGCGATATGGTCTGCCCGATCTGCGACAGCAGCGTCGTGCCGACCTGGTTGAAGATGTAGATGCTGGCGCCCTGCTGCACGTCGTAGATGCGCCGGCTGACCAACGAATAGGTCCAGGCCTGCCGCAGGTGCTCATTGAACTCGTAGCCGAGCCTGAGCGCGCCGCCTATCCGCGACTCATTGTAGGCCGCGATGTTCTGGTTGTTGTTGTTCACGTCGAACAGGTCGAAGCCGGCCACCAGGTTGCGGTCCAGGAAGTAGGGATCGGTGATCGACAGGTCCAACTGGCTGCGCCGCTGCGCCAGCACGCCGTTGATGCTGGCGTCGATGCCGGTGCCGACCAGGTTGCGCTCCCGCAGCCCCACGTTGACCAGGGCGCCCGCATCGGTCGAGAACCCGCCGCCGAGCGTCAGCTCGCCCGTCGCCTTCTCGTCCACCGCCGTGTTCAGCACCGCCCGGTCCACGGCGCTGCCCGGCGACGGCGTGACCGTCACGCTGTTGAAGTAGCCAAGGTCCTGCAGGCGCTGCCGCGACCGGCGCACCGTCGCGGCGTTGAACGCGTCCCCTTCCGCCAACCGGAACTCGCGCCGGATCACCCGGTCCTTGGTGCGCGTGTTGCCAGCGATGTCGATCCGCTCGACATAGACCCGCGGTCCCTCCGTCACGTCGAACACCAGGTCGACCGTCTTCTTGGCGCGGTCCCGGGCGATGCGCGGCTTCACGTCGACGAAGGCGTAGCCGCGGTTCTGCACCGCGTCCTGGATCGCCTGGGTCGTGCGCTCGACGATGTCGCCGTCATAGGTGTCGCCGGACGCGATCTGCAGCAGCGGCGCCAGCTCCTCGCCCTTGAGGTTGCGCAGCTTGCTGTCGATGCTGACCTGGCCGACCGTGTAGCGCTCCCCCTCGTTCACCGTGAAGGTGACGAAGAACGCCTTGCGGTCCGGCGACAGCTCGGCCGTCGCGTCGCGCACCTCGAAATCGGCGAAGCCGTTCTTCAGGTAGAATCGCCGCAGCAGCTCCTTGTCGAAGTTGATCTTCTCCGGGTCGTACTGGTCGCTGCTGGACAGTATCCGGTAGAACGCCTGCTCCCGGCTGTTGATCACCTCGCGCAGCCGGTTCTCGCTGAAGGCGCGGTTGCCGACGAAGGCGATTCGGCTCACCAGCGTCGTATCGCCCTCGTTGATCTCGAACACCACGTCGACCCGGTTCTGATCGAGCCGGATCACCTTGGGCACCACCGTCGCGGCGAACCGGCCGCGCCTTGCGTACAGGTCGAGCAGCCGCTGGCGGTCCGCCTGCGCCAGTTGCGGGGTGAACACGGCCCGGGCGCGCAGTTGCAGCTCGCCGCGCAACTGCTCGTCATTCAGCTTGCGGTTGCCTTCGAACGCGATCCGGCTGACGATCGGGTTCTCCTGCAGCTTCACGACCAGCACGTCGCCATCCCGGCGCAGGCTCACATCCTGGAACAGGCCGGTGGCGAACAGCGTCTTGAGGCTGCGGTCGATGCGCTCGGGGTCGAAGGGGTCGCCGGGCTGGACCAGCATGTAGGAGCGGATGGTCCCCTCCTCGATCCGCTGGTTGCCCTCCACCTTGATGGCGGAAATGGTGCCGCCCGGCGTGACGCGGGCGGGCGGCAATGTGCGCTGGACCGCGGCGGCGCGGGTCGCGCGCCGGACCTGCGCCACGCCCGACTCGCTCATCAGAAGCGGCAGCAGGCAAGCGGTCGCAAACAGCGCGGCGCGTCTTTGGGACAACAGGCAGGTCCTCCAGGGGGCGGGCACGTCGGATGCGGTCGCCATGGCAACAGTGTCCGGCGTTGTAATCGCTGCGCCGCCTATCGCCAAGGCCCGTGAAGACAGACCTCGCAAATCGCCTGATAACCCCTTGGCCGGGGCCGCTCCGCCGGCCGCCTTGGCTGCGTTAGCCGATCAGCCCGCTTACCCAACGGAACAGGCCCAGATGGGTCAGGTCGTTCCAGGTGGCGAACACGAACAAGCAGGCGAGCAGGGCGAAGCCCGCCCGGTAGCCATACTCCTGCGCCCGCGGCGGCAACGGCCGGCCGCGCACCGCTTCGGCCAGGTAGAACAGCAGGTGCCCGCCATCGAGAATCGGGATCGGGAACAGGTTGATCAGCCCGAGGTTCACCGACAGCACGGCGATGAAGCTGATCAGGCTCGCCACGCCGAGCTGCGCCACCTGCCCCGAAAGCTGCGCGATCCGCAGCGGGCCGCCCAGTTCCTCCGTGCCGCGCGCGCCGCTCAGCATCTGGCCCAGCCCGGCCACGGTCTGCACCGTCACGTCCCAGGTCTGCTCCACCCCGGCGCCGACCGCCTGCAGCGGATTGAGCTTGGTGAACTCGGTGCTCCCGCCGCGCACGCCCAGCAGGCCGACCCGGCGCCCACCCCCGGCGTCCCGCCCGCCGGCCAGCACCGCGACCGTCTGCTCCTGCCCGTCGCGCAGGATGCGCAGGCTCAATTCCCGGTCCGGGTTCGCCGAAACGATGCGCTGGATGTCCTCGAACCGCGTCACGGCCGTGCCGTCGATGGCCGCGACTCGGTCGCCGGATTGCAGCCCGGCCTTCGCCGCAGCACCATCCGCCACCACCTCGCCGATCACCGGCACCGTAACCGGGCGGCCCACGGTCGCGAACAGCCCGGCGAACAGCACCGCCGCCAGCAGGAAGTTGGCGACCGGCCCGGCCGCCACCACGATGGCCCGCGACAGCACCGGCTTCTCATGGAAGGTCCGGCCCGGCAGCCAGCTTGCCCGCACCTCGGGCGACACATCCTCCGGACGCTCCTGGCCGTGCAGCTTCACGTAGCCGCCGAGCGGCAGCCAGGCCAGCCTCCACACCGTGCCCAGCTTGTCGGTCCAACTGGCGATGGACCGGCCAAAGCCGATGGAGAACGCCTCGACATGCACCCCGCGCCAGCGCGCCGCCAGGTAGTGCCCAAGCTCATGCACGAACACCAGCACGCCGAGCACGACGACGAAGGCGGCGACGCTGCGGAGGAAATCGGGGATGATGAGCATGGGGGGGGAGGTCCTCAGGCCGCCTTCGCGGCGGCGATCTGGTGGGCGGCACGCCGGGCGGACGCATCCAGGTCCAACACCGCATCCAAGCTGTCCGCAGCCTGCGAGCCAAGCCGCTCCAGCACGGCCTCCACGAGAGTGGCGATGGCGGTGAAGCCCAGGCGGCGGCCCAGGAACGCCTCGACCGCCACCTCGTTGGCCGCGGACAGGATTGTGGGTGCGCCGCCGCCCGCGCGCAAGGCGTCCCGCGCCAGCCGCAACGCCGGGAAGCGCACCGGGTCGGGGGCAAAGAACTCCAGCGTACCAAGCGCGGCCAGGTCCAGCCGCGGCGACTCCGTGGGCAGCCGCGCCGGCCAGGCCAAGGCGTGCGCGATGGGAATCCGCATGTCGGGCGCCCCCATCTGCGCCAGCACGCTGCCGTCGCGGAAATGCACCAGGCCGTGGATCACCGACTGCGGATGCACGAGCACGCCGATGTCGTGCTCTTCCATCGCGAACAGCCGCGCCGCCTCGATGAGTTCCAGCCCCTTGTTCATCATCGTCGCCGAGTCGATGCTGATCTTGGCGCCCATCGACCACACGGGATGCCGAAGCGCTGCCTCCGGCGTGGCGCGCGCCATGTCCTCGGCCGAGGCCAGGCGGAACGGCCCGCCTGACGACGTGAGCACGATGCGCTCCACCGCGTCCCGGTTGCCCTCCGCCATCGCCTGGAAGATCGCGTTGTGCTCGGAGTCGACCGGCAGCAAGGTCGCGCCGGCGTCCCGCACCGCGCGGAGCATGACCTCGCCGGCGCAGACCAGCGCCTCCTTGTTGGCCAGCGCCACCGCGCCGCCGCGCTTGATCGCGGCCAGGGTGCTGGGCAGGCCGGCGGCGCCGGTGATCGCCGCCATCGTCCAGTCCGCCGGCAGCGACGCCGCCTGCAGCACCGCCGCCTCGCCGCTCGCGGTCTGGATGCCGCTGCCGGACAGCGCCGCGTCCAGCGCGGCTTGGCCGCCCGGCTCGGCGATGACCGCCAGCTCGGCCCCCAACAGCCGCGCCTGCTCCGCCAGCAATGTTGCGTTGCGCCCGCCGACCAGGGCGCGGACCTGGAAACGCGCCGGGTTCGCGGCCAGCAGATCGACCGTGCTGCGCCCGACGCTGCCGGTGCTGCCGAGCACCGAGACCGTCCGCCGGCTCCCAGAAGCACAGGCCACCCCGCCGCCCGACGCCTTCGGGCTTGCCGCCCCAGCGCTCATTGCCATAACGCCACTCCCCGACCCAACACCAATGCCAGCCCGGCGGCGGTGGGCGCTGCGGTCAGCAGCCCATCCAGCCGGTCCAGCAGCCCGCCATGCCCGGGGATCAGCCGCCCCGAGTCCTTCACGCCGAAATGCCGCTTCACCGCGCTCTCCAGCAAGTCGCCGGCCTGCGCCGAAACCCCGAGCAGCCCGGCCACCACCGCCGCCTGCCCAGCCGGCCCCACCGCCAGCAGCCGGCCCGCCGCCTCCCCCACCAGCATCGCCGCCAACAGGCCGCCAACCGCACCGGACCAGGTCTTGCCCGGGGAGATCGCCGGCGCCAGCTTGCGCCCGCCAAGCCACCGCCCCGTGGCGTAAGCGCCCACGTCGCTCGCCCACACTACGATCACCAGGAACAGCACGTTGGCACGGCCCGCCGCGCCGTCGCCGCGCAGCCAGATCAGCGCCACGCCGGCCAGGCCGACATACAGCACGCCCGCCGCCATCGCGCGCCGCCCGCTGATCCATCCGACCAGAGGGGCGCCCGCCGCCAGAACGGCCAAAGCCCAACGCTCGTGATCCTCCACAGCGACCAGCCCGGCGAGCAGCACGGCCAGCGGCACCCCAAGCCCCGGCATCCGCCCGGGCCGCCCGCCGCACAGCGCCACCCATTCATAGGCAAGCCCGCCCGCCGCCACGGCCATCAGCGCGGTCCAGGCGTCGGCGCCCAGCCAGATGCAGGCCAGCGCGGTCGGTGCCAGCAGGGCCGCCGACAGCACGCGCTTGCGCAGGTCGCCCCAACGCTTCGCACGGTCGGATCGGCCATTCAGCGTTTCAGGCAGGGCGTGCCCCGAACCGGCGCTCGCGCCGGGCAAACTCGGCCAGGGCGCCGTTGAACTCGGCCGCGCCGAAATCCGGCCATAGCACGTCCAGGAAGATCAGCTCGGCATAGGCCGACTGCCACAGCAGGAAGTTGGACAGCCGGCGCTCGCCGGATGTGCGGATCATCAGGTCGGGGTCGGGCATGCCGGTGGTGGACAGGAAGCGCTCGAACCGCTCGACGGTCAGCGCCGCCGGGTCGAGGGTGCCGTCGACCGCGGCCTGCGCCGCCGCGCGGGCGGCGGCGGCGATCTCGTCGCGGGCGCCGTAGGACAGCGCCATGTTGAGGTTCATCCGCGTGTTGCCCAACGTCGCGCGCTCGGCGCGGTCCAGCTCGGCCCGGGTTTCCGGCTCGAACCGCGCGCGGTCGCCCAGGATGCGGACGCGCACGCCCTGCCGCGACAGCTCGGCCAACTCCTGGCGGATGTAGTGGCGCAGCAGGCCGGTCAGCTCCAGCACCTCGTCGGCCGGGCGGCGCCAGTTCTCGCTGCTGAAGACGTACAGCGTCAGCCAGCCCACGCCGGCCTCCATCGCCGCCTCGATGGTGCGGCGCACCGCCTGCGCGCCCGCGCGGTGCCCGGCCGCCCGCGGCAGCCCGCGCGCCGCCGCCCAGCGGCCATTGCCGTCCATGATCACCGCGACGTGCTGCGGCGGCGCGGCTCCGGCAGGCCCGGACGCAAGCGGCTTCAAGTCCGGTTTGCCGAACGACATCCCGTCACACCTGCCGGATTTCCCGGTCCTTATCAGCCAGAGACTCGTCGATGCGCTTGATGTAGCCGTCCGTCAGCTTCTGCACCTGGTCGGACCAGTCCTTCATCTCGTCTTCGCCGATCTCGCTCTTTTTCTCGAATGCCTTGACCTGGTCCATGCCGTCCCGCCGCACGCCGCGCACCGCCACCCGCGCGCCCTCCGCATAGCGCCCGGCCGCCTTCGCCAGTTCGCCCCGGCGCTCTGCCGTGAGCTGGGGAATGGGCACGCGCACCACCTGCCCGTCCGAGCCGGGGTTGAGGCCCAGCCCGCTGTCGCGGATCGCGCGCTCCACCGCGCCGACCAGCGTGCGGTCCCAGACCTGCACGGTGATCATCCGCGGCTCCGGCACGCCGATGGTGCCGACCTGGGTGATCAGCACCTCGGTGCCGTAGGCCTCGACCTTGACCGGCTCCAGCAACGCCGGGCTGGCCCGGCCGGTGCGCAGGCCGCCGAAATCGCGGCGCAGCGTTTCCAGCGCGCCGTCCATCCGTCGCGTCAGGTCGGTTTTCAGGGCGTTCACGTCGGCGGGCATAATGAAACTCCCCGGGGTTGGGTTCAATGCGGCTCGATGATGCGGGTGAAACGGCCCTCGCCGCGCATCACCTGCGCGAAGGCGCCGGGCGCGTGGATGTTGAACACGATGATCGGCAGGCCGTTCTCCCGCGCCAGGCTGATGCCCGCCGCATCCATCACGCCGAGGTCCCGGGCCAGCACGTCAAGATATGTCAACTGGTCGTACCGTTCCGCATCCGGCACCTTGCGCGGGTCGGCGGAGTACACGCCGTCCACCTGGGTGCCCTTGAGCAGCAGGTCGCAGTTCATCTCGGCGGCGCGGAGGGCTGCGGCGGTGTCGGTGGTGAAGAACGGGTTGCCGGTGCCTGCGGCGAAGATCACCACCCGGCCCTTTTCCATGTGCCGCTCCGCCCGGCGCCGGATATACGGCTCGCACACGCTGCTCATCGGGATGGCCGACTGCACGCGGGTGGCGACGCCGCGCCGTTCCAGGGCGCTTTGCATGCCGAGCGCGTTCATCACCGTCGCCAGCATGCCCATGTAGTCGGCCTGCGCCCGGTCCATGCCGCCGGCCGCGGCGGATATGCCGCGGAAGATGTTGCCGCCGCCGATCACCAGGCAGACCTGCACACCCATCTGCACCACGTCGCCCACGTCGGCGGCGATGCGCGCCAGGGTATCGGTGTCCAACCCGTACTCCCGCCGGCCCATCAGCGCCTCCCCGGACACCTTGAGCAGGACGCGCTTATGGGTCGGTTGATCTGGCATGGAATCCTTCCGGGGCCGGGCGGCGGCACGCTAGAGGGTGCCGCCGCCCGCCACAAGTTTAAGCCGCCGGTCCGGCCCGATCACCCGGCGCCGGCTACTCCGCCGGCGGCGAAGGGGACGGCGACTCGGGCGGCGGCGTGATGCCGGCGGCGGCGGCGACCTCGGACGCGAAGTCCCCGCCGGCCGGCTTGTCGATGCCCTCGCCCAGATGGAAGCGCTCGAAGCCCGCAAGCTTGGCGCCGGCCTTCTTGACCACCGCGCGCACCCGGCTCTCGCCGTCATGCACCCAGACCTGCTCCAGGAGAACGACTTCCTCGTAGTACTTGCGGATGCGCCCCTCGACCATCTTCTCGATGATGTTGTCGGGCTTGCCGGACGCGCGCGCCTGTTCGGTCAGCACGGCCTTTTCCCGCTCCAGCGACGCCGGGTCCACCCCGTCGATGTCGAGCGAGTCGGGCCGGCTCGCGGCGACGTGCATGCCGATCTGGCGACCCAGCGTTTCCAGGGCGTCCTGCTCGCTGCCGGCCTCGACCGCGACCAGCACGCCGATCTTGCCCAGGCCGGGCTTCAACGGCTGGTGCACGTAGGTCGCAACGACCCCTTGCGGCACGGTCAGCACCTTGGCCCGGCGCAGGTGCATGTTCTCCCCGATGGTCGCCACAAGCTGCGTCAGCTCGTCCGCGACCGTCCGGCCGGTGCCGGGGAACGGCGCCGCGCGGATTGCCTCCAGGTCGTCGCCGACCTCAAGCGCGATCTGCGCCACGGCGGCCACCAGCGCCTGGAACGTCTCGTTGCGGGCGACGAAATCGGTCTCGGCGTTGACCTCGACCATCGCCGCCTTGTTCGCCATGCTGGCGACGCCGACCAAGCCCTCCGCCGCCACCCGGCCGCTCTTCTTCGCCGCAGCCGACAAGCCCTTTTTGCGCAGCCAGTCGAACGCCGCTTCCGGGTCGCCGCCGGACTCGGTCAGCGCCCGCTTGCAGTCCATCATGCCCGCGCCGGTCTTCTCGCGCAGGGCCTTGACCGCCGCTGCCGTGATCTCCGCCATCTCAAATCCTCCTTACGCCGCCGGCTGCTCGGCCGCGGCAGGCTCCGGGACCGGCAGCGCCTCTGGCGGCAGTTCCTCGGCCGCGCCCAAGTCGCGCCCGCTCGCCACCATCTCGGCGCTGATGCCGTCCAGCACGGCGCCGGCGATCAGGTCGCAATACATGGTGATCGCCCGGATCGCGTCGTCGTTGCCCGGGATCGGGTAGGTCACGCCCTGCGGGTCCGAGTTGCTGTCGAGCACGGCCACCACGGGAATGCCGAGCTTGTTGGCCTCCTCGACCGCCAGCTTTTCCTTGTTCGTGTCGATGATGAACAGGATGTCCGGCAGGCCGCCCATGTCCTTGATGCCGCCCAGCGCGCGCTCCAGCTTCTCCTGGTCGCGCGTGATGTCCAGCACCTCTTTCTTGGTGAGGCCCTGCATGTCGCCGCCCAGCATCTCCTCGATCTGGCGCAGGCGCTTGATGCTGCCGGTGATGGTCTTCCAGTTGGTCAGCATGCCGCCGAGCCAGCGGTGGTTCACGTAGTACTGGCCGCAGCGCTTGGCGCTGTCCGCCACGTACTCGGCCGCGGCCCGCTTGGTGCCGACGAACAGCACGCGCCCGCCGGCCGCCGTCACGTCGCGGACGGCCTTCAATGCCCGGTCCAGCATCGGCACTGTCTGCTGCAGGTCGATGATGTGGACCTGGTTGCGGATGCCGAAGATGTAGGGTCCCATGCGCGGGTTCCAGCGCCGGGTGTGGTGGCCGAAGTGGACGCCGGCTTCGAGAAGCTGGCGCAAGGTGAAATCGGGCATCGCCATGAGGGCGCGTCCTTTCCAGTGATCCGGTTGATCCTCCGCGGAGCCAGGCCATGCGGCACCGGACCCTGGGGATCAACCCCGGGAAAGGCGCCCCGCGTGTGAATTACCCGCGACGGTCGCGGACGCGGGAGATATGGTGGATCGCAGGGAATGATGCAAGCCGGCAGGTGCCGGCACGCCCGATCATCAAGAAACCTCGGCCATCAGGAAACCTCGGCTTGTCGCCCCGGTATGGCCTTTCCCACAGACGCCGACACGCCGTTTCGTACGTCCAAGGGTTGCAACACAGCCTTGGAGGCAGTCATGGACTTCCCGATGCCGCTCGCGTCCCACGATCACCACGCTTTCCAGGTTCCCTATGCTGGACCGGGCGCGGACGACACCGATGCCGGCTTCATCAACGCGAACAGCGTGGGCGTCGCCCCGCTCCCGCTCCCAGGCGTGGTCGCTGCCGCGGCCGCGTCCGAGGCAACCTCGGCGACGCTGCAGAACCAGCTCTACCTGCTGCAGGCAGGCAACGCATCGGCTACCGCCTACACCGACCTCCACCAGGGCGGGATCGGCGATTGCTACCTGCTCTCATCCATCGGCGAAGTCGCGCTGCAAAGCCCCTCCTTCATCCACAACATGATCACCGCCAACCCGGACGGCACCGAGACTGTCCGTCTGTACGAGGCAGCGGACGGCCAACTGCCCGGCTTCTCCGCCACATCGTTCAAGCCGGTTTCCGAGACGGTCAGCAACGTGTTCGACCCCAAGTCCGTCAACAGCCAGCCCGGCCAGGACAGCCAAGGCAGCGTGCACGAGATCTGGCCGCAGGTTCTTGAGAAGGCCATGGCCCAGCTCAGCGGCGGCTACGGCAGCATCGATCACGGTGGCTGGCCGGCACTCGCCATGGAGGAGCTGACGGGCCAAAAGGCGAGCTTGATGAGCCTGGCCGACGTGACGGCGCCGATGCTGCAGGCCGACATCTCCGCGCACGACCTGGCCGTGCTCGACACGACGACCGCCGATCCGACCTACAACGTGGTCGGCGGCCACGCCTACATGATCACCGGGCTGGTCAACGGCAGCGCCGGGCCGGAGGTGGCATGCGCCAACCCGTGGGGCTTCGATCAGCCGAGCCTGGTTCCCGTCTCGCAGCTCAGCCACGTGTTCAGCGGGATCAATGTGGGCATGGTGTAGGCGCAGGCCGGCGACGGACGCCGTCAAACCTCCTCGACCCGCTCCACGCCCGGCACGATCTTGAGCGCCTGCGCCAGCCGCGGCGTCACCTGGAAGCCGCCGGGGATGGTGATCTCCACCGCCTGCGCGTCGTCGATGCGCGGCACCAGCGTGACCCGGCCGCGCCCGCGGCCCTCCCGGGACAGCAGCGCGCGGATGTGGGGCACCGCCTCTGTCCGGTCGAGCCAGATGCGCATCCCGGCGCCCGCGTCGCTCGCCGCCTGCTCCAGCGACACGCAGTCGGCGGCGGTGACGCGCAGGCTGTCGCCCTCCAGCCGGAGGTCCACGCCCATCAGCACCGCGTTCCCGGCCTTGAGGATGTCCCGCGCGCTGCCCAGCACCTCGCTGAACACCGTGACCTCGTAGCTGCCGCCCTGGTCCGACAGGCGGATCCAGGCCATGCGGCTGCCGGTCCGCGTCGCGCGCTCCTTGGACGCGACGACGCAGCCGGCCATGCGGATGCGCCCGGCGCCGGCCTGGGCGCGCGCCTCCATCTGGCTGGACGGCACCACGCCGAGGCGCCGCAGCAACGGGCCGTAGCTGTCGAGCGGATGGGCGGTCAGGTGGAAGCCCACCGCCTCCGCCTCGTAGCCCAGGCGTTCCATCGGCGGCCAGTCCAGCATGGGAGGCAGGCGCAGCGGCTCGGGCATCGGGCCGCCGCCGAACAGCCCGGCCTGCCCGGTCTCCGTCTCCTCCGCCTGCGCCTGGGCGCGGCGCATGACCGTCTCGGCGGCGGCGAACATCTGGGCGCGGTTGGGCGCGATGCTGTCGAAGGCGCCGGCGCGGGCCAGGTTTTCAAGCTGCCCCTTGCTGAGCTGGCGCGGATCGACGCGGGCGGCGAAATCGGCCGGGTCGGCGAAGTCCCGGCCGCCCCGGGACGCCACGAGCGCCTGCATGGCGGCGAAGCCGATCCGCTTCACCGCGGCGAGCGCGTAGCGGATCGCCTCCGCGCCGTCCGGCCCGACCTCCACCCGGAACTCGGCGCCGGAGCGGTTGATGTCGGGCGGCAGCACGCGAATGCCGGTGCGCTCGGCCTCCTGGCGCAGCGCCGCGATCTTGTCGGTGTTGCCGAGCGCGAGGTTCATGCAGGCGGCGAGGAAAGCCGCCGGGTGGTTCGCCTTCATCCAGGCGGTCTGGTAGGCGACGAGCGCGTAGGCGGCGGCGTGGCTCTTGTTGAAGCCGTAGTCGGCGAAGCGCGCCATGAGGTCAAACACCTCCGTCGCCTTGTCCGCCGGGATGCCGCGCCCCGTGGCGCCGGTCACGAAGATCTGGCGCTGCTGCTCCATCTCCGCCCGGATCTTCTTGCCCATGGCGCGGCGCAGCAGGTCCGCGCCGCCCAGGCTGTACCCGGCCATGGTCTGCGCGATCTGCATGACCTGCTCCTGGTAGACCATGATCCCGTAGGTCTCGCCCAGGATGTCGCGCAGCTCGGGGTGCGGCGCTTCCCATGCCTCGCCGTGCTTGCGGCGGCAATAGTCGGGGATGTTGGCCATCGGCCCGGGCCGGTACAGCGCCACCGCGGCAATCAGGTCCTCGAACCGGTCCGGGCGCATCTGCCGCAGCACGTCGCGCATCCCCTGGGACTCGAACTGGAACACCCCGCCGCCGTCGCCGCGGGACAGCATCTCATAGGTCTTGAGATCGTCGAGCGGCAGGCGGTCGAGGTCGACCGGCACGCCCAAGCCATGCAGGATCGCCACCGCCTGCTGCAGGATGGTGAGCGTCGTCAGGCCCAGGAAGTCGAACTTCACCAAGCCGGCCTGCTCCACGTACTTCATGGAGTACTGCGTCACCAGCGTGTCCGCCTTGGGGTCGCGGTACAGCGGCACGAGGTCGATCAGCGGACGGTCGCCGATCACCAGCCCGGCGGCGTGCGTGCTGGCATGGCGGTACAGCCCCTCCAACTGCAGCGCCACCTCCATCAGGCGGCGCACGCTCTCGTCGCCGTCGCGCATCTCCTGCAAACGCTTCTCGCCGTCGATGGCCTGGGCGAGCGTCACCGGCTTGGCCGGGTTGTTGGGGATCAGCTCGGCGACGCGGTTCACCTGGCCGAACGGCAGGCCCAGCACGCGGCCCACGTCGCGCACCGCCGCCCGCGCCTGCAGCTTTCCAAACGTGATGATCTGCGCCACCCGGTCCGCGCCGTACTCGCGGCGCACGTAGTCGATCACCTCGTCCCGGCGGTCCTGGCAGAAGTCGATGTCGAAGTCCGGCATCGACACACGTTCGGGATTCAAGAAACGTTCAAACAACAACCCCCAGCGCAGCGGGTCGAGGTCGGTGATCGTCAGCGCCCAGGCCGCCACCGACCCGGCGCCCGAGCCGCGGCCCGGCCCCACGGGGATGCCCTGCCCCTTCGCCCATTGGATGAAGTCGGCGACGATCAGGAAGTAGCCGGGAAAGCCCATGCCGGCGATGACGCCCAGCTCGTATTCCAGCCGCTCGGCATAGGTCGCCCGGGTGGCCGCGTCGGCATCGAGCGCGTCCATGCGGCGCACCAAGCCCTCCCGCGCCATGGCGCGCACGGTCTCGTCCTCCGTCTGGCCGGGCCGCACCTTGGGGCACATCGGCAGCAGCGGCTTGCGGGTTTCCGCCATCACGGCGCAGCTTCGGGCCACGGCCAGCGTGTTGTCGCAGGCGTCCGGCAGGTCGCGGAACAGGCGGCGCATGTCGCGCGCCGGCTTGAACCAGTGCTCCGGCGTCACCCGGCGGCGCGCGGCCTCGCTGACCTGCCGGCCTTCCGCAATGCACAGCAGGGCGTCGTGCGCCTCGTGCATCTTGGCGGTGGCGAAGAAGCACTCGTTGGTGGCGACCAAGGGCAGCCGCTGCTCGTCCGCAAGCTGCAGCAGCCCCGGCTCGATGGCCCGCTCCAGCGCGAGGCCGTGCCGGTGCAGCTCCACCATGCAGCGCCCCGGGAACGCCTCGGCCAATTGCGCCAGCAGCTTGTCGGCATCCGGCTTGCGCCCTTCGGCCAGCATCCGGGCGATTGGGCCGCGGGTGCCGCCGGTGAGCAAAACCAGGCCCTCGGCATGGTCCAGCACGGTCTGCAACGGCAGTTGCGGGTCCGCCGGGTCGCCCTGCATGAATCCCTGCGACGACAGGCGCTGCAAGTTGGCCAGCCCCGCCGCGTCCTGCGCCAGCACCACGACCGGATCGGGCGCCAGCCTCGGGTTCTCCGCCCGGGTGAGCGAGACCTGGCAGCCGAGGATCGGCTGCACGCCCTTGCCAGCGCAGGCCTGGCTGAACTCCAGCGCGCCGAACAGGTTTCCGGTGTCGGTGATCGCCACCGCCGGCATTTTGGCATCCTGCGCCACGGCGGCGATCTTGTCGGCCTTGATCGCCCCCTCGCTCAGCGAGTAGGCGGAGTGGACCCGCAGGTGCACGAAATCAGCGTGCGGCATCAAAGCTCCTCGATTCGCCCATCCCGCAACGTTACCCGGCGGTCCATGCGCCTGGCGAGGTCCGGGTTGTGGGTCGCGATCAGCGCGGCCACGCCTTCCGACCGCACGGTGCGCAGCAGCTCTTCGAACACCACGTTGCTGGTGCCCACGTCGAGGTTGCCGGTCGGCTCGTCCGCCAGCAGCACGCCGGGCGCGTTGGCCAAGGCGCGGGCGATGGCGACCCGCTGCTTTTCGCCGCCCGACAGCTTGCCCGGCAGATGCCCGGCGCGCGCCGGCAGGCCGAACGCGGCCAGCAACGTCATCGCCCGCTCCCGCGCCGCCCGCCGCGGACGCCCGGCGACCATCTGCGGCAGGACGATGTTCTCGACCGCGGTGAACTCAGCGAGCAGGTGGTGCGCCTGGTACACGAAACCGATGCGGTCGCGGCGGATCGCGGTGCGGTCGGCGTCCGGCAACTGCCCGGCGTCCCGCCCATCGACCAGCACGACCCCGGCGTCCGGACGCTCCAGCAGCCCGGCCAGATGCAGCAGCGTGCTCTTGCCGGTGCCGGACGGCGCGACCAGCGCCACGATCTCCCCGGCGTGCAGCGTGAGGTCGGCGCCTTGCAGCACCCGCAGCTCGCTGTCCCCACTGCGGTAGGCGCGGCTCACGCCTTGCAGCGCCAGCGGCTCACTCATGCCGCAGCGCTTCCACCGGGTCGGTCCGTGCGGCCCGCCAGCTTGGATACAGCGTCGCCAGCAGGGACAGGCCGAGCGCCATGGCGATGACTTGCCCCACCTCGTGCCAGTTCAGCTTCGCCGGCAGATGCGTGAGGTAGTACACCTCCGGGTTGAACACGCTGGCGCCGGTCGCGGCCTCCACCCAATGCTGCAGCGTCTCGATGTTGAGGCAGAACAGCACCCCCAGCACGACGCCGGCGACGGTGCCGGTCACGCCCACGCTCGCCCCGCACATCAGGAAGATGCGCATGACGGCACCCCGCCCGGCGCCGATGGTGCGCAGCACCGCGATGTCCCGCGTCTTGTCCTTCACCATCATGATGAGCGAGGACACGACGTTAAACGCCGCCACCAGGATGATCAGCGTGAGGATCAGGAACATCACGTTCCGCTCGACCTGTACGGCGGCGAAGAAGCTGTTGTTGCTCTGCTGCCAATCGACCACCCGCACCGGCGTGGCGGACAGCGCGGCGATGACCGCCCGGCCGACCCTGCGCACCTCCTCCGGGTCGGACACCATGACCTCGATGTGGGAGGCGGCGCCGGGCTGCTGAAAAAAGATTTGGGCGGCTTCCAGCGGCAGGAACACGAAGGACGTGTCGTACTCGTTCATGCCGACCTGGAACACCGCCGCGACACGGTAGGCGCGCACCCGGGGGATCGTGCCAAACGCGGTCGCGGCCCCCTGCGGCGACACCAGGGTCAGCTCGCTGCCGACCGTCAGGCCGAACTTCTGCGCAAGGCCCACGCCCACCGCGATCGCGTCCTCCCCCTTGAAGCCGTCGAGCGTGCCGGCCCGGATGTTGTCGCTGACCGCGCGCATGCGCCGGAAATCCTCCGGCTGGATGCCGCGCACCAGGCCGCCGGCGGATTGCCCTTGCGGACCCGTCAGCAGCACCTGCCCGTCGATGACCGGCACGGCGGACACGACGCCGGGCACGGCGGCGACCCGCGCCGAGACGGCCTGGTACTCCGTGAGCGCGCCGCCGGCCGGATACACCCCCAAATGGCCATTGAAGCCCAGGATGCGACTCAGCAGGTCCACCTGGAACCCGCCCATCACCGACATCACGATGATCAGCGTCGCCACGCCCAGCGCGATGCCCACCAGGCTGAACCCGGCGATCACCGAGACGAAGCGTTCGCCGCGGCGGGCGCGCAGGTAGCGGCCAGCCACCGCGCGTTCAAAAGGTCCGAACATGTTACGCCATATGGGCGAGCGCCGCGTCCAGCGTAAGCTCCTGCCGCTCCCCGGTGGCGCGGCGCTTCAGTTCCACCGTGCCGGCGGCGGCGCCGCGCGGGCCGACGATGATTTGCCATGGGTGGCCCATCAGGTCGGCGTCGGCGAACTTCACCCCGGCGCGCTCCTCCCGGTCGTCATACAGCGCGCGGCCCGGCAGGGCGGCGTAGGCCTGCTCGCAGAGCTTGCCGGTGGCCGGGTCGCCCTGCTTGAGGTTGAGGATGGCGGCGCGGAACGGGGCGACGCTGTCGGGCCAGATGATGCCGGCGTCGTCGTGGTGCGCCTCGATCAGCGCGCCGACCAGGCGGGACACGCCGATGCCGTAGCTGCCCATGTTGGGCGCGACCGCGGCGCCGTCGGGGCCGGCCACCTGCAAGCCCACCAGCTCGCTGTACAGCGTGCCGAAGTTGAAGATCTGCCCGACCTCGATGCCGCGGCCCTCGCGGCGCCGCTCCGCGGGCACCCGTTCCCAGGCGGCGAGGTCGTGCTTCTCGTCGGTCGCGGCGTAAGGGGCCGTGACCGCGGCGAAGAAGCGGTCGAGCTGCTCGGGGTCGGCATGGTCCACGTCGTCGGCGCCGAAGCGGATCGTCTCCACCTCGGCGTCGTAGAACACCTGGCTTTCGCCCGTGGGCGCCAGGATGTGGAACTCGTGGCTGAGGTCGCCGCCGATCGGCCCGGTGTCGGCCGCCATCGGCACCGCCTGCACGCCCAGGCGCCGGAAGGTGCGGAGATAGGCCAGCATCATGATCCGGTAGGAGCGCACCGCGGCGGCATGGTCCAGGTCGAAGGAGTAGCCGTCCTTCATCAGGAACTCCCGCCCGCGCATCACGCCGAAGCGGGGCCGGGTCTCGTCGCGGAACTTCCATTGGATGTGGTACAGCATCTGCGGCAGCTCGCGGTAGCTGCGGACCGATTGGCGCAGCAGGTCGGCGATCAGCAGCTCGTTGGTGGGGCTGTAGATCAGGTCGCGGTCGTGCCGGTCCTTGAGGCGCAGCATCTCCGGGCCGTAGGCGTTGTCGCGTCCGGTTGATTGCCACAGGTCGGCGGATTGCAGGGTCGGCATCAGCAGCTCCTGCGCGCCGACGCGGTCCTGCTCCTCCCGCACCACCTGCGCGATGTTGCGCAGCACGCGCCAGCCTGCCGGGAGCCAGGCGTAGATGCCCGCCGCCACCTGCCGCACCAGCCCGGCCCGCAGCATGAGCCGATGCGAGGCGATCTGCGCTTCCGCCGGATTTTGCTTGATGGTGGGCAGCAGGGAGCGGGTCAGACGCATCGGGAACCTGTATCGGTGAGGTCAGGCGGACCTTACAGGCCCGACGCCGCGACCGCCAGCCGCCGGTTGTTATGTCTCAATAATAACCAGGCACGCATACTTTTTTGTGCGACGCACAACGTTTTTTTATTCTTTTATGCCGGAACCTAGGCGGAATCCACGTGACAGCTTGCCGCGCTGGAACTATCAAAGAAGAAGTGGCCCGCGCGCGCAGGCGGCGCAGCGGGCCGAGTTTAGGGAGGAAACGCCGATCACGCGGCAGGCCGGGACAAAGTCCTGACCTGCCGTGAAGATCACTTGTTCTTCCCCACCTCGTCCAGGCAAATCGACAACCTTGACAAGATTTTTCTGCGCTTTTACACCGAGTCTGATGCCCAAACAGGCAAACGGTGGATAATAGCCCATAAAGCGGTCAGGAACGAAACGACCACCAGTCGCTTTGGATGACCCACATCGCCAAGCCCCAGATCACGGACGAGATGGCCGTCGTCGCCAGCAGCTTGCGCCCGATCAACGGGCGTTCCGGTGCGCCGCGCCAGCCGGTCGCCGGGTCGGCGTCGGCCACCGGGCGCGTGCCGAACGGCAGCACGGCGAACAGCACGGTCCACCAGATCAGCGCGTAAAGCACAAAAGCCGTGAAGCCGCTCACGTCCCGCCCCCGTCAAACCCGCAGCAGGTGCACGTCCACCATCGGCCGCTTCTGCAAACGCTTGCCGAGCGCCCGGCGCAGCGCGGCGCGGGCGGCGTCGGCCAGCGCCGAGTCGTCCCGCCGCAGCAGGGCCGGCAGCCCGGCGACCGCTTGGGTGAACTCGCTTGTGACCCGCGCGGTTTCCGGGTCGTCCGGCTCGAACAGGCCGGGCGCGCTGACCCGCGCCTGCCCGATCATCTTGCCCGCGCCGTCCATGGCGAAGCTGCCCAGCACGACGCCGTTGAACAGCATCCGCCGCCGGGCCGCGAGCACCCCGCCGTTCAACGGCACGACCCGGTTGCCGTCCAGTGCCAGCCGCCCCACCGGCGCGCTGTCCACGACCTCCGGACGGCCCGGCGACAGGCTGAGCACGTCGCCGTCCTCCAGCATGATCGGCGTGGCGCCGGCCTCCTGCGCCAAGGCGGCATGCGCGGACAGGTGCCGCCATTCGCCGTGCACGGGGACGGAGTACTTCGGCTTCACCAGGGCATAAAGCTGCTTCAGCTCGTCGCGCGCCGGGTGGCCGGAGACGTGGGTCATCGTGTCGTCGTCGGTGATGACCCGCACGCCGCGGCGCACCAGGCTGTCCTGCACCAGGGTGATCGGCCGCTCGTTGCCAGGGATCATGCGGCTGCTGAAGATCACCGTGTCGCCCTCTCCCAGCGCGATGTTGGGATGGGTGTCGGCGGCGATGCGCGACAGGGCGCTGCGCGGCTCCCCTTGGCTGCCGGTCACGAGGATCAGCAGGTTGTCGTCCGGCACCGACCCGGCCTCGTCCTCCGGCACGAACTCCGGCAGGCCGCGAAGGTAGCCGCACTCCCGCGCCGCCGCTTCGAGGTTGCGGAGCGACCGGCCGACCAGCGCCACGTGACGGCCTGCGTCGCGCGCCGCCATCACCACGCTCTCGACCCGGGCCACGTTGCTGGCGAAACACGTCACCGCCACCCGCCCGCGCATCGGGCGGATCAGCTTGGCGAGGCTCTGCCGCACCTCCGCCTCGCTGCCGGAATGGCCGTCGACCATGGCGTTGGTGCTGTCGCACACCATGGCGAGCACACCCTCCTCGCCCAGGCGGCGGAACGCGGCCTCGTCGGTCGCCGGGCCGATCAGCGGGTTGGGATCGAGCTTCCAGTCGCCGGTGTGCAGGATCGTGCCGTACGGGGTGCGGATGGCCAGCGCCTGCGCTTCCGGCAGGGAGTGGGCCACCGGCATCAACTCCAGCGAGAACGGCGGCAGCTCGATCCGCCCGCCGGACGGAATGGTATGGATGCGGACCTCGGCGAGCAGCCCGGCCTCGATCAGCTTGCGCTTCAGCACGGCCGTCGCGAACGGCGTCGCGTAAACCGGGCAGCGAAGCTGGCGCCATAGGTGCGCCACGGCGCCGATATGGTCTTCGTGCGCGTGGGTGATGACCAAGCCCAGCAACTGGTCCCGCCGCTCGGCGATGAAGCCGGGGTCGGGCATCATGATCTCGATCTCGGGATTGTCATTGCCGCCGAAACCGATCCCGCAGTCGACCGCCAGCCACTTGCCGTCGCAGTGGTACAAATTCAGGTTCATGCCGATCTCGCCCGTCCCGCCTAATGGCAGGAAGGCCAGATCACCGCTGTAAGCATCCATCTAATCGCCTTCGATTGTTCTTATTCTGTCGCGACTCA
>JAABUQ010002019.1_pt1 | contig 41383 bp, 44 predicted proteins | sample 5560001 | NCBI WGS metagenome assembly JAABUQ01 (sample SAMN10711888, study PRJNA513371) | rock metagenome | isolation source: Antarctica rocks | place: Antarctica: Victoria Land, Finger Mt nord | collected 2015-12-18
GATTGCCTGGCTTCAGCGCTTGCGGATTGCTAATCCACCCAGCCAGATTCCCGGGCGTATTTTCGAGCAGCCCAGCCGCCAGCGTCTGGCGACTGGCGAGATGCGTCAGGTCAGGGCCGATCCGCCCTCCGGTCGCCTCCGGGCCAACCCGGACCGCATGGCAGGTGATGCAACCAGCGCTGGCGAAGACCTGAGCCCCCCGTAGCAGCGAAGGGTCATCTACCTGCGCAGCGGGTTTCTGCTGATTGGCGAGCCAGGCTGCAAACCCATCGGGCGGATCGGCAATCACCAGGAAAGCCATGTGGGCGTGTTGCAGCCCACAAAATTCGGCACACTGACCGCGGTACTCGCCCGGTTGGTCGGCCTGAATCCAGCTCGTGTTCGGGTGGCCAGGGATCATGTCGATCTTGGGCATAATCTGCGGTACCCAGAAGCTGTGGATCACATCGACGCTGCTCAGCTCGAGGTTCACTGGCTGACCGGACGGCACATGGATCTCATTGGCGGTAGTCACCTGCGTGCCCGGATAGCGTACTTCCCACCAGTACTGATGACCGATCACCTGCACCGTAAGACCAGCCGGGCTCGTCGGCGCCGAAAGAGCAACCAGCGTGCGCAAGGTCAGTGCGACGAGAATGCTGAGCGTGACGACCGGGAAGATCATGCCGCCACCGATAATGAACGCATGGCCGCCACGGTCCGAGGCCGGCCGCAGACCTGGCCGCGAGAGGTCTGAACTGTCTCCGCGTCTCCGAGCGAGCGCGACGAGCATGATCATGACGACCACGCCGAAGATCACCGTGGCTAGACCGAACATCAGCCACCCGAGATCACTGGTCAGCGCAGCTCGCGGCCCGCGCGGGTCGAGCACCGAGGGTGACCCGACGCATCCGCTCGACACCACCAGGAGTGGTAGGGTGAGAAGGTGACGGGTGCGTCGCGTGGGGAGCTTTCGGCTGCCTGGCTCGACCACGATCGGGTGGGTCTCCACGGCCATGGTACTTGACGCCCGTGGCTCACCGGGGCACGCTGATTGGATCGTGGCCACGACCCGCAGGCTGGCGCTGCTCATCTGCACGCTGGTCGCCACCGGTTGTACAGCAGCACCGCCTGCACCCGCTCTGCCAGTGGCCACCAGCGGCCCGACAGCGCTCCTGACACCGGCGCCTGGCGTCTCTGGCCGCGCGACGATCGGCGAACAACTCATCATACCCAAAGGCTGCGGTGGTTGCCATACCGTGGCGGGTGTGCCAGGTGCAACAGGAGTCGCCGGCCCGAATCTCACGAATGTCGTGCTGCGGCCTACCCTGGCGGGGAATAGTATCCCGATGTCTGCCGACACCATGACTCGGTGGCTGCTCGATCCTCCTGCGGTCAAGCCAGGCACCACAATGCCGAGCGTCGGCCTCTCAACTGACGAAGCGCGGGACCTGACCGCATTTCTGTTCAGCCAGCCGGACAACCCCGAGCCCTGATGCAACCTGGACTCATCCAACCCGCGGGTTGGGATCAGCTCAGCCGCCTGATGGTTTATCTGTATCTATTCACTGGCCTGGGATTGACCAGCGTATTGAGCTTGCTGATGGCCCGCGCGATCATTCCTTCGCTGGTGGCCAGCGGCGAGATCCCACGCTTTGTACAGCCGCTACGGTGGCCGCTGTTTGTCCTTTTCTTTGCCGCCGCTGGTCTGGCAATCTACGCGTCCTGGAATGTCGTCGAGCTGACCATGGCGTTCATCAAGAACTACTACCCGCGGGCGCTCATCTGAAGGGCCAAGTAGCAGATGCGTTGGTTCGGCCGACTTCTGCTCGCGGCCACTGGCCGGTTGCTTGGCGCGCTGGTCGGCAGGCTGTTCGGTGCGCCTGTGCAGGCGCGGCTCCCGCTGGACGCCGGCGTCACGCATCCACCGCTGCCGGTGTGGGTGGTCGGGCAGCGGCGCTGGATGCGCTTGCCGCTGGTAGCCCTCCCCGCGTCCGTGCTTGTGGGCGGCATCTTCTTCATCAGCGTCGGTGCGCCTGCTCTGTTGGCCAACCAGACCAGACCAACCCCGCAGCAACCAATCCCGTTCGATCACCAGGTGCACGTCCAGCAACTGGGCCTGCAGTGTGCGTTCTGTCACCAGAGCGCGGCGACCGATGTCGTGGCCGGGCTGCCCTCGACGCAAGAATGTATGAATTGCCACGTGGTCGTCGGCGCAGCGCAACAACCGGCCACGAAGACGCTGCAGGATGCCTGGGTCAAGCAGCAAGCTGTCGATTGGGTGCGCGTGTGGCGCATGCCAGACCATGTCCGGTTCGCGCACGACGCCCACATCCAGGCCGGCGTGGCATGCACCGATTGCCACGGCGACATCGGCAGCATGCACCGGGTGGTCCAGGGACAGCCAATGAAGATGCAAACTTGTGTTGCGTGTCATCAGCAGATGAACGCGCCCACCACGTGTACAGCATGCCACTACTGAGCCGGTTGATTGGATGAGCGGCCCAGATTTGAGCCGTCGCCAGTTCTTACAGGTCCTCGCTGCGTCGAGTGTGAGCGCCGTTGTCTTCGCTGGCTGCAGCGTGCCGGCTCACGAGTTGCAGGAGCAGAGTCTGCTCCGACAGCCGGAGGATCTGGCCGCCTCATCTGAAGACTGGTACGCGACGGTCTGCCGTGTCTGCCCGGCGGGCTGCGGCATGCTCGCGCGTGTCGTGGACGGCCGGGTTCGAAAGGTTGAGGGCAACCCTGAGCACCCGGTGAATCGCGGCAAGCTGTGCGCGCGCGGCCAGGCCGCGCCCCAGGAGGAGTATCACCCTGACCGGGTGAGCGGGCCACTGTTGCGCGCGGGTGCCCGCGGCTCTGGCGTCTGGACGCCGATCGACTGGAACGAAGCGCTGGACCGACTGGGCGCGGCGCTGAGCGGCCCTCAGTCCAGCGGGCGGTCTGACTCGGTGGCGTTCCTGACACCGCCTATGCGCGGTCACGCGGCCCTGCTGCTGGACCGGTTCACGACGACGTATGGCGCGCAGTGGCTGACGCTCGGAACACAAGGTGAAGCAGCGCTCAGAAGCGCTGTGCAGCGGGTCTTCGGGCAATCTCAGCTACCGACCTTCGACCTGGCCAACGCCCAATCGGTGCTGTCGTTCGGCGCCGACTTCCTCGATACGTGGCTCTCCCCGGTGCACTACGGGGTCGCCTATGGCATCTTTCGACAGGGAAGCTATGCTGCCGGATCGTTTCAACCGCGCGGGCAGCGGCCGCGCGGCAACCTGGTCTACGTGGGCCCGCATTTTTCGGCGACGGCAGCCAGCGCGGATGAGTGGGTGTACGTCCCGCCGGGCCGCGAAGGCGTGCTGGCGCTCAGCATCGCCCAGGTGATCCTCTCCGAAGGACTGGCTGAACCGTCTGGCGGTGCATTGTTCGGCAACCCGTCTATCCTGGACGACTACCAGCCCGAGCGCGTCACCGCCGATACCGGCATAGCTGTCGACCGCATTCGAAGACTGGCGCGCGAGTTCGCGCATAACCGTCCAGCCGTGGCATTGGGTGGCGGCTTCGCCGGAGCGCACTCCAACGGGACAGAGGCGCTGTCGGCCATCCTCAGTTTGAATCTGCTGGTAGGTGCCGTTGGGCAGACCGGCGGGGTCACGTTCGCGCCACCACCCCCGCTGCCTGACTTACCGCCGGCCATTTCCAACGGGCTGCGCGAGTGGCAGGGACTCGCCGAGGCGCTGCGCAGCCACCAGGTTCAGACGGTGCTGCTGCACAAGGCCAATCCCGTTCACGCGCTGCCAGCCACGCTGCACTTTGAGGACGCCCTGGGCCAGGCGCAGACGATCATCAGTCTCTCCAGCTTTCTTGACGACACCGCCACCCTGGCCGATCTCGTGTTGCCGACGCATCTGCCGCTCGAGGACTGGGGTGACGATTTACCGGAGGTTGCCAATGGCGTGCCCACACTGGCGATGCAGCAGCCCGTCGTACGACCATTGCACGATACGCGGGGATTTGGCGACCTGCTGCTGACCGCCGCCGCGGAGCTGGGGGGCGCTGTTCAGCAGGCCTTGCCCTGGCCGACGTACCGGGACCTATTACGTGAAGTGGCGGGCCAGCTTCAGCACGTTCAGGGTGGTTCGGTGCCAGGCTTGGAGTTCGAGCAGTACTGGACAACCCTGCTGCAGCACGGCGTATGGACTGGCAACGTCGCGCCCGCTGCTCCGCCACCCAGTCCACAGATGCAAACGCGTGTCCCGCCGCCCCAGTTCGCGGGCGACGCGCAGGCATACCCATACGTGCTGCTGCCGTTTGTCCACCACACGCTCGGGGAAGGTGAGACTGCACACCTGCCATGGCTGCAGGCCACACCGGACCCCGTGACCAGCGTGGTGTGGCAGACGTGGCTGGAGATGAATCCGCAGCTGGCCCAGCGTCTGGGCCTGCGGGAGGGCGACATTGTCCGCGTCGAGTCAACCCAGGATCACGTTGAGGTGCCGGTCTATATACACCCGGCCGCATCGCCCGAGGTGCTGGCGATGCCCCTGGGCCAGGGGCACACCAGCGGTGGCAGGTGGTCCAGCGGTCGTGGTATCAACCCGATGCGCCTGGTCAGTCCGATCGCCGATGCGATCACTGGTGACCTGGCGCATGCCGCGACACGCGTGCGCCTGACGGTAACGGGCCGCCACGTTGCGCTGCCTAAACTCGAAGGCGACGTGCCCGCGTATCAGCTTCCCGGCAGAGAGGTCCTCAAGATTGCCAATGCCTGATCAGCCGTCCGCGCAGCCCAGCCCCGTTACCTGGGGCATGGTGATCGACATCGACCGGTGTACCGGCTGCCAGGCGTGTGTCATCGCCTGCCAGGCGGAGAACAACATCGCCCTCAACGAGGAACAGCGCTTTGTCGAGCATCGGGCAAAGGAGTGGATCCGCATCGAGCGGTACTGGGAGGGCACCTTCCCCGACGTCAAAGCGCGGTTTCTGCCGGTCTTGTGCCAGCAGTGCAGCAACGCTCCGTGTGAGCCCGTCTGCCCGGTCAATGCAACTGGGCACAGCGAAGACGGACTCAACATGCAGTCATACAACCGGTGTGTGGGTACACGCTACTGCGGCAACAACTGTCCGTACTCGGTCCGCTACTTCAACTTCTGGCAGCCTGAGTGGCCGACGCCGCTCAACCTGCAGCTCAATCCGGACGTCACGCAGCGTGACGTGGGGGTTATGGAAAAATGCACATTCTGCGTGCAACGGCTCAACCGAGCCAGGCAGGCCGCGGCGCACAGCGGCCGCCAGATCCAGGACGGCGAGGTCCAAACGGCGTGTGTCCAGGCGTGTCCTACCAGCGCCCTCATTTTCGGCAACTGGCAGGACCCGGATAGCCGCATCAACAGCCTCGCGCGCGATCAACGCTCGTACAAACTGCTGGAGGAGCTGGGCACTGAGCCAGTGATCGTGTATTTGAAGCGGGTCGACGCTTCGGCGCCACCGACCAGCACCGCCGAGCCGTCTGCTGAGTCGCGGCCGTTCGAGATGGAGGGACGGTGGCTCGGCTGAGGCATGGCTGAGTCCTTCGCTGCGGTCCGCGCTCCCCAGGCACAGCCTGGGCAAGTGCCTGCCCCGAGCCGACAAGGGCCCCCGTTGCAGATCGACAAGCCCTCACGGCTGTCGTTCTTACCGTCGTCGCCGGCGCCGCACGGTCGCCACTACTCGGTGGCTCTGCTCGTGCTGGGCGTACTGGCGGTGTTCGGCATTGGGGCACTCGTCAGTCTGCTGACCAGCGGGCCCGAGCCGCGCAGCAAGTGGGGCTACGCCGCTGCTTCGCTCGTGTTTCTACTCTCGACCTTGCAGGCAGCACCGCCGCTGGCGCTCCTGTCGCGTTTGACAACGGGGTACTGGGGCATTCCGTTGCGACGGGCGGCGGACCTGGGCGCGCTGAGCGGCGTCGTCACCGCCCCATTGGGCATCGTGCTGCTGTTCGCCTTGCCGGATTGGAGCGGACGCGCCAGTATCTGGCTGGATTGGCCCGGCGCGCCGCGCCTGTGGGACGGCATTGCTCTTGTCCTGCTGGCCCTGCTCGGCCTGGTGCTGGTGTACCTGAATGCGCTGCCCGATCTCGCCGCCGCGTCGAGACCTATCGGGCTCGCGCGCCGATGGCGGGGCGGCAGCCACCAGTGGAGCGTACTTTCGAGCGCTTTAGCGATCGTTGGCTCCCTCTATCTGCTCTTGCTCATCTTCGTCCACCTGGTGGTGGCGAGCGATCTGGCCGTCAGCCTCGTCCCCGGCTGGAAGAGCGCGGACATGCCGGCGTACCAGATCACCTCCGCCCTGCAGGGCGGGCTGGCCACGGTCACCGTGGTTCTGGCGCTGGTTCGTCGGCGGGCGGGTGCCCTGAGTCCGATCGGCCGCGATACGTTCCATGCCCTGGGCAAGCTGGTCCTGACCTTCAGCCTGTTCTGGTTCTACTTCACCTGGGCTGAGATCCTTACGGACTGGTACGGTCGCGAGCCGGAAGCAGTGGCTGTCCTCAACCTCCTGTACTTCGGCCCCTACCTGCTGCCCTTCCTGGCGGCCGCCGTGCTCGTGTTTGTCATCCCATTGCTGCTGATGCTGTCCAACGGTGCCCGAGGCAGCGTCGCTGGCCCGACGATCGCCGCCGTCTGCGTGCTCGGCGGACTGGTCGTCGACCGAGTCCGCCTCTATGTCGCGGCCTGGTCGGTTGCCGGCCCACCCACCACCGTCAGCCTGGACAATGTGCCACCAGTCGCTCAGTTCCCCGGCCTACCGGACGTGCTGGTCTTCCTCGGACTGCCCGCCGCCGCCGCGTTCGTCTACCTGGCGTGTTTACGCTGGGTGCCGCTCGAGGCCGGCTGGGAGCTGACCGCGAGAAACCTGCTACAGACAACGCGTGCCTACGGCAAACGCACGGTGACCGTGCTGGCCAAGCCACCCCACGACGTCGAGCCGAGAACGGAGCGGCGCACCATCATTTCGGCGCTCAAGCTGGATCTCGACCTGCTGTGGTTCGTGGAACGCACGCCGCGTTGGTTCTGGCTGCCGACCGCGGTACTGGGGCTGCTGGTACTGGCCGCGGTGGTGTGCGTCGGACTGATGATCGTGTTCGGGCTGCAGATCACGGGCTACCAGAACACCGTGTACTGGGCGGTGTTTATCACCAATTTCGTGTTCTGGGTAGAGATCAGCCACGCGGGTGTGCTGATGTCGGCCATGTTGCGTCTAACGATGGCGCAATGGCGACGGCCAATTACTCGCCTGGCCGAGTCGATGGCTATCTTCGGCTTGCTAACAGCGGCGATTTTCCCCGTGATCCATACCGGTCGGCCGTGGCGCGTGCTGTACTGGATCTTTCCGTACGATTTTTCGCGCGGCATCTGGCCCAACATCCGTTCGCCGCTGGTGTGGGACCCGAGCGCCATCGTCACCTACCTGACGGCGACGGTCCTGTTCGTTTCATTGGGCTTGATTCCCGACCTGGCAGCACTTCGTGACAGGTCGACCGGTTGGCGACAGAAAGTCTACGGTCTGCTGGCACTCGGCTTCCGCGGCACGGCCCGCCAGTGGCGCATCCAGCATGCCGCCAATCAACTGCTGTCGGCGTTGGTCCTTCCCGTGTTCGTCTCGGTCACCTCTATTGTCGCGTGGGACTTCTCCATGGCCACTCTGCCTGGCTGGCATTCAACAGCCTACGCGCCCTTTTTCGTCATCGGCGCGGTCCACTCGGGCATTGCTGCCGTGGTGACCGCCATGTCCCTGCTGCGCGGTCCGCTCCGCCTGCGCGACTATTTCACCCCGGCGCTGTACGACACCATTGGTCGGTTGCAGCTCGTTGTCCTGCTCGCCTACGTCTTTTTCTTCGTCACCGACTTCCAGTTCTCGCTCTTCGATCGCGATCCGGTGGAAACCAGCATCTGGCATCTGCGCCTGCTCGAACCACCAACCAGCCTCCTGTTCTACGTGTACCTGGTGAGCGCCATCGCGCTGCCACTCTTCGTGTGGACATCGCATCGCCGGCGACGCAACATCGGGCTGATGTTCGGGACTGCCATCGCGGTCAATATCGGCGAATGGATCGACCATTATCTGAGTGTGGTGACGCCCGAAAATCTGAAGCAGGCGTTCGTCTTTACCTGGGTTTCGGTGTATCAACCAAAACCAGTGGAATACGTCATCACCGTTGGCTCCGTGGCAGCCGTCGCGCTGGGCGTCTGGTTGTTCGCCAAAGTCTTTCCGATCGTGCCGCTCCATCCGCTCAAGGAGGGCCAGGTACTCAGGCAGCAGCTGAATATTGGGCGAGCAGAGATTCCGGCCGCGGTGCACGAGGACTGAGCGATGGCCCGATCGGAAGAGGGCGCGCTGTTGGGGCTGTTCCAGGAACCTGACCAGGTCATCGTCGCCCTCGATGCACTTCGCGCCGCAGGGTTCGCCGGACGCGAGATCGAGGTCTTGAGCGGTACCCCATATCCGGCGGGGACCTTCGGGGAGGACCAGCGGCCGCACCATCTGTTCACCTTTGCCTTCGCCGGAGCGCTGGCCGGCTTCATCGTCGGTCTGCTGGTCACCATTGGTACCCAGATCTCGTACCCGATGGTGACCGGTGGCAAACCGATCCTGTCGCTGCCGCCGATGCTCAACGTGGTCTACGAAGCAACGCTGCTCGGTGCGATCGTCTTCACCGTGCTCGGTACGCTGTTCGAGTCCCGCTTGCCCGACTTCGGAGAGACACCGTACGATGCGCGGATCACGCAGGGCTATCTTGGAGTACTGGTGCGAAGTCCCCGACCCGAAGCCGTGAGCACGGCCGAACGCGTCCTGCGATCCGCGGGGGCGCTCGATCTGGTGAACGGCTCGCCGCTGAGATGAGCCTCCCGCGCGCCGCAACTGCCCTCCTGGTGCTGCTTCTGTGTTCGGGCTGCATGCCCGGACCGTACCCGGTCGACGTGTTTCAGGAGATGCATTACACCCAGGTGCAGCGGCGCGACGAGCCGAATCGCGCGCCCCCTCCGGCGGACAGTGTGCCGACCAGCGGTCGACCGCCGCAGCTCAGCTATAGCCAGGCAAGCCAGCTCGCCAATCCGCTGCCCGCCGATCCGACGACCCTGGCTCGGGGCCGCCAGCTCGCCGACACGAACTGCAGCGTGTGCCATGGGCCTGGCGGCGACGGCCTTCCGAGCTCGCTCCTTGCGCCGTATTTCCAGAACAACCCGGCGGCTCCGGTAGCACCGGTTGCCTATACCAGCGCTCGGGTCCGCAGTCGCTCCGACGGCCAGCTCTACTGGATCGTCGATCACGGGCTGGGCAACATGCCCTCATTTCAGGGTCGGCTCAGCCCGGACGACCTGTGGGCTGTGGTGGCCTATGTTCGGCAGCAGGCCGGCCAGTGAATTTCAATCAAGCCTGGATCGCCAGTGGGGTCGCCGTTTTCGCCGCGCTCGGGGTAGCGCCGCTGGTGCTGGGCACCTGGATCATGGTGCAGCGAATCCGAGGGTTGCTGGCCGGCTTGTGGCTTGGGTTTCTGCTGCTTATACTCGCCGGCGCGCTCGCGGTCGGCGCGTTTGGGCTCCTGGCGCTCGCGTCGACCCCGCTTTGATCCGTATCGGCCGGCTGACCCGCACGCTACAGAGCCACCGCCTGGAGGACAGAACGCGCGCCTTCCAACATAGACCGCTGCAGCCCACCCATCGGATATTCCAGACCCACGACCAGGCTGAGCGCAATATTGACCTGATCCAATGCGCGACGTGCGCCTGCCTCAGAAGCCGATCGCAAGCTCACAATGAGCGCATCCCTTAACGCGACAATCGCCCGTTCCGCAACATCAACTTCAGCTTTCAGTTCCGCGGGCGGCATTTGGAGAGCCTCCTCCAGCAGGCGAACCGCTTCACCTCGGATCTGCTGTGTGGCCTCCTTTGCGGGGGGTTGACTCATCAAAGCTGGCCCGTACCGGCGGCTGATAGCTCAGCCACATTGGCGGGGTGAGCCAGGCTGAAGTAATCAGCCGCCCGTTCAGCCGACCGCTTGCCAGCCAGGACGAATACGGCACGCTGCGTGTAGCCGCCGGCCAGCGCAGCCAGGGAAGCGATCGCCGATGCCATGTGCAACTCGCGTCCGGTCAGCGCCTGAAGGAGATGCACGGCGAGCGGCGCCACGATGCCCAGCCCCAGCACGCCCACTCTGTAGGATGTGGCGAGCGGTGGCGTCTCAAGAGGACCGCTCAGGCGCCGGCGCTTTAACAGGCTGTCCAGGTTGCGAGTCAGCAGCAACTCGACCAGGCTGGCCAGAAGTAACAGACGCTCCAGCCGACGCAGGCTGAGCTGCGTACCGGGCACTCGCTGTAGGATCAGGCCAAGCGCGGCGGTAGCAGTCGACATGCCCGAGGCTCCGAAGATAGCTGGGAGCAGGCGATACCCGCCGGCCCAGATCGGCGTGCTCGTCGCAGACAGCAAAGCCCCCGTGTACGTTGCCATGACCGCGCCTGATAACGCAGCCGGTACTCCCGTGCAGCGCGCCAGGGCTCGCGCCCAGCGCCAACCGAAGAGGTCTGACCCCAACTGCCCAGCCGCGGCCAGGCCAGAAGACATCCCGAACATCATCAAGGTCCACGAGCCGATACTCATCGGCGAAGTGCCGCGAAACACACGCAGCATGTTGTAGAAGCGCGACGGAGTCTTGAGATCGGCAATCAGCAGCACCGGACTGGCCAATGCCCCGCCGAGCGCCAGGTACCGCGCGGCGCTGACCAGCGCTCGATCGCGGCGGTGGCCCAACAGGTCGAGCACGCCGGCAATGACTTGCGCGGCACCCGCCAGTCCGCCGATGAAGAAGTAGGTAATGATCAGCCAGCGCCAATCGCTTGGCTTGAGCGCACGCTGGCCGTAATACGTAGCGGTCAGCCCACGCGTAGGCACAGAGCCGAGGACCTCCACCGAGTGGCGGCCGTACGGGGTCTCAGGCACGCTCCGCTCCTCGCCAGAAGAGGGCAGCCGTGGCCACGGCAAAGGCGGCGACCGTTGCCAGACCGCCTAGCATGCCGGGTCGCACTCGAGTGGAGGGCAGCGTTGGCGCTGCTGGCAAGTTGTAGGCCTCGGGCCGATCGGTCAGCAGGAAGAACGCATGCAGATCGCCGATCGCCCCTGTACTGCCCGCGGAGCCTGCCTCTCCTTCTACCCCATACAGATAGGCCTGTGCGACCCCCTGCTGCTTGAGGTCCTGGACGCGCTCTTTTGCCCGCGCGTGGAGCTCGCCAAGAGGCGCGAACTGAATCGAGTTGGTCGGGCAGGCCTTGGCGCAGGCTGGTTCGAGCCCGCCTTTCAGGCGGTCATAACATAGCGTGCACTTGTGCGCCTTGCCGTCGTCGTGGTCCAGCTCGACCACCCCAAAAGGACAGGCCGGCACGCAGTAGCCGCACCCGTTACAAATGTCCTGTTGAACGACCACTGTCCCGAATTCTGTCCGAAACAGCGCTCCCGTTGGACAGGCCTCCAGACATCCCGCACGAGCACAGTGCTTGCACACGTCGCTCATCATCAACCAGTTACTCTGGAACGGCTGCATGACCGTAGCGCCGTCAACCTGCTCGATGAAGCTCACATGGCGCCAGGTCGTGGCAGAAAGCTCGCTGGTATTGTCGTAGCTGTGGCCGGTCAGACCAATGTGGTCGGCGGGCAGCAGGTTCCACTCCTTGCACGCCACTTCACAGGCCTTGCAGCCGATGCACAGAGTGGTATCGGTGAAGAAGCCGTACTTCTGGCCGGCCTCGACGCGCGCACCGGCCGTGAGCTCGGCTTCGTCCAAGATCGTATGCTGTAGCAGGCTGTCGCCGCCCAGGTCGACGGCTCGTTGGGGAACAGGCGCGGGGTACACGGGACTGACCACGAATCAGGCCTCCGAACGATCAATGTGACCGACGCCCGATTGCCCACGTCTCAGGCGTCCTTTGCGGACGTTGCACGTAAATGCCTTGCCTTCGTGAATGGTGGTGTTCGGATCGCCGACGATGGCCGAGAGAGTGTTGACTAGGTCGCCGGTGGCGTAGCCATGCCAGCCGAAATGAAAGGGCATGCCCACCTGGTGAATCTGCTGGCCGTCGATCTCGAGCGGCCGCATTCGCTCGGTCACCAGGGCTTTGGCTTCGACCTCGCCGCGCGCGGTCGAGACCACCAGCCAATCGAGCGTGTGCACCTGGAGCGTAGCCGCTAATTCGGGCGAGAGCTCGACAAAGCCTTCGGGCTGCAGCTCGGCAGTGCTCGGCACCATGCGTGTCGGAATGCCGCCCGAATGGTGCTCGGTCAGGCGGTAGGTGGTGATAACGTACGGGTAGCGCGGGTCCCCAACGGCGTGGTATGGGTTATCTGGACGATCCCATTTCTTGGCCACCGGATTGTCCTGACGACCGTACATGGGGTTTTTCACCGGCGACTCCACTGGTTCGTAGTGGGTGGGGAGTGGACCATCCTTCAGCCCAGATGGCACAAAGAGCCAGGCTTTGCCATCGGCGCTCATCATGAATGGCGACCGACCGTCGTGCGCATCCATGCCAATCTGGGGCCCGGCGCCGAAATCCGGCTCATAGTCCGGACGCTTCTCTATGGAAAAGTCCGGCTTGTCCGGCCCGACCCAGGCGCCCTTCTGTTCCGGGCCTCCATTGGCATCCCAGTACATGTACTTCTTGCGCTCAGACCAGGGCTGACCGGACGGATCGGCCGAAGCGCGGTTGTACATAATACGGCGATTGCTGGGCCAGGCGAAGCCCCAGCCCAGGTGCGTGCCAGGACCGTCGGGCGTGTCGGCTTTCCGCGAACGCGCACACGCTTCCAGACGCCTGGACACCTGGCGGCGTATGCCGGCTTGGGACCGAAGCCATGGAGATCGGGTACATCCATCAATGCCAACCTGCCCAGCCGGTTTGGCAACCACCGCCTCAAGAACGCGCTGTTCCTGGCTGCCTTTGCCAGCCTGAAGCACCCGCCGTCGCGCACTTACTACGACCGCAAGCGCGCTCAGGGCAAGCGCCACAACCAGGCCATCCTGTGCCTCGCCCGCCGCCGCGTCGATGTGCTCCACGCGATGCTCAGCCAGGGCGTGCCCTATCGCATGCCCGCTCCACTCGCCACGGCCGCTTGACAAAGCACACCCCGGGTGAAGTGGCGCCACTGCTGATGACCCTCAAGTCGGCCGAATCAGTCATCGGCCCAGGCCAGACCGTTCACCTGCCGCAGGTTGATGACGCCTGGCAGTTCGTGCCCGAGGCCGAGCTTGGGCTGGTTATCCGGGGTCCGGCAAAGACGTCAAAGCCAGCGACTGGCAGAGCGCGGTTCCAGTTGGGCCACGTCCGATGTGGTTGGCCACGCGTTGGCGGATACGTCCGCCAGCGGCAACACGACGCGAAAGCTCGTGCCTTCGCCCGGCGTCGAGCGCACCTCGATGCGCCCATCGTGTTGCTCGACGATGCGGAACACCATCGCCAGACCGAGACCGGTGCCCTCTCGCCTTTGGTGGTAAAGAAGGGGTTCGAACACGCGTTCCTGGACTTCGGGACTCGTTCCGACACCTGAGTCGGACACCTCGATAGTGGCCTGCCCGCCCTCGGCCGCCACCCGCAAGCGAATCGTTCCACGGGCGGGTAATGCGTCGACCGCGTTGAAGATCAGATTGGTGAGTAGCTCGCGGAGTTGGGCCGGGGACCCCTGAACGGTGGGGTGGTCCTGCGCCTCGATATGCAGACTGATGGGTCGACCGGCTGCTTGCGCCGCGTCGCGAGACACCCCGAGTCCCAGCCGCCGGGCCACGCCCGCTGCGACCTCGCCATGTGAGGCAGCCAGGTCGCGGCTCAGCGTGGCCGAGCGCGCGACCCGACCCAGCGATCGAGCAAAACCAGTTCGAGCCGGCATGCCTGCGGCATACGGTAGCCCCCAGCAGTTGGCATGGAACATCGGTACGGCAGGCAGAATGACATTGTGCTCGGCGATGCCGGGCTGCCGACCTGCAAAGTCCCCATCGCGGGCAAGCGCTGTGAGCGGTCCGTGTACACCACGCCTTTCGATGCCGCTATTTGACGAGAGGCGTGGTCAGCCGGGCTCGGAGTAGCCGAGCAGCATCTCCTGCACAACCTGCTCAAGGTGCGCCGCGAACCACGACCCGGCTCCCTCGCGCTGCACCCGCCCCTGGCTGAACAGGTAGACCCGCTCGGCAACCCGCACCGCGTCAATGATGTTCTGATCGACGAGCAAGACTGTCACGCCGTGGGCGGGCAGCCGCGCCAAAAACGCGTACAGCTCGGTCGCCACCCTGGGCGACATGCCGACGCTTGGCTCGTCGACGAGCAGCAGTCGCGGCAGCACCACCAGCTCCTTGGCCAGTGCCAGCATGCGCAGCTGCCCGCCGCTCAGCGTCGTCGCCCGCGCTCGGCGGTGCTGATGCAGGGCTGGGAAAAGCTCGTACAACGACTCGATCCGCGTCCGGAGGTGGCGCTGGTCGCCACGCAGGAGCCAGCCGCCCAGGACCAGGTTTTCTTCAACCGTGAGCTGCGGAAACGTGCTGTGATGCTGAGGCAGATAGCCGATCCCAGCTGCTTTGCGCCGCTCAGCCTTCCAATCCCCGATCGGCGCGTCCTGGAAATACACCTCGCCAGCGCGCTGCGGCAGTAGCCCGAACAAACACCGCAGCAAGGTCGACTTGCCAGAGCCGTTCGTACCAATGACCGAGGTGATCGTGCCCGCGGCGGCCTGCAGGCTCACGTCCTGCAGGATGTCCACTCCTTCGCGGTAGCCGACCAGCAGGCCGCGCGCTTCGAGCACCTGGCTGTCCTCCTACACCGGCTTGCCGAGGTAGGCCTCGATCACCTCGGGCCGTGCAGCCACTTCGGCCAGCGGACCCTCCGCGATCAGGCACCCGGCATTCATCACCCCGACCCGCGTGCACAGCTGACGGACTGTGTTCAGCTCGTGGCTGACCAGCACTGTTGTGGTCCCACGCTCGCCATTCAAACGTTGGATTGTCTCGATCATGCGTTGCTTGATCGCCGGCGCGACCCCCGCGAACGGCTCGTCCAGCAGAAGAAGGCGCAGCGGCTCGTGCATGATCGCCCGAGCAAGCTGCAGCAGCATGGTCTGGCCACCGCTCAGCGTGCCGGCGCTCGCGCCAGCGTGCTGCTCCAGACCGGTCCACGTCAGCGCCTGGGACGCTCTGCCACGAACCGAAGCCAGCGCTTCCTGGCGGTGATCCGCCGTGACCGGCACTAGAAGGTTGTCGAAGACGCTCAGGGAGCTGAACGCGCGCGGCAATTGAAACGTACGCACCACACCCAGAGCCGCCATTTCATGGGCGCGGCGCGTTTCGAGATGCTGGCCACCGAGCAGAATCGCGCCCTTGTCCGGCGGGTAGAAGCCGCTCACCAGGTTCATCAGCGTGGTTTTGCCCGACCCGTTCGGACCAATCAGCCCATACACCTCGCCCACTCCGAGGCTGGTGTCGACGTCGTCGACGGCGAGCGTTCCGCCGAAGCGCTTGGTCACACCCTCAAAGTGGAGGAGCGGCTCGGTGTTGCTCACTCTTCCCTCCACTCCCGCCTTTTCCGAGCGTCACCTCCAGCCCGCTGGCCAGCGCACGAACCAACCCCATCACCCCCGGCGGGTACACGCGCATAATGACCAGGACCAGAACGGCGAAGACGATGAGACGCAGCTCGGCTGAAAAGCGCAACATTTCGGCCAGCCCTTGCGCCATCAGCGCGCCCACCACCGGCCCCCACAGGCTACGGAAACCGCCCAGCACAACCGCCACGACGACGAACGCCATCTGAGAGAAGTCTGCCTGGCTCGGGCTGAGCAGGCCGACCGCGTGGCCGTACAGCGCGCCGGCGAGCCCTGCGAGCGCGGTGCTCAACACGAACACCGAGCGCTTCCAGCGAACGACGTCGATTCCGACGGCTACTGCCAGTTCCTGGTCATCCCGAATGGCGTGCATGCGGTAACCGATTTTCGTTCGCAGCAGGAGAGCTACCAGGACCACCGACGCGGCCGCGGCGGCCAGGAACACCTCGTAGGTCGGGGTCTGATCCGCGCTATCAAAAAGGAACGGTACGGGCAGCCCCATGTCACCGCGCGTCACCTGGTAGTTGATGGTCAACAGGATACGGATCGATTCTGCGAAGGCCCAGGTGGCGATGGCGAAGTACACCCCGCGCAGACCGAGGGTCAGCCAACCCAGACAGTAGCCAAACACGGCCGCGGCAACCACCCCGGCCACGATGCCGACCGGTATCGGCGCGTGCAGCGCGAGCACCGCAGCCGCTGACACGTAGGCACCAATCGTGGCGAAGGCGTGCTGAGCCAGCGAGAACTGGCCGATGTAGCCCGCGATCAGGTTCCAGCTCACCCCCAGCAGCACGTAGAAGAACCCGATCATCACCACCTGCATGCCGTACCCGTTCAGGGCGCGCGGGAGCAGCGCGAGCAGGGCCAATGCCAGCACACCGGCGATGATCGACCAGCGGGGGCCGGCGAGGCTAGACACGCCGCTCGCGCTCCCCGAACAGGCCCTGTGGCCGCAGCACAAGGAAAGCGATCAGGAACGTGAACCCATACAGGTCCTGGTAGGAGGGTGAGATGAACACCGAACCGAGACTCTCGACCAGCGCCAGACCGAAGGCCGCAATCACTGCCCCCGGTAGTGAGCCGAGACCACCGATGACGATGATCTCGAATCCCTTCATGGCTGCCGTAGCACCATTGGTCGGGTAGACCAGGAACACCGGAGCCAGCAGCGCGCCCGCCGCGGCCGCCAGGCCTACGCCGATGCCAAACGCGAGCATGTCGATGCGGGCCAGGTTTATCCCGGCCGTCTGGGCGCCCAAACGATTCTGCGACACGCCGACAAAGGCCAGGCCAATTGTCGTCCGACGCAGGAAGAACCAGAACGCGACCAGGATCAGCGCCGCGCCGACGGCGGCCGCCAGACGGCTGCCGTTGAGCGCCAGACCGAGGGACGGCAGGCTGAGCGTAGGCAGGTAATCGGCAGGCCGTGACTGGTTCGGCCCCGCCACCATGATGGCCACATTCTGTAAGAGCACCGAGAGCGCGATGGTGATGATCGTGGCGTATTCGAACCGATGCGCCTCATCGCCCTCGAACATCGGTGCAAGCAACAAGCGCTGGATGATGAGTCCGAGCACGAACGTACCGAGCGCGGCCAGCGGGACGGCCACCCACCACAGGCTTGGCCCGATCAGGCGCGAGATCAACAGGAACTGGAGATAACTGCCGAGCATATAGAACTCGCCCATCGCCCAGTTGATGAGCTTCATAATGCTGGCGATGAAGGTGATGCCGATGGCCATCAAGGCGTACACCGCGCCGATGAGCAGTCCGATGACAATCACCTGCGGCAGCAGCGACAGCATCGTTAGCTCGCCCCGGCGAGCACGAGGCGAGGCGTCACCTGCCTCAGGGATTCTTCTGCACGTCGGCCGTTTTCATGGTCGGCGGGTACACGATTGGCGCCCGCCCATAGTCTTGATTGGTTTGGACGTATTGCAGCATCAGCAACGGCTGAACGATGCGGTGGTAGTCGGCGCCGTCGGCGGGTGGAAAGCTCACACCGGTCAGATTCCAGGTCGTAAATTTGCCGGTCTCGAGTGTTTTGGCCAGGGCAGTGCCATCGGTTGAGCACGCCTGGTTGACGGCCTGTGCAACCTCGAGAACGTTGCCGAACGCGGCGAAGGAGCTGTAGAGCGCGGGTTCGTTGAACTGCTGCTGGTACTGCTGCTGCATCCAGGCGCCAGCGTCGGTGAGCTTCTCCTGCGGATGGTAGTAGGAGACGAAAATGATGCCTTGCCCCTGCTCGCCCAGGTTCTGCCAGAACTCAGGCCGGATCGGTAAGTCGTACGACAGGAGCATGGGCACGGCTGGCAACAGGCCCGTTTCGTAGCTCTGTTTGACCATCAGGTAGGCTGGTGCACCGACACCGAGGTTGAAAATGAGGTCCGGACCGAACGCCTTTACCTGCAGCAGCAGCGGCGATATGTCGGTCGCCTTGTTGTCAAAGGTCCAGTCCTGCGTCTGGACCCCCGACGCACCCTGGAGGGCTGTCTTGAGCGCGTCGCTATTGCCGGTGCCGTAATCCGTGCTCTCAGCAATCATGGCCACTTTCTTGAAGCCGTTGCTCTTGATGAAGTCCGCCACGGCCGTCGCCCGATCGGAGGTGATGGTGTGCGTCTGAAACACAAATGGGTGGTGATCGGCGGTGATCTTCACGTCGGACGACTGGGTTGAAAAGAGCGGTACTTTCAACTGGTCGGCAATCGGTGCCTGTGCCAGAGTAACGGAGCTGTGGAATTGGCCGATGACACCAACCGCGCCATCGTTCTGCACGACTTTGCGCAGCGCGGCCAGGCCTTTTTCTGGAGTGCCGCTGTCGTCGGCCTGGTCCAGCTCGATCGGGCCTGGCAGGGGGCAAGACGGTGAGATGATGCCGCCCAGACGCTGGTTGACATAGTCGGCGCCGAGCTGGGCGCCACGCAGGATGAGCTGACCGGCAGCCGCATCGCCGGGCGGCGATAGCGGCGTGACCACGCCGATCTTCGTCGGGGCGCCACTGGGCGGCGCGGCGGCGGCCGGATTGGAAATCGCGCTCGGACTGGCCACTGCCAGGGCGCTTGGGGTAGCCGCGGCGGCGGCGGGGCTTGCCGCCGGCTTGGCGGCGGGCGAGGCGGCCGGGGCTATGCTAGCCGCTGGCGCCGGGGGCTTGGTCGCCGGCACAGCCGCGGGCGGCGCCGTCGGGGCGGTGGTGGGCGCGGCGGGCGAGGCGGTGGAACAGCCAGCCAGCGCGCTGGCGAGCAGGCCGACCATCACGTAGCGTTGGGCACTCATCACGGTGCGGCGCCGTTGAGCCCAAGCAATCTGGTTCATCTGTCCATCATGGCCCGACGCCCCACCGGCTGTAAATCGGCAGGCTAGAATGGCGGCGCGTGGCCGTTCTCGAGGGTGGTTTCCCGTTTTACGGCACGCCGATCGGCATCCTGCTGCTCGATGCCCGTTTCCCGCGCCCACCCGGTGACATCGCCTACGCCGAGACATTCGATTTTCCGGTCCTGTACCGGGTCGTCCAGCGCGCCACGCCCAGCCGTGTCGTCGATGACGCGGCTGCTGGCCTGGTCGAGGCGTTCTGTGATGCCGCCCGAGCGCTCGAAGCCGGCGGCGTGCGTGCGATCTGCACATCATGTGGCTTCCTGGCTCTGCACCAGCCCAGCCTCGCGGCGGCGGTCAGTGTCCCGGTTTTCACATCGAGTCTGCTCCAGGTCCCGACATTGCTGAGCGCCTTGCCTGCTGACCGAAAGGTCGGCGTGCTCACGATCAGCGCCCGCTCGCTGACGGCGGCGCACTTCGCGTCCGTCGGCGTGCCCGACCTCGACCGAGTGGTGGTCAGCGGTCTGGAGGACGCCGACGCGTTGTACCGGCCGATCATGGATAACCGCGGGCCGCTCGACGTGGATGCGGCCGCGGCGCAGGTCGTGGCCGCCGCCGTCGCCCTGGCGGAGACGCATCCGGACGTGGCGGCGCTGGTGCTGGAGTGCACCAATTTGCCGCCCTACGCGGCGAGCATCCAGAGGGCCACCGGATTGCCAGTGTGGGACGCCATCAGCCTGGTGCGCTGGGTCCACGGCGCGGTGCGCCAGACCGGCTACCCGCCCGCAATCACCGCTGGTCGGGGGGTGCGTCGGGCAGCCGGAGTGATGGACTGATGGACACCGCCGACGTGGTGATCATCGGCGGCGGGGCAGTGGGCACCAGCATCGCTTACCACCTTGGCCAACGTGGAATCGGACGCGGTGTACTGCTTCTGGAGCGCGCTACGCTGGGCTCTGGCAGCACCGGTCGCTCGGCGGGCGGGATCCGCAGCCAGTTCTCGACGGAGGTCAACATCCGCTTCTCGCTGGAGTCGGTCGCGTTCTGGCGAAGTTTTGAGGAGCGGCTTGGCTTGCCAATCGACTATCACGAGATCGGCTACCTGTTTCTGGCGCAGAGCCGGGAGCAGCAGATGCAATTCGAGCGCAACGTCGCGCTGCAGCATCAGTTTGGCGTGGCCTCGCGGGTGGTCGACCCCGAGGAGATGACACGCCTCGTGCCTGGCCTGTTCACCGCCGACCTGGTCGCCGGTGCATACTGTCCCACTGACGCGCTGGCTGGCCCGAACGAAGCCACGCAGGCATTCGCTAGGCGAGCACGGGAGGCGGGTGTGCGTATCCGCGAAGGTGTGGAAGTGACCGCCATCCATGTGCGTGGCAGCCGCGCACAAGCGGTAGAAACAACCGATGGGCGCATTGAAACCAGGGTGGTGATCAATGCCGCTGGGCCGTGGGCCGCCGTCGTCGGTCAGATGGTTGGAGTAGACGTGCCCGTGAAGCCGTACCGCCGTGAGCTCTTCGTCTCCGAGCCGTTCCAGGAGATACCTGAGATCCCGTTGGTCATCGACCTGGCCTCGGGCTGGTATGTGCGGCGCGAGGGACCAGGCGTGCTCATGTCGGGCGCCAAGGACAGCCACTCGAGCTTCGACACCCACGTGGACTGGGCCGGACTGCCGCGGATTGCCACGGTCGCCACTCACCGGCTGCCGGCTCTCGCCCGCGCTCGTTTCGGCGACAGGGCCTGGGCTGGTCTCTACGATGTCAGCCCGGACGACCACGCGATCCTGGGAGCAGTGCCAGAGGTAGCCGGCTTCTATTGCGCCAACGGCTTTTCTGGTCACGGCTTCCAGCACAGTCCGGCCACCGGCAGGGTGATGGCGGAGCTGATCGTCGATGGCCGCGTGAGCGGGCTGGACATCGCGCCGCTGAGCATCACTCGCTTCAGCAGCGGCGCCCTCTTGCGGGAGCCGCTGACCGCCCACTCAGGCACATTCGCGGGCTGAGACGGACAACCTGTGGCCGGCGTGAGCAGCGTGGAGCTGCGCAACATATCCAAACGGTTTGGTCAGGTGCTCGCGCTGTCTGACGCGAGCTTGCTGCTTCGCCGTCGCGAGGTGGTGACCACGCACTCAGCAAGCCGATCTGGTGCTCGGCCGATACCCGCGAGCAACTCCGTGGCTACATCGCGCATGATCGGTCGCAGCTCGACCCACAACGCCGGACGCGGCTGGAGCAACTCGGCGACGACGAGCCGATCTTCCTCTCGCGCCGGAAACAGCAACTCGAGTACTCCGGTTTCGGCATCGTCTTCAAACGCCTGCTCAGCAATGCGCAGCGCCACTTCGGGTCGGCTCCGCAGCCCCCAGATGTAATTCGGGCACTACTGCCGGCGATCACGCCGCACACGATCCGCCATTTGCACACCACGTTCCGCGTGAAGAAGGTGCGGGAGTTGTTCAGTAGCCCGGCCGAGCGCTAACGAGCCATGGAAGCGCTGGTCGACGACCTGGGCTGGCGGAGCGCTGAGATGCTCAAGACGTACGACCACGCCATAAGCAGATCTGAGCTAAGGGAACTCATGGCCGCATCGGTGCGTCAGATGTTGCTGGATGCGCCGCATGACGCCGCTTCATTACAGGCCTTGCTGCGGGGTGGTGGTCAAGGAGAGCAGGCGGTGGTTGCTGAGCACACCGAAGATGCCACGATCCTGAGCGACGAGGCGCGCCAGACGCTGGCCTGGATCGAGGCACTGGACGGGCCGTGATCCAGACCTCCCTCTCGTCAGCTGACAACAGCGTCGAAATCCCGCCGGAGTGCGACCCACGTTGGGCTTGAGCCGAGATAAGCTCCAAAATAGGAAATAGGGCGTCAGGCGATCGCGCCGGCTTCGTCCGCGGCTTCCAACGCGAACGGTGCTAGCAATTCGTTATCGAAGGGCTCTGGCGGGTTGGCTGATAGGGTGTAGTCGCCGAACCGCTTCAGACGGCGCGTCTGGTACGGGCTGAGTTGCGCCAGATCCTCGCGTTTGACTGGATAGCCGTTTGAGATGAGTTCACGGACAGCCCGTGTGAGGTCGATCACGTTCTGAATCACGGCCGCATTGGCGACCAGCTGGTTGTATTTCAGGCGTTTCTCCTGCTCGATCGGATCGAGCGTCTCGATCACGCCCTCGCTGCCGAAGTTGAGCCACTTGGCAAAGCCGTTGTATGCCTCGACTTTGTTGGTCGTCGCGGTAATGTGCTCGCGCAGGTCCGCGTTACTCAAGTATTCGAGCAGGAAGACCGTGCGAACCACCCACCCGAGCTCTCTGAACGCCTGGTAGAGCCGATTCCGACGGCTGTAGGAGCCCAGCCGCCGAAGCAGCAGCGACGACGACACCGTGCCTGCCTTGATCGAGAGGACCACCTAGAGCAGGTCCGGCCAGTGCGTCTCGATGAGGTCCCAGTCGATGGTGTCGCTGAACAGGCTGTCGATGTGCTTGTATCGGGCATCCGTACTCGGACGGAAGAATCGCAAATCTTTCCAGTTGCGGATGCAGGGCATCAGCTTGATGCCGAGTAAATGGGCCAGCCCGAAGACGGGCGCCGACTGGCCCTGCGTATCAGCGTGGATCGTGGTCGGCTGGATATCCGAGGTGTTCTTGAGTAGCCCCTCCAGGATGTATATCGCCTCCCACACGCCGCATGGGATGAAGTGGCTGAACAGGGCTACATAGGTGTCAGAAACATGGTGGTACGCGATGCCGCCATAAACCCATAACGAATCGAGTACTCGGCCAGCAGGCTGTTCTCGGCCAGATCGTACTTGGTGCCGTCCGCGGCCGCGCTCGAGCCGCTGCCCCACACCTTCGGCAAATCGCAGCGGTGGTAGGCGTTGACGAGGTCCTTGATGGCGGCCTCGATTTGGCCGACGCTGACATGGCGACGGTTGGTGAACGAGAGCTCGTGGGCGCTGACCAGCCCCTGCATATGTCGGGCTGCTTGGACCGGGCCCAGATTGCAGCCGTAGGCAAAAGCGGTCAACACATAGCGCTGCATCGGGTCGGCCAGCTTGGGCTCGGACCCGGATAACGGGGCCTAAGTGGCGCCACCATTGAGTCCAATGGCTTACGTTGGCCAGCGCGTCCAGCATGTTGCGTTCGGGGATGCGCTCGAACAACGCTGCTTCGAGCGCCAGGGCCGACCCTGATGGCTGGCGGCGCGGCCCGCGCTTGAGCACCGGTTCGCCCTTGTCGGTGATCACCACCTGGCCGTTGGACGGGTAGCTGGTATCGACTCGCTGGGCCGTCTCGGCCAGCCAAGCGCGCAGGCCGGCGACGAGCTCGGAAGCGGTATGAGGCAAGCCGGTCTGTCCGCAGTACTCCGCCACTTGTGGCTCACACTCCGGCCAGGTCAGGAGCTGCTCACGGTAGTCGGCGTACGCGTCCGACTCGTCTACTGCAACGTCGCCCGCTTTGAGCGCGGACGCCAGTGCCACGAAAACGCATACCTCGAAGTGGCGGCGGGCCAACTGCGGCCCCTTGTCCGTTGCCACGAGCACCGTCCGCTGCCACTGCTCGGACGCAAACGAAAGGTCCACCGTCAGTGGCAGCAGGTCGCCAGTCCGATCTTCATTGGCCAGTAGCACTCGGAGGGCGTCCAGGACGGACGAGTCATGGGTGCTACTGGTGAAGCGGAGCGTGCGCGCCATACGGAAGAGCGTCCTCCGATGGCTGCGATAGAAACGCCACATGAGCGGTAGGAGTTGTCGCCGTTGTAGGCGGCGATCGCCTCGCAACCAGCCAGCAGTTCGGGAACGTCGCCGTGCTGCGCCACCGCCCGCCTGATGAGCGGCCCCACTTCCGCGTCGGTGGGGTCGCGATCGAGCACGCCCAGCACATCGGCAAAGGCGTCGATCAGTGCCTCGGTCGTCTGCCGGTGCTGCTCGCGGATACGTGCCAGTGTCTCCTGGGCCCGCGTCTGGATGCGCGCCATGCGTTTGCAGAACATCTCGGAGAGATCATCGCGGCTGTGAACCTGCGTCTGGCTGATCAGGCTCAAGAGCAGCGTGTACCGCTTGGGTGGGTTGACGTCCTTGAGTTCGGCGGCGTCCAGCGACTGGGCCTCGGCTGCAAAGTGCCGCACTTTGGCGGGCAGCAGGCCCTCCAGGACACCCGCCTTGTCCCCGAGGCTTTCTAGCCAGCGCACATGGCGGACCAGTGCGTCCAGGTGGGAGACCGACGGCCGCTTGGGCGCCAGCTTCAGATCGTTGAATGCACTCCGTCGCGATGCGTCGCTGTCCAACATCTGGTCGAGTCGGCCGCGATCCTCGTCAGACAGACGCCCGAAGACAGTCTGAACAGGCGCCGGTGGACCAGGACGCGCACGCGGCTGGCGAGCCGATCGAGCGTGCTAAAGCCGGCTAGCTCGAAGCGCTGGCGTACGAGTTCTTCGATAGCGACGTTGATCAGATCAGCTGGGTGATCCATCACCTGAGCGGCCTGGTACACCGCGGCCACCGCGATATGGCGCCCGTCAGCGCCCCAGGCCCGCACCCGCGACGACCGTCAGAAATCGATGGGCCCGCAACCACGTACGCTGGAAGGCGGTGTTCACGAAGTCGGCTGCGTTCTATGACGCGGTCTACGCCGCTAAGGACTATGCAGCTGAGGCTGAGCGAATCGACGCGCTGATTCAAGCGCACGCACAGACCGCCGCCAATACGCTGCTAGATGTCGCCTGTGGCACCGGCGGCCACTTGGCCTACCTCAAGCACCGCTACCAGGCGGAAGGCCTCGACCTCGACTCGAACTTGCTCGCGATCGGCCGCCAGCGATACCCAGAAGTGCGCTTCCACCACGCGGACATGGTTGAGTTCGACCTCGGACGCAGATTCGACTCGGTGGTGTGCCTGTTCAGCGCAATCGGTTACGTCGTCACCTTCGAACGGCTGCGGGCGGCCATCGCTGCAATGGCGCGCCACCTAACGCCCGGCGGCGTGCTGCTGGTCGAGCCCTGGCTCACCCCCGAGGGTTACACGCCCGGCACGGTCCACGCGCTATATGTGGACCAGCCCGAACTCAAGATCGCCCGGATCAACGTGGCCGCCGCGAAGGGGCGGGTCTCAGTGCTCGACTTCCACTACTTGGTCGGCACGCCAACAGGCGTCGAATACTTCACCGAGCGTCACGAGCTGGGTCTGTTTACCCATGATGAGTATCGCCAGGCCGCCGTCGCGGCCGGGCTCGAGACAACCTTCGACCGGCAAGGCCTCATCGGACGCGGACTACTGATCGGCGTTCGTGCCCTAGCCGAGGCCTGAACCGGCGCCCCGCTCGCGAGAGCCGATATGCAGGGCCTGTCGCTACTCTGTCAACTGGTCTGCAAGCCAGCGGTAGGCGTGTACCCCCGGTCATGGCTGCGAACCCTATTTCCTATTTTGGAGCTTATCTCGGCTCAACCCCGTGGTTGGCCTTGCTCCCGCGTGCCAGTGTCGGTCGCCTTTGTCGAGCGAGCGCCTCAAACGCGGCGACGTCCACGGGTACGCCTGCTCGTACGTTGATCCGATAGATCTCGGCGGTGTGAATAACGGGCTGCGCTCCGCCGATGGCGTCGCCAGGCAGGCGATGCAGACTGTGCAACAGACTGTGAAGTGACTGGGCAGCTAGCGAAGGCTCGCTGTCTGGCCAGAGTTGGCCGAGTAACCTTTCACGGCAGACGGTAGTCGATCTCAGCTCTCGTGGGCTGGGTTTGAGCGTGAACAAAAGAGCACTGGTTGCGATCGATTGTCGTTGACGATCCCGCTTGACGAAGGGCTGCCAGACCTGAAAGTGGCGCTTGAATTCGGCATGTACAGGCTGATGCCAGATCGGAACAGAGATGGCGCGCGGGCGGTTTGTTCCGTAACCTCTTACCAGCGGATCACGAACGAGTCATCAGTTTCATTTTCGCCGAGCTCCGTTCGCGCCGGTAGCGGCACTCAAGTACGATCCCTCCGACATGTCGGCCACTCGACGTGCCTTCATATAGGGGAGCTAGATGAAGAGTCGACGGCAATTCTTGACGACCGCGCTGGGCGCCAGCGCAGTTTTGCTCAGCGCCGCCTGCGGGGGTGCAGCCACGCCGCAGCCGGCAGCGCCGGCCAATCCCACGATAGCACCCGCGGCGGCACCAACCACCGCGCCTGTCGCCGCCAAGCCCACTACGCCGCCCGCGGCGGCCGCGCAGCCGACGACCCCGCCAGCCGCCGCGGCCAAGCCGACCACGGCTCCAGCCGCCAATATCGCGGGCGCAACCGTCTCCCTGCTGCAGTGGAATCACTTCATTCCAACCGCGGATCCATTCTTCAAGCAGCAAGCCGACGACTGGGGCAAGCAGACCAACGTCAACGTCACCGTTGAAACCATCAACGCGAACGACCTGACACCGCGGTTCACCGCCGCCCTGCAGGGCCAATCGGGTCCGACGATCTTCCAGATGCAGTATCTGGCGCCGCACGCGTACGCCGAAGGTTTGTACGACCTGACCGACATGGCCAAGGAGTTCGAGCCCAAGTACGGCAAGTACTACGCGCAGGTCAATACCAGCGCGACGGTCGACGGGAAGTACAGAGGCATTCCGTACAACGTCGTCGGCAACGCCGTCGTGTACCGCAAAGACTATTTTGCCCAGGCTGGCGTGACAGTACCCACCACCTGGGACGAGTACCGCGCGATCGTCCCCAAGCTCGCCGCGATCGGTAAGCCCGTCGGCCAGACGTTCGCCCAGACATTTGGCGACGCGCCGACATTCTTCTATCCACTGATGTGGGCGCATGGCGGCAAAGAGGTCGAGCAGGACGGTAAGACAGTCGCGATCAACTCCAAGGAGACAATCGACGCCGTCAAGTTTGCCAAGGCCATGTGGGACGAAGGCCTCGACAAGCGCGCCGCGAGCTGGGATGACAGTGGCAACAACACCGCGTTTCTGGCTGACGAGATTTCAGCCACGCTCAATGGCGCCAGCATCTTCTTCGTCGGTGCAGGGCTGGACGGCAAGACCGCGCCCAAGCCCTGGGCCGAAAGCATGGACCACTTTCTGCTGCCCAAAGGGCCAAGCGGCCAGTACTCCTGGTTCCTGGACTTCACCCACGCGATCCCGACGTATGTCAAAAGCAAGGATCTGGACGCGAGCAAAGAGTTTCTGCGTTACATCTACGACCCCAAGCAGTACGATGCCTGGTTCGAGCTGCAAAAGGGCTACAGCATCGGGCCCGGTGACCGGTTCGAGCAGAGCAAATTGTGGGATTCGTGGCCGAAGCCGTTGCTGCCATTCAAGACCGCGGGCAAGACCGCCCGCGCGCTCGGCTTCGCCGGTCAGCCAACGACTCAAACCAACGAAGTCTTCGCCAAGTACGTGATCGTCAACATGTTCGCCCGCGCGGCTGTCCAGGGCATGACGCCCGAGGACTCGGTCAAGCAGGCCGAAGCTGAATTGAAGCAGATCTACAGCTGACCGAAGCCGAATGAGACTGCACGCGGCGCACGCCTCGCCCGCCGCTCCGCGGCTACCTGGCGAAAAGTGTCTTGTTTGTCTCCGACATTCGCAGAGGAGCCGCGCAGCGGCGAGCGCATTCCTCCCAGGGCGACGGCGTGCTATTTGGCGAAAGGCCGCATGAGCGGACGGGCCACCGCCACGCCTGTTACGGCGAGCACCGGCTCCGTGGCGGTGAGCGGCGTGATACAGAAGGTCGAGCGCTACTTCGATCGCGAGGGCGTCCTCGGGTACGTGCTGATGACGCCCGCGCTGCTGTTGTTGGTCATATTTATTGCGTATCCATTCGCGTTGGGCGTGTGGTACAGCATGAGCGACGTCCAGATCTTTGGCCTGGGCAAGTTCATCGGCCTCAAGAATTACACCGATCTCTTGAACAGCCCGGTCTTCCTGCAGACCGTCCGGAACTCGTTCATTTACACAGGGACGGCGACGGTCTTCAAGCTCGGGCTGGGGCTGGCCATGGCGCTGGTCTTGAATCAGCACTTCCCGCTTAAGAACTTGGTGCGATCCAGCGTGCTGCTGCCGTACATCGTGCCGACGGCGCTCAGCACGCTGGCTTTTCTCCTCGCGTTCAACCCGACCCTGTCGCCGCTGCCATGGATCTTTGGGCCGTTGCATATCCCCTATCCCGCCGCCGGTTTTCTGGGGGAGCCGGGCCTGGCGATGGGTGCGGTCATCTTCGTCAACATCTGGCGTGGCACGCCCTTCTTTGCCATCTCGTTGCTGGCCGGGCTGCAGACAATCCCGCAGGACCTGTACGAAGCAGCCGCCATCGATGGCGCCAATGCTCCGAACCGGTTCTGGCATATCACCATCCCGCTGCTCACCCCCGTCCTGACCATCGTCATGCTCTTTTCGATCATCCAGACGTTCGCCGACTTTCAGATCGTCCAGGTCCTGACCCGCGGGGGACCGGCCGACTCGACCCATCTGTTCGCCACGCTGGCATATCAGACCGGCATGCAGGGCGGACGGCTCGGTCAGGGTGCGGCGGTGTCGCTGTACATGCTGCCGTTCCTCGGCCTGCTCGTGATCGCCCAACTCTGGTATACGCGGCGCAACGCCAGCCGATAGCCGAGGATCAGTCCCATGGTCGCCGCCGCACCAGCCGTTCTGCGCACCAATCGCCGCCCGCACAGCTACTACGTGAGCCGGATTTTCACGCTCTGGCTGCCGCTCGCCTTCTTTCTCATCTTCACCTTATTGCCGTTCTGGTACATGCTGGTCATCTCGCTCAAGGACCAGCAGCTCGAGGTCAATAATCCGTCGGTCTTTCCATTCTGGCCATTCCATCCCAACCTCAACCAGTACATCGACCTGTTCGCGCGCACCCAATTCCCGCGCTGGGCGCTCAACACGACCGTCATTGCCTCGCTGAGCACCATTGTTTCGCTCACCTTTGGCACCCTGGCGGGTTATGCCCTGGCGCGGCTGCGGTTCCGCGGCGCCAGTCTCCTCGGGATCATCTCGTTCGTCACCTACCTGGTGCCGCAGACGCTGTTGTTCATTCCGTTGAACATCGTGATCACGCGCCTGCCGGTGCCGCTGTTCCTGGTAACCGTGGTCTTTTCGACGGTGGCTGTTGGGCTGCCGCTCATCATGCTGTTCGTCCCGCCCGAGAAGCGCGTCGGCTGGGGACCATTGGCGTCCTGGCTGCCCGGAATTCTGTTGTTCGGGATTGGCGTCTCGCTTGGGCTGTGGGGACTGACCGCCAAGGGCGCGGCCGTCAACGAGATCGACTACGGCGGCGCCACAAATCTGTCGAACACGATGTGGGCGCTCATCCTGACGTACCCGACGTTCCTGGTGCCGTTTTGCACCTGGCTTTTGACCGGCTATTTCCAGTCCATTCCGCGCGAGCTCGAAGAAAGTGCGCTCATCGACGGTGCCAGTCGGATCCAGGCGATGCTACGGATCGTGGTGCCGCTGGCCCTGCCCGGCATTCTGTCCGCATTCATTTTCGCCTTCACGCTGAGCTGGAACGAATACATCTACGCGCTGGTCTTTCTCACCTCGACGGCCAACCGCACGATTCCGGTCGGCGTGGTCAACGAGCTGATTCGTGGCGATGTGTATTTCTGGGGCACGCTGATGGCCGGCGCCCTGCTCGGGTCGGTGCCCGTGGCGATCGTGTATTCGTTCTTCGTCGACAACTACGTCTCTGGCCTGACGGCTGGGGCAGTCAAGGGCTGATCCACTCGACCGCGTTTGGCGACCGCCGCCGTACGATGCAAAAGACGGTCAGCGAAGCGCGTCATTGACCGCAGGTCGCACCTGGGCATGATTACCTTTGGGATTTTCTTGGATGACTCCAGCGACGTTCGGTACCCGCTAACATCGCGCCGCGGCTTGATCAAGGCGGTCGTTGCGCTTACCGGGGCCGTGCCGTCGCGCCGAGCGGTGTCTTCGCCTCTCCCGCGGATCAGGGCGTCGCGAATCCACCGGGTGGCGCCGGTCCGGCTACGCCGGCGACCACGACCACCAATCCACCGCGCGACTTCAGTCCGAACGGGGCGCCGAGTACGTACTTCAGCGATCCGGACGTGATCACCGTCGATCCAGCATTCGGCGATATCACCCAGGGCAATACGACGATCCAGCGGATCTGGCACGGCGACATCAACGGCAAGCCGCTCCTGTGGTTGGAAGGACCGGCCTGGAACAGCGAAGGGCGCTACTTCATGTCCCAACAATCGCCAGATACGTTGGCTGGAGGACGATGGCCACGTCCGCGTCTCACGCGAGCCGTCGAACAAGAGCAACGGCACGTGGTCAGGAACCGAAGTCAGGTTCATCCGCCGATCGCGGGTGAACACGGAAATGGTCCCTGGGGACTTCCGAGTATACCCTGCTCGGCGACGCCCTGGAGTAACCAGCGCAGACAGCGTACGATAGCGCTGCTCGGGAGGCGAAGCATGCTCGAGGGTGCGCTGTATCTCGTTTCGAGCTTCTGGTTGGGTGCGGTGCATGCCGCGACGCCGGGACATGGCAAAACGGTCTCTGCCGCCTACCTTGTGGGCACCCGCGGACGGCCCGCCGATGCGCTAGCCTTGGGCATCTTTGTCACGCTGGCGCACACCAGCGGTATCACCGCGTTCGGGTTGCTTGCGACACTCGGCTCTGCCACGCTCAGCCAGCGCGCGGAAAGCCAGGTTTCACTGGCAATGGCCCTGCTGATCGTGGGTATTGGCGTGTGGATGCTGGCCAGCCAGTGGCGAAGCGCCCACAGGACCCGGCATGCACACGAGCACGAGCACGAGCATGAAGATGCCGGCATGCACAGCCATTTCGGCGTTGCCCACGCTCATCGCCCGGACCGGCTCTTCGCCACGTCCGGCCGACCAAGCTGGATGCTCTTGCTCGGCCTGGGGCTGGCGGGCGGATTGTTGCCCGACCCGGCCGCTCTGGCCGTCTTTCTCGCGGCGATCGCCAGCGGCAAACTGGTGCTCGGACTCCTCACCGTCTTGGTATTCAGCCTGGGCTTCGCCTCGGTGCTGATCCTGGTCGGCATGCTGGTTGGTCGTGTCGGTCAATCAGCCCTGCGGCGCATCGATGTGCGCTGGCTGGAGTGGCTGAACGTCGCCACCGCGAGCGTGATTGTCCTGGTCGGTTTGACACTGACGATTGGTGCCGTGCGTCAGCTCGCAGACTGGCGCTGAGCACGCTGGTGGCCCTTACACGCTCTGCAGATACGGATCGGGCGGCTCGTCGGTCGGAACGACCCGCGTGGCTACAACACTGATCAGATGGGAGCCGCCCTGGTCGGTACTCGCCAGCGTGCCGTCGATCTCGACCCATTGGTTGGTGGTTGAAGCAGATAGAGCGGGCAGCGTTCGAACCAGCAGCCCGATCGGTTGAGCATCCGCGACGCAATGCACGATCGTGTAGCGCAGCAACACGAACTGGCCGTCCGAGAGACTTTCGCCGCGGGCGACCATTCCCACCAGGTGCACGGGCTGACCGACGCCACCCTCGCCCGCGGTGCGCAGGTATTTGAAAAGGCTCGCTATGTCTTCAATTGGTTGAGCCGGCGGAACGACGGGTCCCGAGACCGGTATCGGCGAGTACGCGATCACCACGCGACTGGCGTCCTGGCCACCCAGGGCGGCGGAATCGAGGGCGCGCGGCACCGTCAGCAGACCCAATCCGACCGGCAACAGAACGAGCAGATACGTCAACCCTTCGTCCAGCCCTGCGCTGTGAGCACCAGCATCGACGGCGTTTCCACCCCGGGTGGCCGACCAGAGCTCAAAGGCGCCCATTGCGGCGAGGATGACACCCGTGCAGCCGGTCAGCGGGTTCAGCGCAGGACTCATATACAACGCCAGCTGCCCGGTCACCAGCAGCCTGGCGATGAGCCCGGCTAACGCCACCAGGAGGAGCCCACGCGCCAGATGGTGGATCACGATCGGACAAGCAGCGCGTTGAGTGCGACGCCTTCCACCAGCACCAGTCCGTAGCCGACGCCGACGATCAGCACGACCAGTCGCACGCCAAGCGTGCGAAACAGCAGCAGCCCATTGCGCAAGTCCACGATCTGTCCAATGGTCATGAAGGCCAGCACCGAGCCCGGACTGAACGTGCTGGCGAAGGCGCGCGCGACAAACGCGTCGGCCTCCGAACAGATCGACAGCACACTTGCCACGGGCATCAAAGTCAGCACCGAGGCGACCGGACGAGCACCGAACGCCGCGAGCTCCGATCGCGGCACGAACGTCTGCGTGACCGCGGTGAACAGGCCGCCCAGGACGACAAAAAAGAAGATGTCGAAAAATTCGGCGCTCGCCTCGCGGACGATCGTTGGTGCCCGCTCACGCTTCGGCACCGGGAACTCGGCATCCTTTTGGGACTCGATCGGGCGAGCCAGGACCGGCAGCCGCAGCCGAGCGTCCGGCAGAAGAGCGCTCGCGAGCAGACCCACGCTGATTGCGACGCTGAGTGTCATTGCAGCCCGCAGACCCACGACGGCAAGATTACCCTGGAACGCGAGTGCGGTGGCCGACAACACGATCGGATTGACCACGGGCGCCGCCAGCAGGAATGTCAACGCGGCGTAGACCGGAACCCCCTTGGCGGTGAGGCGGCGCGCCAGTGGAATCACGCCGCAGTCGCATACCGGTACGACCATTCCGCACACCGAGCCCATCAGGACTGCTGGCAGCGCCCGCCGTGGCATCCAACGGGCGACAACGCGACCGGTTAAACAGTGCTGGACCAACGCCGACGCGAAGACGCCAACCAGCACAAATGGCAGCGATTGCAGAACGATGCTGACGAAGATGACGATGACTTCGTTCAGGCGCGCGGCCACGGGACGAGCCTCCGCGGGTCCAGCTGCGTACGGCCAACATCATCTGCCGGCAGCATGCCGAGCCAGCCAGTGAGATCCGTGTACCACACGTTGCCGTAAGCATCCACACGCACTCCGAAAGGACGCGCGCCAGAGCGGGGCAGAGACAGCTCGTCAATGACTCCGCCGTGCAAATGGCCGAGCTTTTGTGATCGCAGCTCGGTAAACCAGACGCTGCCGTCCGGCGCAGTGGCCAGATCGGTTACGCCTGTCTGTGGCTGCGGCAACGGAAACTCCGTGAAGGTGTCGTCGAAGTAACGTCCGATCTTGCCGGCGCGGAGCTCGACGAACCAGATGCCGCCAGCCGGGTCGACGGCTATGTCGGTGGGACCACTCGACCGAGTTGGCGGCTCGAGCTCCGTCACTCGTCCGTTCGACTCGACGTGGACGAGCTTGTTGGCCGCCTGGAGGGTTGCCCAGATGCCGCCCGTCTGGTCGGCAACGATGCCAAACGGCGCTGCTCCAGCCGACGAGGCGACGTACGGCGTAAATGTTCCATCGTGCAGACGCACCAGGCTGTTCGACCACGAGTCGGCGGCCCAGACCGACCCATCGGTCGCCACCGCCAGTCGACCAAACTGGGTGAGCCGAGTCGGCAAGGGGAACGACTCCAGGTCACCGCCTGTGGTGAGATGGCCAATCGCTTCGGCGACCGGATCGGTGAACCACACGCTTCCGTCGATCGCGACAGCCAGTCCCAGCGGCTCGAGATTTTCGCCACCCTTCGGAATTCGCTGAATGCTCCCTGCCCGAAGTACGCCGAGCGAGTCGGCGTTCTCGAGCGTGAACCACACGATTCCGTCGGCGCCGAGTGCGATGGCGGCCGGAATATCGCCGCCGGCGAGCATGCGATACTCGACAAATCGCGGCGAAGTCCACGGACCGCCCAAGCGCCAGGCAAGCAAGCCGCTCGCAACCAGCGCCAGCGTTACCACGCCAAGAGAGGTCAAACGGCCACGTGACACAGCGCGCCCGCTCGGGGGTGCGACCACTCCGGTAGCGCTCATGCGACCGGCTCGGCGACATGCGGCGGCTGGTTCCGCGCCAACCAACGCAGGGCCAGGACAGCGCCAAGCAGCAGGAGGACCAGGAACGCTGCCGCCCCGATCGCATCAGGCACGGTCAGCTGGCTCAGAGCCGGGTGACCCTTGACGACCCGGCGCCACTGCTCGTCATACGGGGTCAGGGCGAATCCCACGTACAGGATCCTGGGGTCGGCAGGATCGTGGATGAGCGGCCCCGCCTCGAGGTGACCGGGCAGATTATCGGTAGGCGCACTCCACGTCGCGCCATTGTTTAGCGTGGTGTACACGCCACGATGCGTGCTCAGAATGAGGCGCCGATGGTCAGGGCTCATCGCGAGTCCTCGAATTTCGGTCGGCGAATCTGGCAGGGGCTGACCCACGGCCTGCCACGCCTGTTCACGACTTTCGGAACGGTACACGCGGTCGTCCCCCGCTGCCCAGAGCACATCTCCGCTCGGGTCGGCTGCCAGGACCTGCATCTGGCCACCAGGGAGGCCCGCGTTGAAACGCTGCCAGTTCCGCGCGCTGGCGTCGGTGGCCCACACCTGCCCGTTGGCGATACAGACGAGCAAGTCGCCGCCGGCTGGTGTTCTTACGATGACCAGGCTGGTGACCGCGGCTTCAGGTAGGCCGCTGTCGAGCGGAGCCCAGGTGGTGCCCCAATCCTCGGAGTAGAAAAGACCTTTCCAGCCAAGAAGGTACAGTCCGTTCGTCCGTGGATCGCTGACCAATGCTCGCACCGGCGATACGCCCGCTGGCAGAGGCAGTGGATGCCAGGTGTCGTCGCCGTTAGAGTGATAGAGGCCGCGATCGTTGACAGCAAGCTGATGGCGCTCGCTGGCGATCGCCACCGCGAACACCGGCCCACTCGGGCCAGTGGCGGCGTCTTGCCAGTCGAGCCCGCCGTTGCGAGTGGCGAGCAGACCTGCGTCGGTCCCCATGAGCAGGTGATTTGCATCGGCAGAGTCGACGGCGACCGCCAGCGCGCCTGCTACCAACCGCCCCTGGTTCGCCTGAAACCAGGTGGCGCCGCCGTCCGTCGAGCGGAACAGGCCGCCCCATCCGCTGGCGTCGTGCGCGTTGGCCGCGACCGGCCAGAGGGCGAGCACGATGCAACCTATTCCTCGCAGGAGATAACGGAGTGGTATAGGCGGTCTACCGACCGTCAGTCGCCATCCCGGACCTCGCGATGCGAGGTCCGGCGTCAGGCAACCGCCGTTACGGCCGTTGGCCAGGCAGGCCAGGGTTGGTTGGCTCGGCTGAAACCGGTGGCGGCGTCGTCGGAGCCATGGCGCACTTGTTCTGATCTGGATTGCTCGGCATCGCACTGGCATCACTATTGGCCAGTGACAGCTCCGCTGCCCGCGAACAATTGAGCTTGGCGCCACTCTTGTCGACCAGATTCCACCAGAATTTGGTGATCGGATAATCCGGCGAGTACGACAGCCGCTCGTGGGCTGCAATGCATCCCTGTGGTGTCTGGTCGGTGGGTGTACCGGTCAGCAGGTAGCACTTCTCATACGCCAGGAACTGTTGCACGGTATCCGTCTGTTGAATGTTGGCCACATTCCAGTCGCGGATACCTTCCCAGGACGAATACGTGTCCGAACCGAAGACCAGTTGGCCCGTCGGCGTATTCACCTGCAGCAGTTGAGCACCATAGGTGTGCCCACGGAACGCGGGATGGACGATCAAGCCCGAGGCAATCTCAACACGACCATCGATGACTTGAGACATCCCGGACATGATCTTGCCCGCGATCTGCATGATGGTCTTCGGTGGATAGCCGCAGGCTGGTGTTCGGGCGCACGTGTTGTTATAGGTCCCGTTCGGGTTCTGGGGCCCGAGAGCCATCGTGTTCCAAGCGCTGATCCTGGGGTCGGGGTAGTTGAGCGCCCAGTCGATAGCCCGCAATTCCTCGCGCTGGACATACAGCACGGCATTAGGGAACTGGTCGAGCTGGCCGGAGTGGTCCCAGTGCCCGTGTCCGATGACGATGCGCGTCACGTTGTCCGGATTGAGGCCCATCGCAGCCATCTCATCGCGCAAGGGTGTGGCGCAGCATCCAGCGTTCCAGCGATAGATGTAGTCCTGCTGCATCCACCCGCTGTCATACAGGGTGATCTTGCCGTCCTTGCCTTTGATGATCCCCACATTTACTGGAAACTCGATGATCTGCTCTTTGCCCTGGGCATCGGGCCCAGCGTGGTCAGGCATGAAACCGCCGAAGGGCACGCCGACAAAGCGGCTACTTTCGACGAGCCAGGCCGAGTACTTTTCGCCGCTGGCATTGTGCACTGCATCGTTGCGCAATGCATCGGGGCTTTCATAGCCGCTAGTGAGAACCTGTGGATTCGGGCTCAGCCCGCTGTTGCCGGTGCTTTGCGCGGACACCCCCATAGGTGCGACGACGACGCCCAGGAGTGCAGCCACACCGAGCAGCGACGCAGCGCGCTTGCCAAGTCTCGTCATTGATCCTCCACAATCCGATCGTCGTGGATCCCGATCCAAATCGAAGTCAGGCGTTCGTGAGTCCAATCGAAGAAGAAGAAGTGTCCTCCTTTCGGGCGAGCTCAGTTGGGTGGATACTCGTCGGGCCAGAACTCCTGACCGACTTCGCGGATTTTGTCCGAGCCCTCGATGCTCAGCGGAAATCCGCGTGCCAGATGCTCGTCACTGCCGTCGTCGTACATCCGCAGCATCTCGACCGTGGACTGATCGAACAATTGCACTGCGCTGAGATAGGCCGCCTGACGGTCGGCGAGCGATTGTGGCGGCTGCAGCGCGCGCAATTGTTGGTTGGCTGTGCGGTACGCCACCAGTGCCGCGTCGAGCCGCGGTTTGAGCTCCGCTCGCCCGAGATCCTGGAGCTTGTAAAAGCTCGCCCCGAGGGCGACTCGGACCGCCGTACGCTCGACGTTGGTGTGGATCGGCCAGAGCGCTTCCACATACGTTTGCTCGACAGTGGCTCGCGCGGGCCGCGGTGTTGGCAAGGCCAAATGGCTGCCCGCGCTGACCTGGGCAGAAGGCGCGGCCTCGCGGTTGATCGCGACGGCCACCAGGCCGCTCAGACCAGCCACGATCAGCGTGAAGAGGACAACTTTGAAGCTTGGGAGTCGCGATCGCTCGGGACAGGCGATGGCGCGACGCGACCTCGTTCGGACATGCTCCGAGACATCGCGCGCCGCCGCCTCTCCCATTCGCCATAACCTCTCAGCTGAAATCGAACGGGTCTACGCCCAGAGACGCTCGTTAGCTCACTCTTTGGGCACTGGCTATCTTATCCAGGGAGTACTTCGTTGCGCAAGCGTGTCCTGGCCCGTCCCACCACAGCGATCGCATCGCACCCGCCATTCGCAGCCCCGCTTCGGCGTCTCCAGGCGCCCGCGATCGTCCGCAGCGCCATCGGACGCTCCGAGCGGCGATCGCCTGGAGCTTCGAACTCCTGGCACCGCGAGAGAGCGCACGCTGTTTCGCCGACTGGCCGTCTTCGTCGGAGGCTTCACAATCGAGGCGGCGGAGACAGTTTGCGCCCGCGATGATTGTGGGTCGGATGAGGTGTTGACGCTGCTCGCCGCGCTGGTGAACAGGTCGGATGTGGTAGCGACCGACAACGGCGCGGAGAGGCGCTACCGGCTGCTGGAGGTCGTTCGGCAGTACGCGGAAGAGGCCCTGGTGGAGTCGGAGGAGGAGACGCCATACGGGCACGGCATGCCGTGTGGTGCCTAGATTTCGCGGAGCGCGCCGACCAGGCGTGGCGCGGTCCGGAGCAGGCGGTATGGAAGTGGCGAGTCGCGCGGGAGCAAGACAACCTGCGCGCGGCACTGGCGTGGAGCGCGGGCCCGAGTAGAACGTCCATCTTGTCCAGCATCTCATTGGCCGAGCGCTGGCCGTCCGGGGCCAGTTGGGCTTTCCACTCGGCCTCTGAGTCACCCCGCTAGACACGACCATGACGAGCATGTCGCTCGCGCTTGGGGGCCGGCGGCGCTGGCGTGTCCCCTGCCCCGCCACCCGAGCGACCGACAGCAGCGGCGTGATCGAGACCTTGCTCGCCCGTGGCTTCATTGCGGACGATCCGCGGTTCGGGGGCCGCGGCAGGCCCTCATTCCTCGTTACGACGGCTGCATTCCTACGTCTCCTCGGCCTCGGTTCCCTTGCTGAACTTCCCCCGCGCCTTGTGCCCTCGGACGTGCTGTGAGCGAAGTTGGTCTCCATCTCACCGACCGTCTCGATATCGCCTTCCGAGCGGTCGATCGAGCGCAGTTCTGCCTGGACGACCAGGGAAACCAGCTCCATCAAACTTCGGCGCCCGAAGTCATCGCGCGTATGCTCCGCGCGTTGAATGTGAAGACAGGCGTGCGCGTCCTTCGAGATCGGCACTGGTTCCGGCTTCAGCACGGCACTCGTTGCCGAGTTGGTCGGCTCTGACGACATGGTCGTCACCATCGACGTCGATCCACCGGTCAGCGTCCGCGCGAGGTCGCTACTGTCCGACAAGGGATACACGAATGTGCACGTTACAACCGGGGACGGCCGACTCGGCTGGCCACCTTCCGTTCCGTACGATCGCGTCGTGGCGTGGTGTTCTGTGGGCGTCGTACCGCAGGCCTGGCTGGACCAGAGCAAGCCCGACGCGATTTTGCTCATCCCGATGCGGAGCGGCAAACAGTCCTGGATCTGCAAATATCGCCGGTCCGCGCTCAGCGTCGGCTGCCAGCCGGTGGCAAGGGAGTTGAGGCTGCCGCCGACGCTGAGCGTGCCCATGATGACGTCGATGGCGACGACGGCCGCGACGCCGCGCGGCCGAATTGCTTGGTCTTGCCGATCGTGTGCTTCGTTGCCCGGACGACTCGTATGTGCCACGGCACTTCTCCTTGGCCAGGCTGGTTTTATCTTATGTGACCGCGTGAACACCTCCAAGCATGCCGCCGCGGGTGTGTCGCCGAACCCAGCGCCTGCTGAAGGGCTGGGGAAAGTTCCTCCTCCCATGTCTGCGGGGGCAGACCCTCTAGGAGCGACGAGAGCAAGATCACATCGTCTCCTCTGCGAGCAACGCGTCAATACGTGCAATGCCGAACGGTGGTAGCCGCAGCCCCAGCGGCTCTGTCGAATGATCGATCCTGCGGTCCCCCGAGTCGTGGAGGCGCAATTTCACCTCGTGCACATCGGGTAGCGACACCGCTAGTGAACTGGTTTCGTGCGTGACGTTGGCGAGCAGCGCGCGCAACCGGCGCCCCTGCTGCAGGGCGAGCGCTTGCACCGTCAGCTCATCGCTCAGGTGCACCGGCAGCACGCCGCCGCGCCTGAACTCCGCCACGTCTGCAAACACCTGATAGACGGGAAGACGACGCCAGCATCGGCGAGAAACGATGGATGACGCGGAGCGCCAGCGTCGTTGAATACACCGCGCCAGCCGGTCGTCTCAAAATACGTCAGTGAGCCGACCCCGGCCGTCGCGAGCGATTGCAGGCTGCCGATGGTCCATCCGGCAGCGCAAAGGGGAGGTCTGCCGCGGATCCACCTGCGACGGAAGCTCGTCTGGACCTCGCTCCGGCTCAGGCCCTGTGGCGGCCGAATTGAAGCGCGGCTTCAACGTGATCGGTCCGATTGCCAGCGGTAGGTCGCCGGCGATCGCGCGCGCGCTGGCGACCGTCGCCGCCTGCGCCGGCAGCGTCTTGACGAGTGAGGCGTTGTCGAACGCGTGCACGTGCGGCGAGATCGAATACCCGGCGACCTGCATTTCATCCAGAGGCAGGTCAGCGCGATTGAGCTCGGCGAAGTGCGCGCGGCTGCCGCGCCGATGACCAGTTCCAGCCCTGTGGCCGTGTTAGCTCGCGCGCTCGCGCCACCTACGCGCGGGGGTGATCGACCGTGTACTCCCTCCAGCGCGCCGCTGAGCAGGCCCGGCCCGCACCTCGCGCCGCTGCACGCGCGGCTCGTACGTGGTCACCGCTCGCGCTCGCTGCCGGCCAACGCCAGAACGAGGATGATCAGTATGCCTTTGCCGATGTTCTGAGCGGCGATCGACACCCGCAACACGTTGAGCACCGTCGCCAGCAGTATCAGAAACAGAGCTGTGGGGCGGCAAAACCCCGCGCGAGGGTAGATGGAGGATGCTGTGGACGTGATCGAACTCCTCTGGCTGTTGCTCACTACCCTCCGAGCCGTGGCTCGCCCACGCCAGGACCTCGTTTTCGAGAACCTGCTCCTGCGCCACCAACTCGCAGTGCTGACCCGTCCGACTCGAACTCGACTGCATGATCGGCTTCGCACCTGGGACAAGCTGCTGTGGGTGCTGGCGCGTCGATTCTGTGTCGGCTGGCGTGAGCATGTGGCCTTCGTCACGCGCGACACATCGTGCGCTGGCATCGGCACGGCTGGCGCCTGTTCTGGCGCTGGAAGTCCCGTTCCCGTGGTGGCCGACCCCACCTGAGCGCCGACGTCCGCGGCTTGATCGCCAGCATGTCGCATGACAATCACCTGTGGGGAACTGAGCGGATCCGCGGCGAGCTGCTCAAACTCGGCATCGTGGTCAGCAACCGTTCGATTCGGCGCTACCGCTGGCGTGGACCGGCTCGGTCACGCGCCAGACTGGCGGACGTTCCTGCGCAACCATGCTCACCACCTGTGGGCAGCCGACCTCCTAACTGTACCCACGCTCACCTTCAAGACCCTGTACGTGCTCGTCTTCATCGCTCATGGTCGGCGTGAGCTGGTCCACATCAATGTGACGGCCAGCCCCACGGCGGCCTGGGTCTGGCGACAGGTGATCGAGGCAACACCCTGGGGACACGCGCCACGGCATCTGCTGCGTGATCGCGATGCCGTCTACGGCCGCGACTTTCGTAAGCGCGCACGACGCATCGGCATCGACGCCATCGCCACCCCGATCAACGCCCCAAAAGCGAACGCTATTGCGGAGCGAGTGCTCGGCACCCTGCGGCGAGAGTGCCTCGATCACATCATCGTTCTGGACGAGCAGCACCTCATGGCCGTTCTGCGTGCGTTCGTGGCGTACTGCAAGCAGGAGCGACCGCATCGGACCCTCGGACTGCACACCCCGGACCCGATGCTACGCCCGGTGCCTGGCCCGATCCGGTCGCACCCGGTGCTAAACGGGCTCCACCACGTCTACGAGCGTGCTGCCTGTACGCCGCCGTAGGTTTTGCCGTCCCACAACGGCAAATCAAAATCCAGGTCCAGGTTAGTTTCGATGTCCGCACCATTCGGATCCGGTCTGGTCCTGAATTGTCTGATACCGCCGGAACACCGGCCGCCGCCACCCACCGTTGAAAGTGTCGTTCTCGCCACGGCCCCGGTACGGCCAAAGTTGATTTGCAGCGTACGCGAAGCGTTTCCTGCAACAGCCCAGTGATAGAACATTCCTCGAATCGTCGCCACCAGGTCACCGCCTCGAGTTTCGGTCCCAATCCCCTGGTCGCTTTTATACCCGCTCCTCTCGGGTGTCAAGCTGCCGAACGCAGGGGGGTGTGACCGGAGGTTGTACGGGCAGGGCTACCGGAGAGGCAGGGAGGCGGGGTAGGGTAGGTGGATCACAAGAAGAGACCCGCCGAAGTTCACTGCAACGGCGGGTCGTGGAAGG
>JAABUQ010002020.1_pt1 | contig 41347 bp, 41 predicted proteins | sample 5560001 | NCBI WGS metagenome assembly JAABUQ01 (sample SAMN10711888, study PRJNA513371) | rock metagenome | isolation source: Antarctica rocks | place: Antarctica: Victoria Land, Finger Mt nord | collected 2015-12-18
GCCCGCTGTCGTCAGGGCAGGTGAACACTTGTGCGCTCTTGATGTAGGGGTAGACGCGCTTGGGCCAGTATGTGCCGCCAGGATTCTCTTCTGCCACGAAGGCCGGAGGGAACGCCTCGTCGTAGTCCTGGACATACTGCATAAAGCTAAGCGCAATCTGCTTTTCGTCGGAGGCACAGGTCGTTTGCCGTGCCTTTTCCCGTGCTTTGGCGAAGACCGGGAACAGAATGGCGGCGAGAATGGCGATAATAGCGATGACCACGAGCAGCTCAATCAGCGTAAAGCCCGTGCGCTTTGGTAATTTTATCATGGAAACCTTCCTTTACTGAGCATGACCGGCGGCGGTCGTTTAATGATGATGAAAGAATAAGCGCGCAAGTGCATTCCAATGCACACTGTCAAACGGCTCAAGTTGAGCCATGTTCTATTGTTTTAGTAACTCTAATTGTAACACAAGAAGGCTCGCTTTGTCAAGCGGTTTGGGAACTACCCTCAAGCCGGCGGCAAGGGGCGCGTGGGTTCGCCTGCTGAAGTGCAGCCCGCAGGCATGATGCACCCCTGCCGCCGTGCTGAGCCGATTATTTGGTCACCATAGCGTTGCCCGTAGCCACGGATTTCGCTCCCGGCGCAGCGACGACGCCCTTGCCTCCCCGCGACACAATGGTGTTGCCGTTGATGTTCGCGCTGTCTACGGTGGCCGCGACATCCACGCCGTTCCCAAAAGCGTCTAGATAATTGGATGCCAGCACAGTCGTGCCGCCGCTCAGGGCAACGCAGGGGCCGGGGAACTCTTTCATGGGGCGGGTGAGGTCGCACCCCGTGACAACCACGGCATCCGAGGCCAGAACCTGGATGCAGGGGGCGGCATTGCATCGCATCAATGTGCCCGCGACCTGCACTTTTGCCTCGGCTCCGTTGACCACAAGCCCGGAAGTATGACACCAAAAGAAACAGCCGCTGATCGTGACCCAGTTGGTGCCGTTGACCATCACTCCCGTGACGCAGTAATCAGAGGAACAGCCGTTCATGCTCCCTTTGGTCGTTCCCCGCGTCAATTCGTTCAGGCCCGTCTTCTCAAATAAATAGCCTGTATTCATGGCAAACACAAAGCAGTCGGTCATGCGCATGCCGTCGTTGTGGCCCAGGCGGAACCCAACGCCGGTCGTGAGCGGAGCCTTGTCTAAGCCGGCGTTCCAAACTTCCACATTCGCCAGCCTGGGAACGTCATAAGTGCCCGTCACGCGCACCCCATCATGCTGGATAGCGACCATGAAGACGTTTTCAACGTTTAATCGCCCGACGTTGTGGAGGCCGTCGGCGGCAATTCCATCATACGCATACCGAATACGCATGCTGCTGATGTACACGCCCCCGCCGACCACCAGCACAGCCGCGTATTTGAAGTTGGCATCGTGCTCGCGGCTGTAGGTGATGTCCAGCCCATGCAGGGAGCCGCCTTGAAGCATCTGAAAGCATGGCCCGTCCACGACCTTGTCCAGAATGGACGGCAGCGCATCGGTGTCGGCAGGCCATGCTCCCGTTGCCGCGCCTTCAATTTCCATGTTCTCCACAGGGATTGTTTTTGTGATGCTGTAAGTTCCCCTGGGAACGCGCACCGGCAGCCCCTTCGCCTTCGCAGCAGCGATGGCCTTCAGGAAAGCGTTTGTGTCATCACTCGCGCCGCTGCCGACCGCCCCGTAATCTTTCACGTTGATTTCGGTTTGGGGCCGGGCCTGCATCGGCGCGGCTGTGCACGGGGACAGCAGGAAAGCAGCCGCGACGGCAGCGCTCAAACAGCGCAAGAGCAGAGTGCGTAATGCATCAATATTGTTTGTAAACCGGCCCGTCACTGGGACTAATCTTTTCATGGCTGCTGATCTGTTCATGGCAGTTGGGCGCCGGGTGCAGGCGGCAGGGGCCGCAGCCCATACAAGATCGCCCCCTAGCCCCCAATTCTGGGGGGACAAGAAGGGAACAGGATTAGGTATGACGCTGGCCTCTCTGCTCTTACCCCCCAGAATTGGGGGCCGGGGGGCGATCTTCTGTCCTATAATTCAAGCAGGCGCTACATGCGGCCTGCCGTCATGCCCCCGGACATGGCTCCGCCCATTGCCCCGGCCAGTACAGGATGCGTCGCACCGTGACGTTCCGTGCTGGCTGCTTGGCCTTCGGCCATTGTGCCGTCTGCGTTCTGCGTCCTGTCCACCGATACCGTTTTTTCCCCGGTCGGGTCAATTCCCGCCAGCATCATTCCCTGCCCTCGCGACTCATGCGTCCGCAGCGATGGCGGGTCTGCCGGGTCGCGCATTTGGATCAGAACCGTTGTGCGCGCTTCGTTGCTGACGTTGATGCCCGACCCGTGGATGGTCAGGTAGGAAAAGAACACCGCGTCCCCGGCTTCGGCGGGCAGCGGCATCGCCATGTCAATGGGGAACTCGTCGGTCGGCAGGTGCCAGCTGCCGTCTTGAATGTGCGGCAGCATTCCCTGCTTGTGCGAGCCGGGCACCACGCACACGCAGCCTTTTTCCAGGGGAGCGTCATCAAAGTGGACAATGGCGGCAATCATGGAATGCTGCTCGTGCGGGAAGAACGGTGCATCCTGATGCAGAGGAAACGGCGAGCCTTTCTCCGGCGGCTTGATAAACATCTTGGAATGGTGCAATTGCACGTTGGGGCCAAGAATGTCGGCGGCGACCGATGTCAGCCGGTCATTCAGCAGGAGGCGGGAAAAGGCCGCCGCCTGAAACTGCACGTCGTGGCAGTGCAGCAATTGCGTTTTTTTTGCCCCGTTCGCCGCGCTGCCCCAGGTGGCGTCCACTTCCTGCTCGCGCAGGCGGGTCAGCCGTTCCATCAGCGCATGCGCCTCCTGACGGTAGGCGGCGGCTTCTTCTTTGGTCAGCAGGCCTTTGACAACGACATAGCCGTTGTCGGCGTAAAACTGTGTTTGTTCTTCGGTCAGCATTGTTTTCGTTTCCTTCTGATGTATACTTTATCACACACGCCCAAAACGCGCAAGCCCTTAAAATCACTATTTTAGGTGTTATTAATCACTATGCTGCCGTCTGATCTTTGCTGGAACATGCCGCTCGCGCGCAGGCCCCATCTTGCGCTGATTACTTTAGGCACATTTGGCCCTCGCCTGACCCAGAAGTTCCGCAGCGAGCGTCACTGGTGGCTGCACTTGTATCGCTACACGGCCACGCTGCGCCTGGACGGCATCGCGCTGCCCATCTCCCCCGGCTGCGTCAGCGTGATCGCCCCCGGCACCGACATTGAGTACGACTTCCACGAGCGCGCCACCCACCTGTGCGCCCATTTCAGCCTGCCGCCCGCGGGCGATGCCGCCCTGCTGCATGCTGTTCCCGCCCTGCAAAACGCCGGGGGCAGGTTTCCCGCCTTGTACCAATCTCTGGAAGATGCCGCGGTCTGCTTTGCCGCAAATCCCCTGCGCGCCGAGGTGCGCTTGTGGGATATTCTCTGGCAAATGGCGGAAGGCGCCCAGTCTCCCGCCGGCCTGCCGCCGCACATTGACCCTTCGCCGGTGCACAAGGTGCGGCAGGCCATTGAGCTGCGCCTAGCGGAACCGCTGAGCGTCAAGCAGCTGGCGAGCGACGCGGGCATCTCGCACAACCATTTGACGCGCTTGTTCCGCGAGGCCGTGGGAAGCACCGTGATCGGCTACATTCGCGCGCGGCGCGTGCAGCAGGCGCGGCATCTGCTGGAGCACACCACGCTGCCGATCAAAACAGTCGCCGAGCAGGTAGGTGTGGACGACCCGCGTCAATTTTACAAACTGATTCACGCGCATCTGGGACAGTCCCCCACGCAGGTGCGGCAAACAAGAAAGCCGGAATAATCCGCCTGTGCTGTTTGCGCTTTTCCCGGCTTGTTCACCCTGTCCCATTATTGGAACAAATTATTCCATTGCGGGAGCAGGCTCGCAGCGCGCCAGCGCCCGCCCTGCCACGCGGACACGGCGATGCCTGCCATTCCCACCAGCCCGGCCCGGACGCCAGGGAAGTGTCTGTTTCGGCTCGGTCTTTCCTCTCTGTCCCAGCGGCATTGCCACGGCCTTCCTATGGTGTATTAACGGTGTACCGACGATGGACGGTTTTGTTCCGTCGTCGCAATGCCGTAGGAAAGCCGGGGAAACCCGTGTGCAGCGCGGCGGGTGGGCTTTGTCCACGAGGCGACGCTGCCCAGCGACATGCGCGGCCACGCCGGGCAAAGGGGAGCCGCTCTGCTGTTTTCCCTCGCCCCGCAGGAGCACACTACAGGAGCACAGGAAAAGACGACACGGCAAGCGTGAAAAGACGAGGGAGTAGAGACAAGGAGACGAGGGCTAAGGACAAAGTTAGGCGCGGGCGGCGCTCGACACATGGAAAGTCATGTGGGCCTCATGCTGGGCATCGCGCAGGCCGCTGGGCACCCACCCGGCTGCCTGATACAAACGAGCCGCCCGCCCCAGCTGACGGCGCGCCTGGCTGGGGTGGGTGCGCCGCCATTCCACGCGCCCCAGCATGTAAACAGACAGCGGATTTTGGGGGCAGGCGTGAACGCTGGAGCGCAGATAGTGCGCTTCTTTGGACAGCCCGCTGTCGGTGGGGTGCGCATCCAGCAGGCCGCCGGATGTGCGCTCGCCCCGGTAAAAGTCAAACTGCGAGCGCAGAAAGTCGGTATCCAGGGGACGGATGGGGCGATTGGCGAGATTGACCGAATGGTCAGGGGATTGGTAGGAAACGATAATGGGGCTGTCAGCCTGAAAGACAGGCTCCACGTAGCGGTAGTTTTTCAGCGCGGAGTCTTTGGCGAACAGGCCCTGATGGCGCACAAACGGCTGCCGGTCGGACGCGTCCACCAGGACATCTGTGCCGTCGGACAGCTTGAGCAGGGTCACGCAGTGGCCGTTGTTGGAAGCGCGCCCATCGGCGTTTTTGTTGACCATCACGACCCCGGCGTCTATGTTGGCTTGCTGCAAAAGCGAGGCCAGCAGAACCGACTGCAGGAGGCATTGACGCTCCCGATGCTTGGCGACATTGGAGAACTCAAACCCTTCCTGCAGGCTGAAGATGGGCATGCTGCTTTTGATCCAGTGATGCAGGGCTGCGGCAAGGGTCATTTCCGCCTGCGTGCGCTGCTTGAGGTTGGTGACGGCATCCAGAGCATCGCGCTTGGCATCAATCATCGCCAATGTCTGCTGGCTGCCGGGCGTGCAGAGCTTGCTTTGCAGGCATGTTTTATCCATCCAGGCATAGTAGTCGGCGGTTTGGCCGCCGTCGGCTTCGCGGTACGAGTCCGACACAAAGCGCGTGAACGCTCCGCTTTGATACGGATAAGCTTCGCCTTTGCCCATCTGCACATGCCGGGCTTGCGGGCTGGAAACATGCCCTTCGCCCGGCGCGCGCACCCATCCCATCACTGCCAATGCCGCCAGCGCGGCGGTCACCCACAACCCAGAAGTTCTCTTCAAAACGTGCCGTGCATTCCCATCCAGCGGCCTGGCTGTTCCAGGCTGCTCCGTTATTATAGCATGCCCTGGGGGGCGCGTGACTTGACAAGGCCCAAGCCGGCATGCTAATTTAATGCTGACGAAAGGCAAAGAGTTGTTATGGGCAAACCTCGCTGCGTTTTTGCTGGGCCGTGTGGTCTGTTTGCTGTGCTGCTTGGCCTGGTCAGCACGCTCAGCACCCCCGCCCTCGCCGATCCGCCTGTGCTCCCGCCCATGACGGCGGCTCCCGCCCCGCCACTCGCGCCGAACGCGGTTTCTGTCACCCCGCCGCCCCTCAATGCCGGGCAGCAAAAAGCGGCGCGAATGGAGGCGCAGCGCCTTTCCCTCCACCGGCTGGCGCAGACAACCGAGCGGGAAGCCACCCGGCTGGCGCGTGCGCGGCAGTTTGACAAAGCCCAGCGTTTGTATGCACAGGCCGCTTCGCTTTACCACCAGCAGGCACGGCTGGCGCGGCGTTCCGCACAGGACAGGGCGCATGCCGGCCAGATGAGCCTCGCCGCGCGCATCCACGCCGAGGCGCTTGCCGCCGACAACCGCTTTCTCGCCTGCCTGGCAAGCGAAGTGTCCGCCATCAAAAAAAGCAGCCTTGCGGAAGCCTTGCCTCCCACACCCCTGCTGTCCCCAAAGCCGAAAAAGCCGGTGCGCGTTTTGCCGCAAGCATCCCTGCCCGCGCCTGTCCCTGCGCGCCTTCCGGCAAAGACTTCGCCAAAACCTGTCGCACTCAAGCCGCTGACGCCACGCATCCCACTCAAGCCGCTGACGCCACGTGTCGCCGTTCTGCCGCCGTCCGCGCCCAAGCAGCGTCCCAAAGCCAAACTGCGCCCCACCGCTGCTGGGGTAAAGTCCGCACCTCAGCTTTTGCATGTCGCCCGCGCCCGCAAAGTCCTGCCGCCTGCGCTGAAGGCGCTGCGTCAGGCAGCCGTGCGCCCTTTGGACTTTGCGCCGCAACTTATTGCCGCCCAGCAGCATGGCCTGCTCCAGGAGCGACTGCGCCTGCGCCGCGCCCAGCTGCTGGAAGCCGGTTCGGGAGACGCCGTCCCGCCCGCTCCGGCCCAGCCCGCCTCGCCTTAAGCCGATTGTTGATGCCCTTTACGTCCATGATCGGCAGACTTGCGCCCGAAATGCAGCAAGATTTGTCGCGGCACAGGCCCCCAATGGAACCACTAAAGCGCTTTGTGTGTATAAGAAGCATGAACACTCTCCTGACGCGCAGAGCGCTGATCGCCGCCGGACTGACAGGCATTCTGGGGATCGCTTATGGGGCGGCATCGCCTCATCATTCCCATCCCGCCACCCCGCATAAGTTTGCCGTAACCAAGACCGATGCCGAATGGCGCCGTATCCTCAGCCCGCAAGAATACAATGTCATGCGCCAAAAAGGGACAGAGGGCGCTTACACCGGCAAATACGCCGAATCGCATGACGCGGGAACTTACGTGTGCGGCTCCTGCGGGCAGATTCTGTTTTCCTCCGCAACCAAGTTTGATTCGGGGACAGGCTGGCCGAGCTTTTGGGCGCCTGTCGGCGCGGGCAGCGTCATCACGCAGGATGATGACAGCCTGGGATTCAGCCGCTCGGAAGTGATTTGCAGCCGCTGCGGCGCGCACCTCGGCCATGTCTTCAACGATGGCCCCAAGCCAACCGGCCTGCGCTACTGCATGAACTCAGTCGCGCTGAAGCTTGTGAAGAAGTGATCTCTCCAGCCGGCGGCATAACAAACAGCCCGACTTTCACCGAAAGTCGGGCTGTTTGACGTCGGGCCGGGCTTCTTCGCCTACACTTCCTGCTCGTCGATGTAGCACCAGCGCCAATCTTCGCCCGGCTGGAACGACTGCATAATGGCATGCTGCGTTCCGTGGAAATGCCCAGCCGCGTGCTTGTTCTTGGACGAATCACAGCACCCGACATGCCCGCATTCCAGGCACAGTCTCAGGTGAACCCAGTCGTCGCCCATCGCCAGACACTCCTCGCAGCCCTGCGGCGTTCGGGGCGTCACGTCTTGAATTTGATTGAGGTGCGTGCATACTGCTGCCATTGTGCTTCTCCTTGTGCCGAAAGTAACAGCAGTATACCCCTTTCACGCCGCTCCGTCTTTAGGCTTGACGTGTCGGACGTCAAGCCTTGAATCAGCAGGAAAGTGTCCAATTCCGCTCGGCTTGGCATTGCCGGTATCCGCTGGATTGAGGCTGCCCCCAAAGCTTCCAGAGGCGTTTCCACGGCTTTTCTACGGGTAATCCACGGCGTACCGACGACGGAAAGATTTGTTCCGTCGTCGCAACACGCTGGGTCAGCCGCTGCAGCGCCGTGGCAACGCCGCTGGAACAGGGGAGAAACCGACAGGGAGGAAAGACCGAGCCGAAATGGACACATCTATAAGCAGCAAACCCATCAGTCCTTGAACGGGTCGTGCTCGTTCTCGCCCGCCATTGCGACTCCCAGGGGCGTCAGCGTGTGCAGAATGCGAACCGAGCCGCTGTGGTAGCCCAGCACTTCAGGCAGACGCTTGTACGCCTGCGGGCTTTCATCCGTGCCCGCCCCCCGCAGCTCCACGCCAAGCCTCCCGATCCACTCCATCATCATTTCCCGCGACACCAGGCCAGGCGCAATCACCTGCTTGGTCTTGTAGTTGATCTTGCCCCGCGCCTGCGTGCGGCTCAGCGCCCGCCCCGCGCCATGCACCGTGGAGTGCAGGGACACGTCAGCCTCGTCGGAAGCAACGCCCTCCAGGATGACAGACTGGTCACCCATGCTTCCGCCCACAAAGCCGCGCTGACCCGCAAAGGCAGGCGTCGCTCCCTTGCGCACGACCATCAGTTCCCTGCCGTCGTGCTCCTCCACCCATCCGAAGTTGTGGTGGTTGTGAACCGAGTCCAGCACCTGTGCGCCAAGCAGCGAGGCCACTTTGTCGCACACCCAGTCACGGCCTGCATAGGCATATTGTCCTGCCAGCACCATGTGCGCGTAGTAGGCGCTCCCCAGATCAGAGTTCATGGCAAGCACTAACGGCTCAGCATCCATGTTGTCCGACGCGCCCCCCGCCTTGAGAAAGTGCGTGGCCGTCTTGTGCCCCAGGCCCCGCGAGCCGAAGTGGACACCTACCCACGCCCTGTCCTGCTCATCGCTGAACAGGTCCACGTAGTGATTGCCTGAGCCAATGGTGCCAAGCTGCGCCTGCGCCATGGGCTTCAGGGGCTTCAAGAAGCCCGCGTTCCACAGGTCGCTGTCAAACAACGGGTGGTCGGTGGGGCCGTCGCTGCTGTTCTTCCTGCCGACCCCGAAGTCCAGCGTGCGCCACACGTCATCCATGATGGCCTTGATGTTGGCGCGCACTTCGGATGCGGGGATGTCCAGCAGGCACGCTTTGTTGCCGCACCCGATGTCGTACCCAACGGCAGACGGGCTGATGTGGGCGTCGTAAGCCAGAACGCCGCCGATAGGCACGCCGTAGCCTTTGTGCCCGTCGGCGCACAGCACCGCGCCCATGACAGCCTCATGCGCCGCCGAGCGCCTGATCTGCCCCAGGGTGGCCTCATCGTGAGGGCCGAAAATCTTGATGTTCTCCGTGTTCATTGTTCTTTCTGCTCTTCCTGTCCCGTTTGTTGTTTTCTGTTCCGCAACACACGTCATCTCCGTTGTCCAGTTCACTGTCGTCGTTGTTGCCGTCTCGCCACTGCGTGCGGCCCGCAGAACAAGTTTTGTTCTGCGACCCTTGCATTCAGCAGTCGTGTCCATTCAAGCAAGGCAAACAAAGTGGGCGAGGCAAACAAAAAGGCCCCAAGCGATGCGCTTAGGGCCGATTGGCTTCTTTCAAGTTCGGGTTGATGCTCTTAGATGGGCAGCAACCTTGACGGGAGAGAAAGGGCAATCGGCGGCGCGCAATAACCTTCCAGGGTAAATTGTTTGGCAGACGGGTAGGATTCGCTCAGCAGCACGCGACCCAAGCAGGCGACTTGGTCTTGGCCGGGAAGCTGATCCTGGCTCAGTCGCTGGGTGGGACGTGGCACGGCGATGGGCGACCAGCGCCCTGGGGTCAGGCTGCCGGCGGCGAGCATTATGCAGTTGTTGCTTTGCGTGAACATGGTGCGGCGTTTAGTCTAACACACTCTTATTGGGATTGTCAAGCCTTTGGAATATATTTTCAACAACGATAACAGCACAAGGCTAAGACAAGTTATCATCCGTTCTTCTCAGCACCCGGCCTTGTGCCGGGCGGCGGGCCTCTTCGTCTGCGTCGATGCTTGCCTCGAGTTCGGCAACATTTGCGACGCAATCTATTTGCGACGCAATCTATTGATGTGCTTCTATTGCCTGCTGGGTATGCCTGGTAATCACAACCAAAATCACGATCATTAAATACAGCAGGTTAGCAGCAAGGCAGGCACAGACGGACACAACCAGTGCTGACGGGCTTTCTTCAATGAGAAAGCTATATGCTAACTCCCGCAGACACTCCGCTCTGCTATTTGGGATCGTAAATCGCTCCCACAAAGAGCAATGTTCCCGTCAGATTGTCTCGGATTGCCAGGAAGAATGGGTGATCCACACGCATCTCGACTCCAAGTGGGCGGACACTCGCAGTCATTTCTCCTCCTGTAGCGGCGGCTGCCACCGTGCCCTCCTCATCGATTTGAAGCACTGCCTTGTGGACAATTTTGCCGATGAACGACTCATTCAGACCCATCGGGGCGAAATCCGCGCCAGGCCCAAAGGTAGAACCCATACCCAAAGCGGTCAGTGGCGCGTTAAGCGAGGCATGATAATCCGCCCCGAAACGCGGCAAGGTGATCGTTACAGACGTCGGACGCATCTTCCCGATCCATTCTTGCCACTGAGCAGCATTCAGGCTGCTGAGGAAGGCATGCAGGTTTTTCCTGGGCAGGAAGACATATGCGCTTATTCGTCCCTGTCCGTATGGCAGGCTCACAGCCTGGAACTGGTTCGTCTCCAGGTAGGAAAAGGTGTCTTCTTGGGTCATCAGCGGCACGATTTTTGTCTGCCCACCCGCCAGCGTAAACTTCCCATTCTGTGTCGCCTGTTTGTTGAACTTTTTGGTCCACTGGCCGTGGAAGTAAACGGCGTTGGTCAGCACGGCAGTGGACGACGACAGATCATCCGCCGAGACGATGCTGTCGATCTTGCCACGGGTGTTCCGACTCACCCAGCGGTTGATCGTGGAAGCGGCTGAAGGCTTGGAAAAGTCAAGCGTGGTTGCCTCGGCCCCGTAGAAACGGCGGCACTTTGACTGAAAGTCGGGCGCAAAGTTCTGCCCTTTGTTCGCCCAAAGCGCGTTGGCAACGGAGAGCTCAACCTTAGGGTTAGGGTTCTCCAGGGATGGGAGCAGAAGGCTGCTGGCCTGATTAGTCTGATCCAGCGACATGGCTTGCAGGCTCAGCGTGGAAGCAATGTCGCGCTGTGTGGTTCCTGCGGCCCCGTTGAGGATCATGGTCAGGGCATTGGTGACGCTGAAGGGTGAAAAGAAGACGTTGCTTCTGGGCGCGGCCTTGGTGAGATGCGCGAGCAGACGAAACCCGAATAGGATGTTGGCGTCGGCGAGCTGATGCACCTGGGGGCTGGCGGCAACCACGGCGGGATCAGAAGCGGTCCTGCGTCCTCTCAGGACGCTTCCTGCGACGATGCCGATGGCGAGAACGACTGCCAGAACGATAAGTGAGCGAAGAGGCTTGCTCATAATGCGGCTCCTGGTATGAACGGCTTAGGCTGAGCGGGAACCCATGACACGCCTGGCGACAGCCACGACAACGGCAATCACCACGCCCCAGAAGACGATCCCGACCAGAAAGCGAACGAAGCTGAAGCCTCCGCTCACGTACCCGCCGCCCGTGTACAGGGGCGGGTTGTAGTAGAACACGGGCGACCAGGGGTACCAGCCCAGGTACGGGTGCCGATAGTAGCCGAATGAGTAGTCGGAGTAGCCGCCCGTGAAGTACACATTCGCAGGGCGACCGCCATAGGAGTAGGGGTGGACGAAGGCAGGGGCGTAAGGGTGGCCGAAATACTGGCTGGAGGCAGGCGCAGGCGGCGGGACAGCATTCGGGTGGCTGCCGATAGATGTAAAGGTGCGGCTTCCCGCCGCGCCCGTCCTGCCGAAGCTGCCCCCGCCTCCCGTGCTGGCCGAGAACTGGTTGGAAGTGCGATTGCCGATGCTCCCCCCTTTGCCAAAGCTGCCCGGAGACGGCGCAAGGCTGGGCGCGGGCGCGGGCGAGAACGAGGGCCTGGAAACGGAGGCAGGCGCGGGCGTCAAGGCAGGGCGCGGCGCAAACACTGGGGCGGGCGCGGGAGTGAAGGCGGGACGCGGGGGCGGCGTAAACGAGGGACGCGGGGCCGGAGCGAACGAGGGACGCGAGCCGCCGAACCCTCCAAAGCCGCGCCCGCCGCCAAACCCGCCGCCAAAGGCGCGCCCGCCTCCGCCGAACGAGCCGCGGGCGAGCGCCGACAGCCCCCCCGTCAGCAAAACCAGCGCAAGGGCGAATGCCATCAGCATCCTGCCGAGCCGTGAGCCTGTCACCATGATTGTCTCCTTTGCCGCGCCCCGTCATCAAGACGGACTTTGCGGCGAACACTGCGGCTGGTCAGCCGAGCGTGAATGTGGACTCTTCGTCCCTGCCAAGCAGCCTGCCCTTGAAGAGCTTGATATAGCCCGTGATGTAGTTCTCGGCGGGGTTGACATCGTAGGCGACCTCAACAACCTGATCCGTCACTTCAATGCTGTTGTACCAGACACGGGTGTCGGCGAACTCGCCGGCGGGGTTGTTGTTTTCAATGACTACATTGGAGTCGCCGAACTCGCCGTGGACGATGTCAATCTCCAGGCGGCCCGGCAGGATGCCGACACCCGTGCTGGGGTCGTCCTGCGGGCACAGGTAAAGCTGGAGTTCACCGCCGCCGCTGATGCCCCTGGTGTCGCACGTCAGGTGGACATACAGCCGCGAAGCATCCACCTGCTTGTCGTCGCCGGGACGGTTCATGTCCAGGATGCGTGTTTCGTCCCACTGGTTGTCCCGTGTTTGGTAAAGAAAGCTGTTTGGCATGGGTTTGTATAGTTTTGACCGGAGTATGGGCGGTCATGCCGTGCTCCATCAAAGGAGACCCGCGACTTTGCGAAAAGTTGCACGCGTGCGGCCCGGCCGGGCAAACCCGCCGCTGACTGGCACGAGACTGGCACGAGAAACGTTGGGGCGGCGCCGGAAACGGCTACCCAGCCGCTTCCGAGGCTCCCACACGGGTACATGATACTCTAAATGGGAGGAGTTTGGGAATTTGTCGCCGCAGCGGAAACGGCTTGTCCCAGGGGAAGCAAAGGCGTTTTAGAGGCACACCAAAGGCGTACCGACGACGGACGGTTTTGTTCCGTCGTTGGTACGCCGTGGATTACTTGTAGAAAAGGCGGGGGAACACCGGGGCAGCGGGTGTGCAGCGGGCATGGAAAGCCCAAAAAGGCAGCCCACAGCAGGGGGCCGCCTTTTTGGTTGGGGGCAAAGAACGTCGGAAAGGAGCGGACAGCGTCAGGCGGCTTGGAGGAACGGCAGTTCTATGTCGGCTTTCGCTTCCGGCGTGGCCCACTGGTCTTTGTAGAGTTCGTCCAGGTCGCCGTTGCGCAGGAGGCCTTTGAGGGTTTCCACGATGATGGGGTCAAACTGCGTGCCGGCAAAGCGGTTGAGCTGCTCGTTGCGCACCTGGGTGTCCATGCTTTTGCGGTACGGGCGCGACGAACTCATGGCGTCAAAAGCGTCGGCGACACAGATAATGCGCAGCAGAAGCGGCAGCTCGCCGAGCTTGAGGCCGTCGGGGTAGCCGCTGCCGTCCAGCTTTTCGTGGTGGTTGCGGATCAGCATTAAAATGCCTTCGCCCAAACCCAGCGGCTTGCAAATCTCGTAGCCGATGACAGGGTGCTCCTTCATCATGTGGAACTCCTCGTCGGTGAGCCGCTCCGGCTTGCGGAGAACGGCGTCGGGAACGCCGATTTTGCCGATGTCGTGCAGCAGGGCGCCGCTGCGCAGCTCGTCAATCATTTCGGGGGCGATGCGCAGCTTGGTGGCGATCAGCACGCACAGTTCGGACACGCGGAACGAGTGGCCCTGCGTGTAGGGGTCTTTGGCGTCCAGGGTTCGCGCCAGCACCAGCAGCGAGCCGACAAACGAATCGTGCTGGCTTTGGTAAAGCTGGGCGTTGACAATCGCCATGGTGGCGAGGCCCGCGATGGTGCGCACCAGCTCCATGTCTTCGGCGAGGAACCGACCGCCGGGGCGATGATTGAAGATGCTGAAGGTGCCGATCATGCGCCCGGCGGGGGCGCTGCCGCCGCGCCCGGTCGGGGCGCTTTCCACCAGGGGCACGCACAGGGCCGCTTCGCCGTCATAGTGGAGCGCGGGCAGGCTTTCTGCGCCCGTGGAATGGGCGGCGTCCCCCTGGCGGGACAGCAGCAAAGGCTTGCCGGTCTGGGCGACATAGCCTTCCACGCCTTCGCCTGCCGCGCGCCGTTCCGGGAACGGATAATTTTCGCCGGTGCTGAAGGCAATCTCGGTGACCAGTTCGCTGGCATCCGGGTCCATCAGCATGATGTAGCCGGCAGAAGCCCCCGTGTCGTTGATCGCGACGTGCAGGGTTTGCTCCAGCAGCCGGTCAACATCTTTGCTGCTGGTGAACCGTGTCCCCAAATCCATCAAGCTGGACAATTTGCGGCCCCGCCGCTGCATGTCGTCTTCCCGGCGCTTGAAGATGTTGACCGTGGCCGCTATCGCTGCGGCGACCAGCAGAGCGGCGCTGTGGAGCACCAGCAGGCGCGGCAGCATCGCATAGTCCCGCGCCGGAAGCGCGAGCAGTGTCGCGGCGAGGTTGCCGGCAAGGCCGCCGAGCGTCGTCCAAAGGACTTTGCGCGGGGTGTCGGCGGTGTATCCGGCTTCCAAAACCACGAGCACGTACAGAAAGTACACGCTGGGGACGCTGCGCAGGCTGACACCGACGGCGGCGGAGATGACGACCAGGTCAAACGCCCACGCCCATGTCGTCAGGCGCGTGTTCCAGTCTGCGGCGCGCGGCGTGCGCGCGGAGAGCATCAGCGCGCCATTGTAGGCTGCCGCGAATGCGATGCCGAGGGCGATCTTCGGCCAGGGCACAACGCCGACCAGCATGAGGCCTGCCGCCGCAATGACCAGCCATCGCAGCCCGACCAGTGTCCGCGCTCTTTGTTGTTTGTCTTCCACTTGACATGCACTCCCGGTACGACCGCCTGCGGATGGATTATCTGCGTTTGGCGGTATTATTGCGTGATTATTACGTGTTGATTATCGGCAGTCTCCGCCAAAAAGTTTACTTCCCATCGCAGGGAAAGCAGACGCCGTGATGAATGCCGCGGAGAAGACACGCGGATTAGTAACCCGGCAGGTGAAGCTGTCTGCCCAATGTCGCGTTCATAGCCGAGTCATGGGTCGCGGAAAGAGGACCGCTGAAGTTTGTGAAGGAGTCCGCCGCAATGCCGCCGCTCGTGACGGTCAATCCGAGACTGTCCGTTTGCTGAAAGGATGCCGAACTGAGGCTGTTGTGGCAGTAATAGAAGCCTACGATGCTGCACGGCGCGCTGGAAGAGACAATGATGCCCGCAGTCGCAACAACAGCGACTTTGTTGTAGGGAAGACCGGCGGGGACGACGGGAGCGTAGGCTACGTTGCCCGCGATTGTGAGAGTTCCATTGACGATAAGCGTGCCCACGCCACCAATGGTAGCGCCGGTGATGTTTAAGTTGCCGTTGATAATGATGACCGGGTAAATGCCGCCAACAGGCGGCGGGAAGGTGTAAGTGCCGGTAAACGTTCCGGGGTTGGCTATGGTTGTCCCGGAACTCTGGTCGGCTGTTAAAAACGTGCTTGACGCGCTCTGGGGCGTTTGCTTGCCGGTGATGCTCTTGATGCTGATGCTGCTTCCCGTGGCGGTCGCATTGCCATTCACTACAGTTCCATTCTTGGTAAGCAAAATGCTGCCGTTCGCGCCAATATCGCCATTCGCGCTCAAGGAGCCGGTCGTGACGGCCTGAGCGATGCTCAGGGCTGAGCCGCTGCACAAGGCGTAGTCAAAGACGGTCTTTTTACCGGGCAGGATGCGCGTCATCTTCACGCTGTCGCCGCTCTGGATGCCGGTGCTGACAATCTTCATCGTCCCCGCGATGCTGGCGCTGTTGTCGGTGACAGAGACGGTGAACTGGCCCTTCCCCAGGCTGCGGGTGTTGGTGTAGGGAAGCGGCTGATTGTTGAATATCGCCTGCCAGTCGCCATACTCTATGCCCGCCGAGGCTATCGCCTGCGCCCCGTTCAGCCGCATCGCGCGCTTGCCGCTGAGGCGGGCGTTGCCGCCCAGTGTCAGCAGGCCCAGCCCAATGATGAAGACGACCACGAGTGCCGTGAGCGCGACCAGAGCCACGCTTCCGCGCTGCGTCTTCCGGGGAGGGGTAGTTGTGGTTGGATTAGTTGTGGTTGGAAAGGTAGACATTGCGGGTCACTGTGTAATTGGAGGTCTGGCCGCCTTCCGTATCTGTCATGGTCAGCGAGACCCGGACGGTGTTGGCGGGCAGCCCGGTGGTGGAAAAGGTGAGGGCTGTCGTGCTTGGGAATATTGGAACTCCGGTGCCTGGAACCAGGCTCCAGGCGGTGTCCGGGGTCCATGTCAGTCCGCCCAACAATCCGTTCAAAAGTCCGCCCGATTGCGCGGTTTGGCGCCAAAGGTTGTGGTTGCCGGAGACGAGCTTGCCATGCGGATTGCCAAGGTAGAACTGCACCGGCACGCCCGAAGTGTAAGTCAGAGTCCCCGACTGCATGACCGGTACATAGTTGCCGCCAGCGTCGGTGTTCCCCGGCATGACGAAGATTGAGGGAATGCCGCTGCTGTCGTTTTGCGCATTGACAGCCTTGCTGATCTCCCGACACATCGCGTTCATGGACTGGTTGGCGAGCAGGATGGTCTGAGCGCGACCCGTCTGGCTGCCGAACTGGCGCGTGGCGAAGCCAAGAATGCCGAGAACGGGGATCAGCACGATGCCCAGAACGCTTAGGACGACGAGCATTTCAATCAGCGTCACGCCTCTGCGTTTGTTCATGTGCATCTCGGCCTCCGGGTCTGTGCATTGCGGCCTTCGGGTCTGTGCATTGCGGCCTTCGGGTCAATGGTTGCTGACCAGCGTCGTTTCTTTCAGCGACGTGGTCTGCGGGACTTTGCCCGCCTTGCGCGGCGACCACGCAACGGTGACATCAACCTGCAGGATGCCGACGTTTGCCGAGTTTCCATCTAGCGGCCCGATCACGACGGTCATCTGTCCCCCGGAAAGGCCGGGAACGGTTGTGGTCGTTGTGCCGCTGGTCAGGCCGGTGTACCCCAGGCCCTGGTCTTGGGCGAGCTGATTTCCAGCGGCCTGCGAGGCGAGAGTGAACTCGCTGCCGTCGCTCAGCCCCGCATCCGACACCTGCGTGACGGTGAGGTAGGTCAGCAGAGCGAGCGACAGGATCACCACGGCCACCAGCACTTCCACCAGTGTCATGCCGCGCCGAGTTGTTTTCCTCTGGGCCGGAAATGTTGGCTGCAATGGAGTCACAGGTGCTCACGCGTCCGCGGAGATCACCCAGGGCTTTCTCAGCCCTGGGCGCTTTTTAGTAGCCGGCGTAAGGCTTGGCGTCCAGGCCATTGGCCGTGGATACGCTTTTCACCGAGCCGATTGGGTTTGCAGCCGTAGGCGCCGACGCTGTGTAGCTGAACTGCGTGTTGGCAGGCATCACGGGGTCGGTCGGGACGGCGTTCTGCAGGTAGGGGCCGTGCCAATCTGCTGAACTGATGGCGACACTGGCGGCGGCGGAGCTGAGACCGGTGGCGGGCGCCGATGCCGCCGTCAGGTCGGTCAGGCCGGTCGGGAACGCGCCCGTATCTGTGTAATAGGTCGCGATGGCGGAACGGAGCAGCGACAGGTCGCTCTTCAGGGAGGCTTCCCGGCTGCGTGTCCCGGCATCCTGAAATCTTGGAATAGCGATCAAGGCCAGGACGGCGATGATGACGATGACGACGAGCAATTCAATCAGTGTGAACCCACGGCGCTTTGCCGCGATTTTTGCGAACATAGTGTAAAAACTCCTTTTTGGTACTTTCTTCAACCTGAAACTCATCGGCCTGCGCGCTTGCCGTGGGGAAACTCACTTCCCCTTTTAATATCGGGTGTTCCACACCGGAACTTTATGGTGTTCCAGGGAAAACACTCTGCAAAAGTGCGGTTATTTTAAGGAGTGTCTGTTGAGGAGTGTTTGTTGAGGCTCGGCCTTGCCTCCGTGTCGCGAAGGCGCTGCTCAGGCGCTGCCCCCTCTTTCCCAGGGCATACCGACGACGGACGGATTTGTTCCGTCGTCGGTACGCACTCGCCACGCCTTTACAGCGCGTCCGGCATGCGGTGGGAGCGACATCAACCCAGGGGAGGGAGCCTGCGATTCTGCCCCTACGTGCGAGGAAACTGCGCGAAGTTGGGGCACTTGCTTATTTTACGCTGCCCACGAGAGAGTAAATGGGGCCGATGACCGAGATCGCGATGAAGCCGATCACCAGGCCCAGGAACACGATCATAAACGGCTCAATCACGGCAGACAGCGTCTTCAGGCGGGCATCCACATCGCGCTCAAAGAACTTCGCCACGCGCAGCAGGACATCGCTGAGACGCCCGGACTTCTCGCCGACCGCCATCATTTGACAAACGATGGAGGGGAACACCCCAGTTTTGACGACGGCTTCGGAGATGGACACGCCCCGCTCCACGTCCTGCCGCACTTGCGCGAGGGCGTCCTCAAAAAGAACGTCCTGCGCGGTCTGGCCCGCCATTTCCAGGGCCAGCAGCAGGGAAACGCCCGCGCCCGACAGCGTGCCCAGGGCGCGCAAAATCCGCGACAGCGCGACTTTCCTCACCACGTCCCCAATCACCGGGAGCTTATGCAGCAGGCGGGTCAGAAGGTTTCGCCCAAACGGCGTCCGCGAAAACGCCCGATAGGCCCACGCGCTGCCGCCCAATGTGAGCGGGATCGTCCACCAGTTCTTCTGGAGAAAGGCGCTGGCGGCCAGCAGAAGGCGCGTGCTGGTGGGTATCTCCGCCCCCATGTGCGCGAACAGCGGGCCGAACCGGGGCAGCAGATAGGTCATCATAAAGATCAACACGCCGATGGCGACGACCATCAGGACGGCGGGGTAGGTCATCGCGCCGGTGACTTTGCGGCGCATTTCCAGGGATGATTCCAGATATTCGGCGGCCTGATCCAAAGTCTCGTCCAGGCTGCCGCCGGTCTCTGCGGTGCGAATCATGCTGACGTAAACGGCGGGAAAGACGTGCGGCTGGGTCGCCATCGCCTGAGAAATAGTCTTGCCCTGGGATAGTTCGGCATGCGCGCGCCCCAGCGCCACCTTCATCATCTTGTCTTCAGCGTGGTGCTCCAGGGCTTCCAGCGCCTCAACAATGGGGACGCCGGTTTCCATCATAATCGCCAATTCGCGGGAGATAATAACAACTTGTTCCAGTTTGGCGCTGCGGGCAAGACCCAGGGATGCCATGAGGGTTTTTACGGAGCCACGGGCCGCCTGAGCCGCCGCGGCGGGCTGCAGGGACAGCACGACCAGGCCCTGGTTTTGGAGCCGGCGCAGGGCCTGGTCGTCGTCTTCGGCCTGAACGCGCTCGGTGACTTGGAGGCCGCGCGGGTCAAGCGCTGTGTAGGTGAAGTCCATAGTTATGCCACCGTGACGCGCACAACCTCTTCCGGCGTAGTCAGGTTCTGACGCAGGCGGAAGATGGCATCGTCGCGCAGGGTCGTCCCCTTGCTGAAGGCCACGTCTTTGATTTCCTGACTGGATGCCTGTGCCAGGATCAGACGCTGGATCGTTTCGGTCACTTCCATGAGTTCGTACACGCCCGCCCGGCCTTTGTAGCCGGTCCGGCTGCACGCTTCGCAGCCTGCGCCCCGGCGGAAATGGTATTCCGGGTCGTTGAGCAGGTCGGCGCAGCCCAGGCCCAGCACCATCTGGCGATCTGGCTCGTAGGACACGGCGCATTTGGGGCAGACGACCCGCAGCAGGCGCTGGGACAGGGTCGCCACCAGAGCGGAGGCGACCAGGAACGGCTCCACGCCCATGTCCAGCAGGCGCGTGACGGCCCCGGCGGCATCATTGGCGTGAATGGTGGAAAAGACCATGTGGCCTGTCAAAGCGGCTTCCACAGCGATATGCGCGGTTTCGGCATCGCGGATTTCGCCCACCAGAATAACGTCCGGGTCCTGCCGAACCAGCGTGCGCAGGCCGGTGGAGAATGTCACCCCGGCTTTGGCATTGACATTGCCCTGAATAATGCCCGGCACCTGATACTCCACCGGGTCTTCAATGGTCATAATATTGCGCTCCACTGAGTTCAGCGTATTGAGGCTGGCGTACAGCGTCGTGGTTTTGCCCGACCCGGTCGGCCCGCACGCGAGAAACATGCCGTGCGGACGGTTGATAATTGCCTTGATGCGGCTCAGCATCTCAGGCTGCATTCCCAGGCGCTCCAGGCCGATGCGTCCGGCATTCTTGTCCAGGATACGAATAACGATGTTTTCGCCGTACACGGCGGGGAATGTGGAGATGCGGAAGTCAAACTCGCCCTGCGGGGTCAGCAGCGTCAGGCGACCATCCTGGGGCGCGCGCCGCTCGGCAATATCCATAGACGACATGATCTTAAGCCGGGACGCGAACGCATACTGCAAGTCCTTGGGCATAATCATCGCTTCCTGCAGCAGGCCGTCCACGCGGAAGCGGACACGGACACGGGAGCGCTCCGGCTCCACATGGATGTCACTGGCACGGATAGCAATGGCGCGGGTGATGATAGCATTGACAAGCCGGACAACCGGCGCGCCCTCGCTCATCTTCTTGAGCTGGTTCAGCGAAAGGGCGGCTTCGTCGGCCTCTTCCGCCTGGCGGATTTCGGTCTGATCAATTCCCTGAATGGCAGCGCCAACGATCTCGCCCAGGTCGTCATAAGCGCCGAAGGTGCGGAAGATCGCCTCGCGGATGTCTTCTTCGGTGGCAATGACCGGGTCAATTTCCAGGCCCGTGTAGGCGTGCAGTTCATCAATCGCCATAATATCCAGCGGGTTCGCCATCGCGACCGAGATCGCCATGTCGCTCCGATCAATGGGGACAGTGCATAGGCGAGCGGCGAGGTTGTGCGGGATGAGGCGGGAAATGTCTGGCGACAGCTCCGCTTTGGACAGGTCTACAAAAGGAACACGGCTTTGCTTGCCGAAGCAGCGCGCCTTGTCTTTCTCAGTCAGGACGCCGAGACGGACAAGAATGTCGCCGAGCGGCTCGGTGGCGCTTTCGCGCTCGCCGAGGATGCGGGCAATCTCAGGGGCGGTAATCAGGCCTTCTTCAATGAGAATATCGCTGAAGGATTGGTCATGGTACGTGATGTTCATTTCAGTCCTTCAGTTAGTCTTTCAATATTTGGGGCGTGATGACGATAACCACTTCGGACTGCTGATGGGTCGTGTTGCGGTAGGTAAACAGCTCTTTAAACAGCGGGATTTGGGACAGCAACGGCACGCGCTGGACATTGTTGATCTCCTCGTCGCGGATCAGGCCGCCGACGACAATCTGCTGGCCGTCCTTAACCCGGATCGTGGTCTGCTGCTCCCGCGTGCTGATCTGTGGGTAGCTGGCGCCGTTGACGTTGAGGTAGCCGGAGACGGTGGAAATCTGCGGGTAAATAGTCAGCGTGATTTCCCCGTTGTCTTCCATCTGGACTGCGACCTGAAGATAGATGCCGACCCGTTCCTCGGTGATGTCGTAGATCGGGGTCTGCGCCTGTGTGTAGCCCGTGAGTTTGGGATACTGGAGACGGTCGCCGATCAGAATGAAGCCACGCTCGCCGTCCAGAATAGACATATTGGGCGCGGCTAGGAGCTTGGCATTGCCGCTGTTTTCCAGCGCCGTGATGGTCGCCGAGACCGACAGCGGGTCTCGTGTGAATGAGCCGAAGCCGATCCCGTTCGGCTGGCTTTCATGGAGGCCGATGCTGCCGAAGCTCCATTGCAGTCCCAGGTTCTTGAGCGAGCTGCGGTTGATGTCGGTGATCTGAACCCCGATCTTCACCTGAGCACGTCGCGCATCCAGCTTCTGCGCGAGGTTCAGCGCCTGCGTGACAATGCCCGCTTCCCCGGAAAGAACGATCAAACGGGAATGCAAACCACCCGTGCTCACATCCGTGTTCTTCATGGTGCCAGCCTGCGCTCCGGTTCCGTTTGCCGCCGTGGCGTCATCCAGGCGGGGCGAAGATGGGCCTGCGCCCAGAGAAACGCGCAGATTGCCTTTGTCAAACGTATTCTGAAGGGTCGCTACAACATCCGCTGCCGTGACATGAACGCACCGATAGACGGTTTGGGTGATGGCAGCATCGGACGGAGGATACGCTGCGGCTAAATCTTTCGCGCTGCCGATCATAAAAACGTCGCCATCCCGATGGTAGCCCAATCCCGCGGATTTGGTCAGCAGGTCTACCGCCTTTTCCAGTGGTGCTTGGCGCAGGTTCATGGTCACTTTGCCGCTCACAGCCCCAACCATAACGACGTTGACATGGGCATCTTGTGCCAGCGAGTTGAGCACTCCGGCCAGGTCTGACTGGTAGGCATTGATGTTGTAAAGCCGGGCGCGGGACAAAGGAACAATGGGTGTCAGAACTTTGGCTTGGACAGGCGCTGCCGGAATCTCCCTCGTGTAGACCGCCGCAAGCCGAGGCGTGGCGACAGCCAAGCGGGGTGCTGCAACAGCCAAGCGGGGTGCTGCAACAGCCAGGCGCGGCGTCACAACCGCAGGCACAGGCGCAAGAACAGCGCTTTGCAGAGAAACCGCTTTGGGCGTGGCCGGAGTGGACACCGGCTTCGGCGCAGCCTTGACAACTACGGCCTTCGGCGCAGCCTTGACAGACACTACTCTGGCAGCGGCCTTGACGGGCACTACTCTGGGCATCGCCTTGACAGACACATGGCTAGGGAGCGACAATCGCGCCAGGCGGCCCTCCGGGGCGACAATCACCCGGACGATATGCGTGTTCGGCACGGCGATCAGCCTGCCTTCGGCGGGTGAGCGAAGCACGAGAATGACACGCTCATCCCCGCCCGACCCAGCCGTTTCCAGATTGATGCCTGAAATCAAGCCGTCGCTTGTGAGATGGTCTTTCAGCGTCGATGCTGGGCTTGTGTGGGGCAGGGTTACGATAAGACGGTTGCCCTCGGCATGAAGCGCAGGCATCGTCGTCCCTGTCAGAGTGATGTCAACTCGCGTGGCTTCTCCATTCGGGAAAGCGTGAACGACTTGGAGGAGGGCGCGCTTCCCTTGCGCGGCGAGGGAAGCGCCAGCAATCGTAAAAAGGGCGAGGGCCACACTGACCGTCCATAATTTGGTGTTAGTTATGCTGCAGTTCATCAGTCTTTACCTCAGGTGTCGCCACGGAAACCACCGGCTGAGAGGCCGGCGGCAGAGAAGGGACGGAAACCGAACCGGCAGCGGCACAAAGCGCCGCCGATTGCAGGGGGAGCGTCCAGAAACCGCCCCCACGCACGAATACGACCTCCTGGTCGTGGATAGCCGCGACACGCATTCCGTCCACCGAGTCCCCGACATGCAGGATGACCGGTTCCGGGTTTGCTGTTTGCACGACAGCCCATGGTTCTGTCCCGCCCACAATCGCTGTGAGTTTCAGCGGCAGCGCCTCTTTCTGCCCTGCCTCTTTCTGCCTTTTGGCCCCCATTTCGCGTGAAGGCATATCCAGACTATGCTGGACAGACGCCAGCTTTGCGCTTGCTCCAAGCCCAGGCGCCAAAACTCGGACAGGAAACGGCGGCAGGAGCGTGAGGGGGATAGCCCCTCCACCCATGGCAAGGGAATGCGCGGCGTCGTGCCGACTCGGCGGGCTGTCCGGGTGAGCCACAGATCGCGCACGCTGAGCCACAGATCGCGCAGGCTGGGTGACGACAAAGAATGGGTTGCGCGTCGTGGTCGGCACAACTGCCGCGGAAACCCGAACAGGTTGCGGCGCGGGCGCAGCCGCTGCGGCAGGCATCGCATTGGTGGCAGGCGCGTGGTCAGCGCCCGGCAGCGGCGAGGCGGCAGAAACCCTTGACGCGGCAGCCGCTGTTCTGTTGTGCCCAAGCACCATCCAGAATATCCTGCCGACGATCAGTGCGAGAACCACCACCAAGGCTCCTACGGCAGCCGGATTGTTGGACTTTTCAATCTTCATTGCTTGCTCGCTGCCTCGTAGACAATCCCATTGATCTTCATTTCCAGGCGCAGGGCTTGGGCTTTGGCGCTGCTTTGCGTTACTTGCAGAGACGTGACATCCAGTCTGTGGCGCGAGGCAGCCAGCCCGCTCAGAAAGTGCGTCAGCGCTGGGTACTGGCCCGCGATGCTGCACTCAAACGTTTCCTGGCTTCCGGTGGCGGCGGATGCCTGTGCTGCCGTGTTAGCCGTGCCGTCCGCCGCTGCTCCCGTCGCGGCAGGGGCGGAAGCGGCTTGCGCCGTGGCGCTTCCCTGCTTGCCATCCCCGATTTGCACGCCTCGGAGTTCTGCTCCGGCCCTGCGAGCAAGGTCAGCAAACTCCTGGGTAAGCTCGGCGCTCCCGCCGCCCTGAGAAGAAATCACCTGGACCTCGGCGGCCTTCTTTGAGAGGCGGCGTTTTTCGGGGAGGCCGCTCGCGATTTGTGAAATCTGGCTGCTCTGCGACACCAAAGACACCTGCGCAGCAGCCAGTGCAGCGCGGGCGCTCCACATGCCGTAGGCGGCGGCCAGTGTCCAGCAAGCGACAACTGCTGCCGCAATGCGCAGCAGCGACTTCAGGGAACGCTCTGTTTGCGGCTGTGCCAGCCATAAGTTCCAATGCATTGAGACCATCCCTTAGGGAGCGCTTGGCTCCGCCCGGCTTGCGGTCGTGCCGCTCAAGGAACCTGTTATCTGAAAACTCACCCCGGTCGCTCCTGTCGTTGTTTCATCCAGGTGCAGGTGCGCGAAAACGGAGGAATGCGCGAGCGCGGCGGTGAAGGCGCGCAGGCCCGCCATCGTTTGAGCGGCCCCTTGCATCTGCACCTGCGCGGCCTTGTCTTTCTGCGAAATTGCGACCTGCTGCAGCGAAACATCTTCCGGCAGGCAGGCGGCCAGCGAAGGCAGCATGGCCGCCCAGGCAAGGCGGGACTGCTGCGACTGGGCCAGCTGTGTCCACTGGCCGACTTTTGCATCCAGTTCGCCGCTGTCGGCTGTCAGGGATTGCAGCCGCAATTCTCGCCCCTTGGCTTGATGCTCCGTCTTTTGACACTCTCTGTGGAGGGCGAAAACATGAAGCGTCAGCGGCAGAGGAACCGTGACCGCCAGCGCAGCAGTCAGCAGAATCGACGCCGCGTAACGGCGGCTGCACCGAAGCACGCCCCGGCGTTCCTCGCGTCGCTCTCGGTTAAGATCGACCAGGGGAAGAAGTATCTCCCCGGCAGCATGCGTCTGCGTTGGAGCCATCATTTAGAAAGTGTCCAATCTCGCCCGGCTTGGGACTGCGCGTCCCCCCCAAATTGATGCGGCTCCCTCGGCATGCCGGACGCGCTGCCCCGGCGTGGCAAGCGCGTGGCGAGCGTGTACCAACGACGGAAAGATTTGTTCCGTCGTCGCAATGCCGTGGCAGCGAAGGGGCAATGCCGTCGCGACCCCGAAGCAAGACCGAGCCAAACAGGACACTTCCATGATTTACGCGGCGCTCCTTCGCCAGACAAACTCGCGTGATTGCCCTGCCTGAGATTGACAGGCCCGGCTTTCTCGCTGAAGATCGCCCAGCGCCAGGCCAATCGCTACGGCAAAGCTGTGATTGCGGCCATTGATAGCGGCGAAACCATCCAGTGAAAAGTGTGTTTCAAACGATTGAAAGGGGTTCCGCACTTCCACATCAAGCTGGAACAGTTCGGCAAAAAAATGGTGCAGGCCCTTGATGTTGGCCCGTCCCCCGGAAACAAGGAGCCGGTCGAGAATCCCTTCGTAGCTGCGCTCCGGGAAGAGCGACCGGTAGTAGTTCAGCAGCCGCTGCATTTCACGCCCCAGCCGTTCCATTTCCGGGATCAAGGCTCCGGTCTCCCGCCGGTTTTCTCCTTCGCCCCACAAGAAATTGCCGCTGGCGCTGATGACGGCGGTCGGACTTTCTTCAATCTCACGGGCTTCTTCCAGCGAGCATCCAATGCCCGCGGCGAGCGCCTGTGTCAGTCGGCTGCTGCCCCAGGAGATTGCGTGGACAAAGCGGAGATTGGTGCCCTGCACCACGCACATGCCGGACGATTTCTGCCCCAGGTGAACGTATACGGACGGCTGCCCGCTCCAGATGGTATTCTGCGGGCCACCTTCGGCGCGAAACGCTCGCATCAGGGTCAGCGGCTCAATTTCAACGCCGGCGACTTCCAGCCCAGCCATCTCCAGAGTCTCTGCCCGGCTGCGGACCACATCGCGCGGAGCAGCGGCGAGGAGCGCCTGCATGCGTGTGGTGCCCTCGTTGTCTACCGTCTGTCCCACAGGAATGATAACCACTTCGGCCTTGTCTACCGGATACGGCAGGTATTTACGCGCTTCAAAACGGCTGGCTGTGCGGAGCGCTTCGTCGTCCATCGCAGGCAAATCAATCAGGCGCACCACCAGATGTTCTATGGGGATAGCGATTGATGCGGCGCGGGCATCATAGCCGCACTGACGCACCATCTGCCTGATCTGCGCCGCGACAGCCCGCTGTTCGACCAGAACGCCCTTTTGCAGCGCGTTGGGGGGCGTCAGGACGTATCCAGCGTACCGGGCCACAATAGTCTCAGCAGTCCGCTCCAGCAGAACCGCTTTGATGGCGTGGCAGCCCAGATCAATTCCTAAAGTCCAAAGAGAACTCTGATTTTTTCTCAAGATGCTCGGCATAATTTAGAAAGGCATGGTATTGACGGCATGCTGGTATAATTATGGAGATTGGCCGGAGAATCTTCAGGGGAGGACGGGCCTGTATCTCAGGCATATTTAGTGACCGGTTCTGGAGAGGTGGCAGCAAGCCTTGCCGAACAGATGCCGCCTGGCGAGGGAAAGGAAGCACAGGGGGGCTAACAAGGACGGTTAGCAGAACTGCATGACCCGGTGTCGGGCGATGCTGCGGAAGAAGAGATAGGTACAGAGTGTTAAATTGATGGTATGGCTGGCGCAAGAGCAGACACGCCCCTTTCCAGTTAAGACCTGGAAAGGGGCGTGTCTGCTCAAAGGCTCAAGAAAGGGAAGGCTTAGCGAGGAGGGGAAAACTTGATTATCAAAGCGACGCCGTCATCGGAGCGAAGCTCAACAACCTCGTCCGGCTCATCCTGACCTGATTTATGCCAAATTTGCACTGGGGCATTGACCGAATGAGAGACGTGATCGTTTTGTTGTGTGCCGAGCATAACGATGATATGGCCTGCCCCCACGGTTTCGGCTTCAAACCCTGCGAACGGCAATTCGCGCGCCTCCTGATGGTCGCCGGTACCTGGGCCAAACGCCTTCACCGTGACGAGTCTGCCCTCATGGCTGCGGCTGAATTCTTCCAAAAACTGTTTCCAATGCCCGCGTTCTATTTGTCGCGTCGCCATAGTGTTCCCCCTGCGCCGAATATAAGTTGTTACTGCTTAAGCGTTGCTTGAAGCGTGATTGGGGTTGCTGCCAAGGCTTTGGATACAGGGCAATTTGTTTTGGCGCTTTCCGCTTGCTGCTGAAAAGCCGCGTCATCCATGCCCGGCACTTCCGCTTCCGTGGTCAGATCAATGCCGGTGATAGCAAAGCCGCCGTCGGAAGGGCCAAAATGCGCTTTAGCCGTCGTATGGATCTGCTTCGGAGGATGGCCCGCCGCGGCCAGCATTGCGGAAAGCTGCATGGAATAGCATCCTGCGTGTGCGGCTGCAATCAATTCTTCCGGGTTGGTCCCTGTGCCTTCTTCCATGCGGGACTTGAAGGAATAGGCGCCTTCAAAAGCGCCGCTCCCCAGCTTCATTGTTCCACTGCCGTCTTGGAGGCCGCCGTTCCAGATAGCATCTGCCGTTCGTATTGCCATCAATTTTCCCTCCCCATCAAAACTACACATGCGCCTGCAGATGCGCGGCTAGGACTTTGCGCGGCTGCGCGCCATGCAATGTTTCCACAACCTCGCCGTTCTTGAAGATCAACAGCGTTGGGATCGTGCGTACTCCATAGCGTGCCTCCAAGCCCGGCTCCAGATCAGTGTCCAGCTTGAAAACTTTGGCCTGACCTTCCAGCTGCGCCGCAACCGCGTCTACTTCCGGCCCCACGACCCGGCATGGCCCGCACCAATGCGCCATGAAATCCACCAAAACAGGGACTTCCGACTGCAGCACTTCCTGATCAAAATTGGCCGAGGTTACTTGAGCCGCCCCGGTTTTGACTTCGCTCATAATTGACGTTCTCCTTGCAAGATGCTATCCCTCCAACACTACCGCGCGTGATTTTGTTCCTTGATCAGCGTCTTTCTTCCAGTTCTTCCCAGCGCGCGTAAAGAGTAATCACTTGCTCTTTGGCCGTAGGCAGAGCATTCCAGCACTCTTGAAGCCGCGCGGAATCTGAAGCGACAGCCGGGTCTTCCAATCGGCGCTCCAGACGCCCAACAGCCTGTTCCGCTTCTTCAATTTTCGCTTCCATCTGCGCCAGCTCTTTGCGCTCGGACGAAGACAAACGGCTGGCTGCAGGAGGCACAGATGGTGAGACGCTCGTTTTTCTCGCTGCTGCGGGCGGCGCAGAGAGTGATTTCTGGTGCGTCTCCCACTGCGCGAAGTCTGCATAAAAGCCCGTCCGACCCTGCGCATCCAAAGCCAGTATCTCTGTGGAAACACAGCTCAGCAGGTAACGGTCATGGGTCACCAGTACAAGAGCACCGGGAAAGCCGGCCAGACTTTCCTCCAGGATTTCCAATGCGGGAATGTCTAGGTCGTTGGTCGGCTCGTCCAATATCAGCAGGTCGGCAGGCTCCAGCATCAACTGCGCAATCAGCACGCGGGCCTGCTCGCCGCCCGAAAACCGATCAAGCGGCATATTGAGATGCTCGCTGGAAAACAAAAAACGCTTTGCCCACGCCGACACATGCATGGTGCTGCTGCGATAGGTGACTGTCTCCCCGTTGGCAGAAAGCGCATCCCGTAAGGTCTGCGTTTTGTCCAAGCGCGCACGGTTCTGGTCAAAAAAGACGATGCGCAGGCCATCTGCGCGCTTGATTGTCCCTGCATCGGGTGACAGTTCTCCGGTGAGAAGGCGCAGCAGGGTCGTCTTGCCGCTGCCGTTCGGACCAAGCAGGCCCAGGCACAGGCCGGGGCGCATTGTTAGGCTGAGGTGCGAAAACAGCGTGCGCCCGCCCAATGCCATTTCCATTTCTTTGGCGACCAGCAGTTCGCGCGTTTGCCGTCCCGATGATTGAAACTCAATTCCGGCGCCCTTCGTCTGCGCGTTGCGGAACTTCACCTCGCCCAGCTCTTCAATCATGCGTTCCGCGCCCTGAATGCGACTTTGGGCTTTGGTCGTGCGTGCCTGCGGGCCGCGCTGCAGCCAGGCCACTTCGCGTTTAACCTGCGTCACCAAGGTCGCTTCCTGCGTGGCCTGCGCGCTCAGGTACTCCGCGCGGCGCTGCACGAAGGTGCTGTATTTGCCTTCCACGCTGAGATACCCCTCGGCATAGATCGGGTTCAACTCAATCATCCGCGCCGTCACATGCTCCAGAAAGTAGCGGTCATGCGTCACCACTACATAAGCAAAGCCTGCTCCGCGCAGCAAATCCTCCAGCCACAGGACGCCTTCTAGGCCCAGGTGGTTGGTCGGCTCATCCAGCATCAGCACATCCGGCTGCTGCGCCAGGGCAGCGGCAATCGCCAGCCGCTTCTTCCAGCCGCCCGAAAGAGCATCCGCTCGCTGCGCGGCATCGGTAAAACCAGCCCGTGCCAGTGTCACCGCAACGCGCACTTCCCGTTCCGCCTCATCCAAAGGCTCCGGCGCGATGCTTTGCATCAGCACATCCTGCACAGTCACTCCGGTCGGAAAGCTTTCTTCCTGCCCCACATAGGTCAGCCGGATGTTGCGGCGCAACGAAACCGCGCCGCTGTCCGGTGCTTCCAAGCCCGCCAAAATCTTCAGCAGCGTTGACTTGCCTGATCCGTTCGGTCCGATCAAGCCGATCCGCGCAGTGTCGTCAATTCCCAGCGAGATATTCTGAAACAGCGGGCGGCTGTGATAAGCTTTGGTCAGCCCCTGTCCGCTCAGCACTACGGTCATTGTTAGCCTCAGCAGCGATAAGATGCTTCCAGTATACCTGCGGCAAACAATGAGAGCCGCAGCAAGCCTGCGGCTCCCATTGTGGTTTCTCTATTTGACAAACTGACGAAGCTGGCTCAACGCATCGTTGAGAGCCTGATGCAGCGCATCAATTTTGGCATCATCGGCGGGCTTTTGGAAGATCACCTTGGTCACTTCCGTCACGATGTTGCCGATCAGCGACGCCACCAGCAGCGTTTCCATGTTAACCACCATCAGCGGCGCCTCCCTTCGGCCCGAAGCGCCTTTGATACGCGCCAATCCAGTCTTGCTGAATTTCCTCCTGTGCCTGCCCAAGCGACTCCTGTCCCCGGCAGACATCACGGTGCAGCGCATTTTCCAGCCGGTCTTTCTGCCCCGCCGTCCAGGTTCCGGCAAACGGCTGCGGCCACAAGTTGCGCGTGTCGTTTGACCCGCCCAGCTCCAGCGGGATGAGATGATCAATCTCAAACCGCTCTCCCCGTTCCGGGATTACGCCGTATTCGGCGAACATCTGGCGTTTTGTTGACTCCGGCACATTGCGCGTCCGCTGTGCAAAACCGGGCCGGCATACATCCGCCGCGCTTGCAGCGCTTGCGATCCCCGGCGTAAGCTGCGCGTCAGGGCGCACCGCCCGCGCCACCCCAACAGGCGTGGCTTGCAGCAGATGCAGGGCTGCAAACGTCGCCAGCATCGTGATCCATTTGATTGTCATTGCTTTGCTCCTTGAAAAGAAGCATGGCTCCGAGTCCCTGGCCGCTTGTCATTCAGGCGGCTGACCGAAGCCTTTGTTGATAAAACATCCCCTTCTTACATCGCGTTTGCGGAGTACTGGAAATGCATAGGGTCGGGACGGTGAAACTTTGCTCCGCTGAAAAACCCCTCTGCGGCCCAGGCCCGAACCAGGATCGGATTTTGATGATGCGCAGAACCCAGCGGGTATTGCCCAGCATTCAGGTCAATCGCCAGGCCCCAGGCGTGCAGACTAGGCCGATTGCCGCCGCGCACCTTGCGGATATTAAAGCAGCCGTCATAGGTCCTGATCAGGCTCAGCGCATTCTCAGACTTGAGATGCTGAAAGACTCGCGCCATGCGCGCCGCGACAGCGACATGACAGGCGACCGTCACCGTTTTGCCTCCAGCAATCGTCACCGGAATGCGCGTGATGTGCTTTTCTTCAAACTCTGGGTCAGTGAACGGATGCCCGAACCACTCTTCCATTTCCAGCAGGCTGCTGGGCGGGGGCAGGACATGCCCTGCTTCCAAAACACTTAAGGGCATGGAAGCCCTCCTCATTTCAATCAAGCTTGGCAGCGTTTCGGCGCCCTGCGCCGAGGGTCTGCGGCTTTCAACCTGACCCCCGCTCTTTTTCCAGTAACGAGGGCCAGGTTTTGATCAGGTTTTGATCTAGCTGCCGACGCTCACAATCGCCGTCGCATGATACTTGGCTCCTTTAAAGCCGCTGGGCGAAACAGGCACCAGCTTGACGGCAATCTTGGCTCCCAGCGTGGGGGAGCCATACTTAGCGATATAGGCCTCTGTGAGAGAAGTGCCTCCGTTGGTCAGCCCGTCAACCACCGCCAGCAAACGAAAGCTGGACTTGCCAAAGTAGTTGCGTCCCGCGGATACCGCGGGAGTGGCATACACCTGCACTTGGCCTGCATAGGCTGCTGAGCGGACAAACAGGCGGAACGCCCCGGACGCGGTGCCGGCGCGGGCAGCTTCCAGCGTGATTGTGGGAAGAGCCGCAATGGCTTCCGACCGCGAAGGTGCGTCAGAGATCGGCGATACTCCCGTTGTCGCGAGGACGCCGTTCAGCGACTGATGCATCTGTGCGCCGGTCAGCGTGGACGACTGTCCCAGGGCATCGGTCGTCGTCACCTGCGCGCCCAGAGCATTCCACCCGGCCCGCTGTGCGTCCGTCAGTCCACGCCAGGCTTGTGCGCTGCCTGTGAAGTTCGCCCGCACGTTGTCCTGTGCCGCCGAGCGTGGCTGCCCCGGAGCGATTTTAGCCCGCAGATACATGCCGTTGCGGTTTTTCGCATAGGTCGTGCCGCCCACGGAGCCGCTTGCCCCGGTGACGATGTGAGAAATGAATTTTGCCATAGTTGACCCCCTAATGGTCTGGCAAACCGGCAACCCTGGCCGCCGGTGGTACCGAACAAATGTCCGTGTACAGCAATATTATACCACGTAAGACATATAATGTCTACTACAAAAATAAATTATTGCAAATATATGTTCGCGTCACAACCAAGAAAAAGCCTCAGCGTGATGCTGAGGCTCTTCAACGGAAACAACTTCGCCCAAAGACGGCTTACTGAATTAGCACACTGCCTTTTGGCAGGTCAACAGTCGTCGCTTTCCCCGCTTTGTCCTGCTGTACGGTGACAGTCTTGCCGTCTGCGGAAGTCGCTTTCACGGCATAGGTTCCGGCGGGCGCAAACAAAATCGCCACTCCATTGCCGTCGGCGGTTGCCTGCTGGCGGGCGCCTGCTGTAGTCACTGCGGCTCCGGTCGTGGGGTCATCCAGCTCAACAACATCACCGGGGCTTAAAGCCGATGTAGTTGTCGTACCTGGTGTTTTCGTGCTGGCGATGACAATGTTAGCCGCGTAAAGTGCCCCATCGCTTGGGCCGACGACCACGGTATCAAAGTCTGTAGTGCTGCTTTGACCCGCTGCATCGCTCACGGCCACGCGCAGGCTGTGCAAACCCGTCGTGGTGAACGGCAGCGTGAATACCGCTGTGGCATATTGGGCAGCCGCCAAGGGACTGGGGGTCTTAGCAGTGCCGTGTGTTTGGTTTGAGAATGCGGTCGTGAACTTCAGCGGCTGTGAGAAGCCGGAAACTTCGGGAGAAGTCAGCACCACGCTGTTCGGATTGATGGCAATTGGAGCGGTCGCGCTGTTGCCGCCGCTGATGTTTGCGCCGAAGATGACGCTTGCGCCCGGCGCGACAGCAGTTCCAGCATTGAGGGTAGCCACCCCAAAGCTGCCGTCCGGGGCAAATCCAAGCGGGATAGTGCCGCCGAAAGAGCTTGCCACAACTGTAGAAGGTTTCGCGGTAGACGCAACCGGGCCGGTTAGATAAGCGGTGGAGGCATCCGCAGAGGCTAGTCCGCTGACTTCAAACAGCGTGCCGCCGAGGGCATCATTGGCCGACAAGCCGTTGACGGCAGGCCCGCTGGTGGGCGTTGGGAGAAGTGGCGTTCCATTGCTCGCACCGCCGCAACCGCTCAGGATCGTCACGCAGGCAAGGCTTGTCGCTGCGAAGGCTGCCCTCCAAATTTGTTTATGTATCATCTGCATGAACTTTGCATCAGTCCTTTCGTAATCTTGCGGCAAAAAGCGTTTCAAGAAAGCGGAGGAATGCACCCGGTGCATTCCTCCGCTTTTCTGTTGCTTTAGAACTTGTGGCGGAACCCTACCGTGAAGAAGACCGGGGTGATAATGGTATTGGGACCATAATAAATCCGCCCTTGCGGATACTCCGCCGTTGGCGGGATATAGTACGAAGCGCCGGAAGGGCTTGCGGTGGAATAGCTGACAACAGTTTTCTTGTCAAAGACGTTGTCCACGTTCACGAACAGCGACGTATCCGGCGTCAGGATGATGCTGGAGTTGAGGCTGATCTTGTAGTGCCACCCTGACCGCCCGACAACCGGGTTCAGCGGCGCGATCGTTTTTTGGTCGGCAAGCAGGATCGGCACTTCGCCAAAGGTGGCGTTGTTAAAGCCTTGCGAGGCGCGCTGCGGGTCAACCCCGCCGCCGATAGCCGCCACAAACGGGAAGCCGCTGCCGGCATCCAGCACCGCCGATTCCTCAAAAAACTTGTTGATGCGCTTGTTCGCGACCACGGCCACCGTGTGCCGCTGATCGTAGCTTGTTGCGTATCCTTTGTTGTTCAAGGCGCGGTACTGTGCGTCATTCAAACCGAGGGTAGGACCTAGGCTGCCAAAGGTAAGATTAAAGTACGGTGTATACCCAGTGTCAAAACTGCTGCTGGTCGCTCTCGCCACCTGATTGGTGTAGCTGATAAACCCGTTGAAATCATTAGGATTACGCGCCCGCTTGCTCAGCTGGAACTCAAGACCGCTGGCATGTCCCTTGCCGCTGGTGTCATAGGTGCGCTGACCAAACACAGTTCCGGCTGTTTGTCCAGCCGCAGGAACGCTTGTTGGAGCGACGAAGAACAGGCGGTTGAGCTGGATCAGGTCGTACTGCTGATGGCGATAGCCTGTCAATGTCACGGCATAGTCGCCGCTAATGACCGGCACGCCATTCAGGCTGAACGATTTCGCCACGCCGAGGTCAAAGTTATGCGCGTGCTGCGGCCCAAGTTGATTGACCTGTCGGTAACGGGACAAAAGACGACCATACTGCGTGGCACGCTGTGTGCCTGTCAGTCGGTTCGGGTCCAGCCCGGCAAAATCCGCCGGATTGCCGGGGTTGAGCGATGTGAAGGTGCCGACTCCAGACGCCGAGTTTTCCGGGAACAGCGTTTCAATCAAGCGCGTGTCTGCAAACTGCGAGGACTCCGCTAGGGATGTCGTGAACTTCAACGTCGGGTCAGGCGAATAGTTGATACCCAGGCGAGGATCAACGTAATGCTTGGTGAACGAGTTGAACTGCTTCAAGCCATAACGGTCTTGAGCGAAACGAACTCCGGTATCAATGGTGATCTTATTTCCGGGGGTACGGAACTGGTTCGTCAGGTAAGCGGCAAGCTGGGTCGGAGCTACGCGGCTGATGCGATCTAGATAACCATATTTAGACTGTTGCGCCAGTGTCCCCATTGGAAGAAGGGTCAGGCTCTGAACGGTTCGGTACTTGGTTGTCGCGGGAGTGATGTACAGGCCAGCGCGCAGAGAGTCGTTGGGCTTGAGCTGGTTGGAATAGTCAAGCTGGTTGCCGATCTGGTCCGAATGCCGGTTCTGGTACAGAGCCGCTAGGTTTTCCTCGTGGAACGTCACTTCGCTGCGCAGGTCGTACAAGCGGTATGTCAGGAACGACTTAGGATCAAAATTGTGCTTGTAGGCGACATACGAAAACCTGTACGATTGGTCGGTATGATCCTGCTGAAGCTGATTTGCCGTCGCGTTAGTCCCGCCGATATGCTCGTTAAACTTGTAAATCTGTGTCGTTGGGTCGCCGGGGTTCTGGTAAAGGTCGTATTGCTCAAAACCCTGGCTGTAGAACGCCGTGAACGTGTTGTTCGGGTCGGCGTAGTAGTTGGCTTTGAGAACGCCGTCAAAGGAAGAGTTGAGTTTTTGCAGGCCGTTGATGCCGCTGGGAAAGCCATTCTTAAACGCAATGGTGCTGGCGTAGTAGTCAAGCTTGCCGTTCGGCGTCACGTTGCCGTACTGCGTGTTGGTGCCGTTGTAGTTCCAGCCATGGCCGGGGCCGAGAGTGAACTCGGTCACGCCGCCGCGCAGGTCGCGCCCATTGTTGGTGACTTCGTTGATATAGCCGCCCGTCGCATTGCCATACGAGGCATCCGCGCCGCCGGTGTACAGGTTGGCGCTTTTCAGGCCGACCGTAACCAGGTTGGTGGCGAAGGTGTTGGTAATCGGCTCGGTAATTTGAATGCCGTCCACGTCAAAGCCGACCTGGTTGATGTCCGAGCCGCGAATATGGACGTAGCCGCCCGGATCGGGCGTGATGCCCGGCTGACCGAAGACAAGGCCAGGGAACTGGTACAGGTTGTTCGGCTGCGACTTGGTTTGCTGCTCAATCTTGGAAGAGATCGTGTACTGAGTTGTCGTGTTTGTCCGCTGCACCGCATTCACGGCTACCCGTCGCGTTCCGGTGATGGTCAGCTTTTCCAGGGTGAAGTTTGCAGAAGTGGTGTTGTCCTGCGTGACCGACACCTGCACGGACTGCGGCTTGAACGTGACCAATTGCGTGGTGACGGTGTAGGTGCCGACATCAAGCCCGGTGATAGTAAAGTTGCCGCTGCTGTCAGTGCGAACGCGCTGCCCGCCAGGGGTGATTGTGACAATAACGTTCGGCACCGGCTGCCCGGAGTCGTTGCGCACGGTTCCGCTAATGGTTCCCGTCGTGGAGGCCGCATAGGCGGCCTGATGGGACATGGCGATTGGAATGACACTGGTTGCGCCGACAAGAAACAGTGTTAAAGCGGCCTTTCGTGAGGCTGCCGCTTTCTTTTTGGACATGCTCTTCCCTTTCTGAACGTTGTACAATGAAATAAGTGAGGGGCGGCGGCGTTGCCAGTTGCAGACCAAAGGCGCGTCTTTCAGCGTTCCTTTGGTCTTTGCTTGTCACCGAGGAGTGGCTCGGTGCGCCTAGTTTTCGCCGACATTAAACGAGTGCCGGAAATTGTGCTGGCGGAGAACTTAGGGCAGTATACAACAGATTTCGCGAAATTACCATAGACATGAAGAAAAGATGAAGTTTTTTTTCACCGGGTGTGCGTTTTGCTGTTTAGAGCGACAGCGAAGCGGGTAACTGTGCCGTCAGCCAGGACAGGGACTAAAAAAGCGGCCCCCATTGCCGGGGGCCGCTTGCGACGTCTACTTTCATTAGGCATCTTTTAAGATGTGGTAAACACGTACACTCCAGTTGCCCCACCATATGGAATGTGATCTTGGACGGCAGGAGTACCTCTCGCTCCTTGTATCGCCTGCTGGCATGCGCTGTCATACTCATGATTTCCAGAAGACTTCTTGATACGCACGTTGGAAACACGGCCTGTTTCGCCTACTTCATACGAAATTGTACATGGGCCGGTAATTGTCGTGGCGTCCATAGCGCTAGTGTCGGGATTTTGAATGCTGCTTTCAATTATTAAAGCTTCCCGGCTTTCCACGTTCGGCAGATAGTTTTTATCATGCTTCGGCGGCGGAGGCGGCGTGGGCTTGGGCGGCGGGGGCGGCGCATGGTACACCGGCGCAGGCGGCGCAGGCTTGGGAGCGGGCGGTGCGGGCGGCTCCGGTTTGGGCTGCGGCGGCGTGGGCTGCACCGTCGTGTTTTCCGGGGCGACCGGCTGCACGGGCGCTTGCTGCACCGGCGGCGGGGGCGCTTCTACCACCACGGCGGTTTTGCTCGTAGAGTGGTGGCCCACCGTGAAGTGCGTCGGCGGCGTGGGACGCGGCGGCGTTGGGCGCGGCGGCGTAATCCGGTGCACAATGTGCGGGACGATCTTCGGCTTGGGCGGGATCACCTTCGGCTTGGGCTTCGGCTTTCGCTTGATCGGCGGCTTGTAAACGGCGACTTTCATCACCTTGTTGGCGTCGGACTGGCGCTTTTCGCCGTAGATGTCGGCGTAGTTGAGCCACAATCCAAACCCCAGGTTGATCAGAATAGACGCCAGAAAGCACCAGATCAAGATGCGGTCGCCCCGCTTGCTGTCTCGGCTTTGCAGGCCCGGTTCTTCGGTTGTGGGAGGCAGTTGTTCTTTCAGCATGGCTTCTGGGCTATCCTCCTCCTGCCGCAGGCGCGGCGCTCGTGGTCGCAGTCGCCGCAGTTGCCGCATTGCCGCTGGCATCCACAGGCGTGGTCGCAATCATCACGGCGGGCGAGTTGTTGTCGGGCGTCACGGCGGCGGCAGGCAGGTTGACTTTGTTGACCGCGTCCATGATGCTGATGGCTTCCTGCACCTTGCGCGTTTTGTCCACGTTCACAATCAAGATTGTCGTCGGGTCGTCGTTAATCATGCTCTGCAGCTGCGGCTGGATTTGCGCCATGTCCACCTTGTCGGTGTTGATATACAGATTGCCCGCCGCGTCGTCGGTAATCACGGCTTTGGGCGGCGGCTTGGAGGCCGCCGTGCTGTCTTTAGGCAGACTCGTCGCCATGCCGTTCATCTTGGTCTGGGTGATGCTGGTGATCAAAAAGAAGACCAGCAGGAAGAAGATGGTGTCAATCATCGGGATGATTTCAATACGCGCCTTTTTCATTTCCACGCGGCGGATATTGACGCGGCCTTTGCTCATAGCCCGCCTCCCCCGCCCTGCGGCGTGGTTGCCAGCACCAAAGAGCCGGGGTTGGACTGCTTGGCGACATCCATGATTTTGAGCAGCTCACCCACATCTTCATCTTTGTCGGCGTTGAGCACCACAGCCACCTGGGCGTTCAGCGAGACCGCTTGCTGCAATGCGGGCAAAATCCCATCAAATGTCACGGGCGCTTTGTCCACAAAGTAGTGTCCCTGGCTGTCCACAGTCACGACCACTTTGTCCGGCGGCTTGAGCTTGGACGTGGAGCTGTTCGGCAGGTGCACCTTCGGGGCCGACATTTTCACCGTCTGCAAACTGGTCAGCATGAAAAAGACCAGCAGGAAGAAGATGGTATCAATCATGGGGATAATCTCAATGCGCGCTTTTTTAAGCTCGGCTCGCTGCAACTTCACTGCGATGTCCCTCCCCCGCGCGCAGGTTCGCCAGGATGTTCATGGTCTGCGTCGCCCGAATCTCCATCTCGGCAATCGCCTGCTTGACCTGCTCGGTCAAATAGTTGTAGCCGATCAAGGTGACGATGGCGATGGCAAGGCCCGTCGCAGTCGCAATCAGCGCCTCCGCAACGCCGCCCGAAATGCCTGCCGTGTTGTTCAGGCCCGATGCCGCGCCGACAATGTGGAACGACCGTATCATGCCCGTAACCGTCCCCAGCAGGCCCAGCAGCGGCGCGATGGTGATAATCGTGTCCAAAACGCCCAGGCGCTTGTACAGGACAGGCGTTTCGCGCAGGGCCAATTCTTCCATCGTCCGCTCAATGGAGTCCGAGTCTAGGTCGCGATTGCGGATGGCGCTGGCGATCAGCTGTCCGACGGGGCCGGGCGACTGCTCGCACAGGGCCAGGGCCTCGTTGACTCGGCCCTGCTTGAGCTGGCCGCGCACCTGCTCCACCAGGGCTTCGTTGTCTTGCCCGGCACGCGTGATGACGATAAAGCGCTCAATCATCACGGCAACCGCGATAATGGCGCACGCAAACAGCGGCCACATGATAGGCCCGCCATTAAGCAGAAACTGGATTCCTTTAAACATGGTTTCTCTCAAACTCCTTTAAGTAACTTCCAAGCAAATAAGTAACTTCCAAGCAAAACGTGTGCAAAATGCCGCGCGTCGCGCATTCCGCCGCCGCCGCGAAGCAGCCTGTCGATTGACAGAAGAACTACCCCAAACGCCCCAAACAAAAACAAGGGCGCAGGGAACAGTGAAACAGCAGGCGAAAAAGTGAGCTGGGAATACAGAAAGCCTCCGCACGTCTCTGCGGGCCGACACTGGCGCAGAGGGGGAGGCGTTGCACGAACATCAATGGTCGCGGAAACACCGCAGGCCATCTTCAGCATCCGAAAATGCAAAGACGCAGCCTGAAGACACGAACAAGAACAGGTAGCGAGAGTATACCAACCCGCGCGTGTTTTGTCAATACGGCTTTGCGTGCCGCCAAGTTCCCCAGTGTCTAGGCAGCCGTAGCAGTATGATTAGGCAGCCTCTATAGTTTAGAATGTCTGCTACAATCCCTAAGAGAATCTGCTCCCACCCAAACTTTTTATGTGAGAAAGCAATCAGGTCATCAGCAGGGAATTAGTTGCACGAAGTCGAACAGCACTTACAATGACTACACTGACACTGTTCAAAGACCAAGCTGTCTCCAACTACAACACTAATCGCCTGCTTGCCGAAGACCGTGTTGTGCATGACTGGTACCGGTTTGTCTTGTCCTACCCAGCGCATCTGGTTCGAGATTATGTCTCGCAGTGGAACATCGGTCCAGGTCAGAGGCTACTGGACCCTTTTTCAGGAACCGGAACTAGCTTGGTCGAGTGCAAGCGCCTAGGAGTGGAGAGCGTCGGCATCGAGGCCAATCCAGCCGCTCATTTCGCCTCTAGCACCAAGTTAGACTGGTCACCCGACCCACATCTCCTGGCTGCTCATGCGGAGAGCATCGCGGACGCGGCGGCGCGACGGCTGGCCGCCTGGAATTGTAATCCACTGACACTTTCCCCTGACGAGATGAAGCTGCTCATCACCAACTCTATCAGCCCAGTTCCTCTGCATAAAATCCTGGTGCTGCGCCAATGCATTGAGGAAATGTCCGACCCGCAATTCAATTGCCATGAACGCCTTGCTCTCGCCAAAACTGCCGTCACCACTGCGTCCAACCTAAAATTCGGCCCGGAGGTAGGGGTAAGCGCGCAGAAGGCTGATGCCGACGTTATCGGCGCTTGGATGACAAACGTACACCAAATGGCCTCTGATTTGCGGATGGTTAGCAACTATGTACCCATCCAGGCGACTTCGCTCCTAGGTGATGCGCGCGAAGCCGAGACACTTATTACGCCCGCCTCTATCGACGCTGTGTTTACATCCCCCCCTACCCTAACGAGAAGGACTATAGCCGCACGACACGCTTAGAGATGGTACTTCTAGGCTTCGCCGAAGACAAGGCGCAGTTGCAGGCAATCAAGCGCATCTTGCTGCGATCCAACACGCGAGGAGTATACCAAGGCGATGCTGACGACGCATGGGTGAACGAAATGCCACAAGTTCAGGAGATTGCACATGAGATCGAGCGTCGGCGTCTTGAGATGGGCAAGACTAGTGGTTTCGAACGCTTATATGCCAAGGTGACGAAACTTTACTTCGGCGGCATGGCCCGTCATTTAGCTTCCCTGCGCCCACTGCTGCGCCCCGGCGCGTACCTAGGGTATGTGGTGGGCGATCAAGCGTCATACCTGCGCGTGATGATCCGCACAGGCGAGTTGTTAGGCCAAATCGCTGAAACGCTCGGATATGAGTTAGTAAAAATCGACCTGTTCCGCACGCGCTTGGCGACGGCTACAAAAGAGATGATGCGCGAAGAGGTGGTAGTGTTGCGATGGAACCCATAAACCCCACTGACGAACAATCGGTTCTGGGCACGTCCAGCGTTGCTGCCGAAGTGCGGAAGTTGAACCGATACAGCCAGATCATAGAACGCATTTTCCAAGAGCATTACACTGAAGGTGCACAGACAGTGGAGTTCGAGCGTGACGAGATCACCGCAGCGGCGTCGGCACTTGGCATCAAGCTGCCCAAGAATATGGGTGACGTCGTTTACTCGTTCCGGTATCGCACCATCCTGCCTGCATCGATCACGTCTCAGGCTCCCAAAGGTAAGGTCTGGGCAATACGCCCTGCTGGGCGATCCTTATACCAGTTTGCCCTCGTAGACGACGCACCTATCGTGCCATCGCCTCGCCTAGCCGAGACAAAAGTGCCTGACTCTACACCAGGCATTGTCGCGATGTATTCGGGTAAGGACGAGCAGGCGCTGCCGGCGAAGGTGCGCTATAACCGCTTGATCGACATCTTCACGGGCGTCACGTCTTACTCACTTCAAAACCATCTCCGCACGACTGTTCCAGGCATGGGCCAGGTTGAGACAGATGAGATTTACCTAGGTGTGGACGGGCGGGGAGCGTACTACGTATTTCCAGTGCAGGCCAAGGGTGGCAGCGACAAGAT
>JAABUQ010002021.1_pt1 | contig 41344 bp, 37 predicted proteins | sample 5560001 | NCBI WGS metagenome assembly JAABUQ01 (sample SAMN10711888, study PRJNA513371) | rock metagenome | isolation source: Antarctica rocks | place: Antarctica: Victoria Land, Finger Mt nord | collected 2015-12-18
TGCGACTTCCTTCATGTCCTCGCCCATCAGGTAGGCATGAATGGAACGGGCTCCCAGTTTGCCTTGTGCCACGCCTTCGATAATGGTTTTGGCTCCCATCTGGCAGTCGCCCCCGGCAAACACGCCAACGCGATCTGTCATCAGGTTGTGTGGGTCGGTCTGGATCGTTGTATATTTTGTCCACTTCACACCTGACGTTTCGTCGAGGACGCTTTTGTCTGGTTTCTGACCATAGGCGGGAATAATCGTGGTACATGGAACGACATACTCGGACCCCTGAATAGGCACAGGACGACGCCGACCACTTGCATCTGGTTCGCCAAGCTTGTTTTTGATGAACTCAAGACCGTGTACTTTTCCACTCTCAACTACAACTTTCATCGCTTGTGCATAATACGTGATTTCTGCACCTTCTGCCTCTGCATCTTCAAGCTCTTCCATCGTTGCGTTTATTTCCATGCGTGAACGACGGTACGCTGTACGCACATTGGCTCCAAAGCGCACGGAGGTTCTAGTGCAATCGAATGTGGTAAAGCCGCCACCCAGAACGATCACATCGTCGCCTGAACGTACTGGAACAGATTTGCCCTCTACTTTCTCGCCCAGAAACTGAATGGCATTGACAACTCCCTCTGCATCCTCGCCAGGTGTGCCGAGAGGATTACTTGTCCAGGCACCGATGGCAAGATACACGGCATCGAAGCCTTGTGCGAACAGAGCATCGATAGTGAAGTCTCGACCAAGCTTGACGTTCGCCTGAAAGTCTACGCCTAATTGCCACACGGCATCGAGTTCGCGATCCATCATGTCTTTCTGTAAGCGATACTCTGGAATACCATAGCGGAGCATTCCCCCAGGTTGTGGCTGCATATCAAAGACTTTGCAGTAGTGACCACGAAGTGCAAGATAGTATGTGGTAGTGAGACCAGAGGGGCCAGCGCCGACAATAGCGACCCTCTTCCCTGTGTCGGGGTCTTTGAGATAGGGCAATGGTGGGTCAAGCAGACATGTTTCGGCTGTGTGACCATGCATGCGACAGATAGCAATTTCCTCATCAACCAATGCTCGACGACATGCCTTCTGACAAGGAGCAGGGCAGGTCAGGCCAAGAATGTATGGAAATGGTAGCACTTCTTTGACCAACCGCGCTGCCTCCTTCATCGCACCCCTCGCAATAAGTTCCAGGTAACCGGGAATATCGATGTGTGTTGGGCAATCGACTTGACATGGTGGCTGACAGTAGGCGTTGTGGTCCGACAGCATCAATTCCAGGTTGGTCCGACGCAAATGAAACAGTTCGTCCGAGTTGGTCATGACCACCATTCCCGATTGAGCAGGTGTGTTACACGAGGGAAGCGGGCGTGGCACGCCTTCAATATGCACAAGGCACATACGGCACGCTGAAGTTGGTTCTAGTTTCTCGTCATTACAAAGATTTGGAATATCATGAATTCCGTTATCAATCGCCACGCTGAGCAGCGTTTGGCCTTCGTATGCCTGCATTGTTTTACCATCAATCGTTACCGTGAAGATGGGATGACCTCTATCATTACGCTGCTGCTGGTCATGTGGCTCAGAAGTGAAGTGTGAAAAGGTGTTGACACTGCTAGACATCGTGTTGTTCCTCTCCTGTATAGAGTTGCTCATCACAACCACTATACTGAGAAAGCACGAGGCAAGAAAAGAACACACACTATCAGTTTTTATATCACTTTGCCTGTAAGATTAACATCTTGCATGTTTTATTACATTTTATGCTTACTGTAAAGTTTTCTTTTGGTGGAGACATGTAAGAAGCTGAAGGCTTTCTCCTACATCAGGATGCTCTACTTCCAGAACACGTTGACGAATTTCGAATGCGCGCTGTGCAAGTATCCGCGCTTGCTCGTCATGGCCTTGCTCCAACAAGAGGGTAGCGATGTGATGAAGTGTTCTTGCAATATCGAGATGAGAGGCATCTAATGTATGTTCCTGAATGGCAAGCGTTTGTCGCAAGAGGTCTTCTGCCTCAGCGTATTTGCCTTGCAGACTATACACTTCACCAAGCGCACTTAAACTTTCTGCAGTTTCAGGATGAGTGTTGCCAAAGGTTCGTCGGCAGATGGCGCGTGCTTGCCGTAGCAACACTTCCGCTTGACGGAAATCGCCTTGCAGGGCATGCAGCACTCCCAAACTGCGAAGACTTGGTACCGTTTGACTCGGCATATGATCTCCTGCTTGAGCGAAAAGGGTCATTGTATGTTGATGAAGGGCTCTAGCTTGTCTCTTGTTGCCTTGTGCTATGTAGAGCGTTATAAGACGACTCAGACTCTCTATCGTGTGAGGATGTGTCTCGCCAAAGGACTGCTGACAAATAATGAGTGCTTGCTGAAGGAAGCTCTCAGCCTCGGCATACTTGCCTTGTTGCTGATAGAGCGATGAGACAAGGTACAGGATTGGAATAAGCTGTGGATGCGTTGATCCTAACCGCTCTTGTTTTAGAAGTAAGACACGGTTAAGAAGGAGTTGTGCTTGAGCGTATCTTCCCAATACCAGTGCAAGCCGTCCTATGTTGCCAAGCGTTTCAACAACATCTGGATGTCCTGGCGAAAGCTTGTTCTCACGTAACATGAGTGCCTGTTGGTATGCACTTTCGGCTTCAGGATAGTTGCCCTGTGCTTCGTAGACACTACCCAGTATATTGAGAGTCGCGGCTGTTTCAAGACTACTTACGTTCAGGTTCTGCTGAATCACAAGCGCATTCTTTAGAAGCTCTTCGGCACGAGTATAGTCACTCCTAAGCATGAGATAGCGACCCACTTTGAAGAGCAACTGCTCAGCTTCTAAAGAAGTCAACGTCCACTGCGAAATAAGCTCCGTGCAAAGAGATGCTTGGAGCAAATATTGTTCACACTGTTGCAGCTCATTAGGTGACTCGCCATTTGGAAAGGCGAGATTGAGAGCTTGTATGAGCCGTATTGCCCAGAGGCGTTGTAACTCCTCTTCCATGCTATCTTTAATCACAGCTTGCACCAGACGATGGATGATGAAGCGTCGTGTCGTGATATTGCGATACAGTAACGAAAGCGTTCGTAAGCTTGCAAGCGCAGCATCCAAAGCGAGAGGTGAGGTGACAATATCTGCGAGAACAGGGCCGAGTGCTGGCGCACCAACACGAAGGAGGTCTTCATCTAGACTATCAGGATGTAAAAAGGCGCAACACCGTAAAAGTTCAGCGGCGGCAGGATGACGATGTTCGACTTGCTCCATACACAGTGAGAGAGTTGCGACAACAGAGGCAGGATGCTCTCTTGTGTTCTCTCCCCTTCTATCAAGCAGGGTCTTGCGGTAGTGACGATATCGCTCTTGGTAGTCTGAGAGACTACAACCTGTTTCCTCAATGTAGGCTCCAGCTTGATCGAGGGCTAAGGGCAGCCCATCGAGTAGCTGACTTAGTGCGACTGCTGCATCTGTCTTGCTACGTGAGGCATCTTGAAGACAAGCATCAGGAGGAAGAAGTTTTGCTCGACGGAGGAGGAACAAGGTGCTTTCGTCTGCCGTCATTTGCATAAGGTCAACTTTCTGTGCAAGTGGCCCTATCGCTTGTGCTCGCGTCGTCAGCAAAACGTGTCCTGTCAGAAACGAGGGAAGAATTTGCTCGACCTGCGCACTCTGCTCCACGTTATCCAGGAGAAGTAGCCAACTCTGTTGCACACTGAGCCAGTCTTTAAAAACTTCAAAAGAGTGTTCCTGCTGTTGTTCGTCTTGTTGAAGCAGGTGAAGTCGCCTGAGAAGGTTCCTACAGTCAGCAACAAGGGTAGTGCGGCTCTCAGCGTTTAACCAGATGACGGTATGATACTCGTGACGAAAACGGTATGCATATTCAAGAGCAGTTTGTGTTTTGCCAATTCCGCCTAAGCCGCTCAGAGCGAGAACGAGAGTTCGCTTTATGGAAAAGAGCCTATAGAGGTGTGTGAGGATCGCTTCGCGACCAGTGAAAAGGGTGTTGCGTCGAAAAGGGAGATGCCACAGTGATGATGCAACGGGCGTTGATGAGGGCAATGGTGGTGCTGCATCAACTGATGGATGTTGAGGGGAAGGAAGAGGAGAAAACGCTGTTTCATCAGGAAGCAGCCCTAATTCTGTCGCACTTTTGCCGAAGAGAGCGCAGAGCTTGAGACGGAAATAGGGGCTGGGGTCCGTCACTCCGCGCTCCCATCTGTTGATTGTGACGACGGAGGTGCCGACTTTCTCTGCTAATTCCTGTTGTGACCAATGGTGCTGAAGACGCTCCATATGTAATTTCTGTTTTGGAACCGAATGAGCATGCTTCTTCATGTATCATTTTCCCCGCCCAAAAGCGTACGTCCTGTGCTATCGCTTCTATGATACCATAGGAGAGCAGAACAAATACCTTTTGTTGAACATACATGAGATCCTTTGTGGAGAGACTAGGAAAGTGGATGCTTGCTTAACGTGTTCATGCGTACTTGCCGAAGGCCAAAAAGACACAATCCTATGCAAATATGTGTGATGACGCTGCTAGCATGATCCAACGCGCTCCTACATGATCTGCCATCCATCCACCCTGCCTCGAATTGCTTCCTTGCCTCTACTAAGTAGGTTGGCCTGAGCAAGCTTCCCACCACTTCACTATGATAGGTCATTTTTAGTTTCCTCCTGTTTACTGTGAGTCTGAAATAGAAACTTTCAAGTGTGAGTTAAGAAAGTCAGCACGTGTTCGCTGAACTCTTTGGGTCGCTCCACGTTGGATAGGTGGGCCACCTCGGGGAATATCACAAGCTGACTTCCTACGATAGCAGTTTGAAGTTCTCGCGCTTGGAATGGCGGTGTAGACTCATCCAATGCTCCTGCTAAGATGAGGGATGGAATACGTATCGCGTTCACCCTCGTTCGCAGGTCTGTATCGCGCAGAGCCGCACACGCACCAATATACCCTGGAGGATGAGTTGTCTCGATCATTGCACTGATTTGCTGCGCAGTGTCGGGATGTCTCTGACGAAATCCCGCGCTAAGAAAGCGTGCGAGGACAGCGTCGCGTACAGCGCCCATACCGCCTGTTCTTACTGCCTCAATACGTGTGCTCCAACTTTCTGTCGTGCCAATCCGTGATGCGGTGTTCGCGAACACCGCACGAGCAACTCGATTAGGATATGTGACCGCAAACCATAAGGCAACGAGCCCACCGAGCGAAAGACCACAGATGTGCGCCCGTTCAATCTGTAATGTGTCGAGGAGCGCGAGAAGATCACATCCGAGTTGCTCAATTGTGTAGTTTCCAGAAGGTACATCGGAAGCACCATGTCCACGGCAGTCGTACCGAACGATACGTATCGCGTGACTAAGAAGTGCTACCTGAGGGTTCCACATCCGCAGGTTTGTTCCCAATGAGTTTATCAGCACCAATGTTGGGGCATCATCGAGTCCATCGATGCGGTACGCGAGACGCGCTCCATCAGAGACAAAATAGTTCATCCTTCACCTCGCGACGACTGAACCTTGCGATAGCCAGCAAGGGCGCGGTCAATGAATGTATCTGTACTGCCTGGATAGTTACCAGGATCGAGAGCATGGTCTATCTCTTCTAAAGAGAGCATGCCCCGAACCTGTGTATCTGTCAAGGCAGCTTGGCGGAGGCTCACGTCTGACTTCACTGCATATTCGCAGATTGCCTGAACCAGACGCTGTGCCTCGGGTCTTCCTATGTGTGGCGCGAGTGTCATTGTGAGTGACTCAGCCATAATCAACCCTTTGGTCAGAGCGAGGTTCGCGCTCATATGTGCGGTGTCAACCTGAAGACCGCTAACTGCCTGTCGAACGTGCTCAACCGCGCTTGCTGTAAAGCGAAACAGATTGGGAACTGCTGCCCATTCCGCTTGCCATCCTCCAGCGGCACGCTCATGCTCCTGTGCCATCGCTGATAGGATTACCGGCACTACTCCAACCGCAAGGCGTGAAGACGCAATCGCACTCGTCGCGTCCACTGGATTGTGTTTCTGTGGCATGGCGGATGACCCTCCCTTTCCAGGTGCAGCACCCTCCAATGCCTCGCTGACCTCAGTTTGTGCGAGGAGGACTATGTCTTCCGCGATCTTCGCCATCGCACCTGCTATCACGCCGAGCGCCGACGCAATGTGAGCGATGCGGTCACGTTCAGTGTGCCAGGGAAGGTCTGGGGCCGGGAGTTCGAGTTCTTCGGCGAGCAGTGCTACTACGGAAGGGCCCTTGTCCCCTAGAGAGGCCAGGGTCCCAGCAGCACCACCCAGTTGCACCGCCAGCGTGTGCTCTCGATGCTCATGCAGCACATGTATTTGACGTACCGTCAGGGCTAGCCATCGCGCTACCTTGAGGCCGAAGGTGATCGGCAACGCTTGCTGTAAGAGCGTCCTTCCGACCATCAATGTCCGTCGATGATGCTCAGCAAGTGTTGCACATGCTGCACATATTCTATATAGTCCGTCCAGGAGGAGGTCAAGTCCATCGCGCATTTGCAGCATCAGGGCAGAATCAATCGCGTCTTGACTCGTGGCTCCCCAGTGAACGAATTTTTGTGCGTCACCCTCAACGTGTGCTGACAGCATGCGTACCAGCGGAATTGCAGGAGTGCCAGCTACTCCTGCTTCGCGGTACAGGGCCGCGACATCAAACAGTTCCACTTTGCACTTGGCCTCAATAAATGTTGCAGCCTCCCGTGGAATGATGCCCATGCGAGCTTCCGCACGGGCGAGCGCAGCCTCAAATGCAAGCATTCTCTGCACATGTGCTTCAAGAGAGAAGGTGGTGGACATCCTCGGTGTGCTGAAGAGGTCAATCTGCTCCAACATGGAGTCTTCCCTTTCCGCTATGGGCGCGCGCTCATATTGCTCCCTCATACATTGAAAAATACAGTCTCGCCCTCGCCTTGCAAAATGATGTCAAAGCGGTAGATAACACTCGTCCCTTCCTGTTGAAGTTGTGCCAGTAGTGTGCCCCGTCGATTCTCGGGAACACACTGCAAGACTGGATCGTTGGTATTGGCCGGCTCGTCTGCAAAGTACAGGCGCGTCACCAGATGGTTGAGCAGTCCGCGCGAGAACACAGTAAAATCAATGTGCGGTGCCTGCCATCGCTCGGAATCAAAGGGAACAGGGCCAGGCTTGATTGTCTCAAACCAGTAGACTCCCTCCTTCTCAGTGCCAGAGCGCCCAAAGCCCACAAAGGAGGAATCCAATGGCGCTGGCCCTTGGTCTGCTGGATGATTGTAGCGACCATGTGTATTCGCCTGCCAGATCTCGACCAAGGCATCGGGAATAGGCAGCTTGTCGCCATCGAGGACGTGTCCTTCGATACGAATGCGTGAACCTTGCGTCTCTGGCTGAATCAACACATGGCGGCGAGCATCTTCGCGTAAGAGCGCAGGTGCAAAGAATGGTCCAACTGTTTGCGAACTGGTCAAGAGACGTGTGTTCATTTCACACGCTCCTTCGACTCAAAAGGAGTGGCAGACGGCCCATGCACCACAATGTTCCAGCGATAACCAAGCGCCCATTCCGGCTCGGTCACCTCATGAGCATAGGTGGCGATCAAGCGCTCACGGGCAACCTCTGTCGGCACTCCATTGAAGATGGGATCGAGTGCATGCAGTGGGTCGTCGGGAAAGTACATCTGTGTCACCAGTCGTGAGAGCATAGAGGGACCGAACACCGAGAAATGGATATGGGCCGGTCTCCAGGCGTTGGGGTGATTTTTCCAGGGATACGCGCCTGGGCGAATTGTCAGGAAGCGATAGAGGCCATCTTGGTTGGTCAAACAGCGACCCATACCCAGAAAGTTAGGATCGAGCGGACCGGGCCAGGAATCGCGTTTGTGCAGGTAGCGACCAGAGGCATTGGCCTGCCAGATTTCGAGCAACGTGTTGGGTACAGGTGTTCCATGGTCGTCGAGTACATAGCCTGTCACGATGATGCGCTGACCTATAGCCTCGCCGCCCGTTCCGGTATTACGCGTGAGGTCGGCGTCTTCCTGCGTCAAAGCACTGATGGCGGGTCCGGGACCAGTGAGTTCCGAGAGAGTCAGCGGCACTTCAATGAGCGGAAGCATCGGTGCGCGGCGCCGCGTGGATTGATACGCCTCGTACAGATAGGGTGGGAAGACCTCCTGGTCTCCTCGCACGATGTCGCCGATAGTAATCTGGTTCATTTGTCCTCCTGAGCCTCCTTCGCGGTATCTGCCTCAGAAGAGGCAGTCGCCAACTGCTCAAACTCTTTTTTTGCTACCGCGAACGCGGCGTTGGCCGCGGGAACGCCTGCGTAGACAGCCACATGGAGGAGTACCTCCGCGATTTCATGCGGATCGACTCCAATATTGTGGCTAGCACGTAGGTGCAAAGCCAGTTCCTCGCGACCGAGTGACGCTAAAATGGCAATCGTGACCAGGCTTCTCGTTCGCCGATCTAAGTCCGGTCTGGCCCAAACAGAACCCCAGGCCGTTTCTGTGATGAAGCGCTGAAAGTCGGCATCAAACTCAGTCGTGTGTGCTTGTGTTCGCTCGACGTGTTCGCTTCCGAGCACTTCCTTGCGGACTTTCATTCCAAGATCGAAGCGTGATTCCGTCATGCTGACTCCTCTAGGTTTCGTGTCATGCAACGCCAAGAAAACCGATGCTTCATCGTCTGTCCTTTCAAAAGTGAGTGATGCCTACCAGTCAAAAGGCAAGCCGACATAATTTTCCGCAAGGCTCGTGGCAGCGGCACGTGATCGAACGGTATGTTCAAGCTGGGCACGCTGCAGACGTTGTTGAAACGGGTCGTCGTCTGGGAAGCGGTGCAGTGTGGAGGTCATCCACCACGAAAAATGCTCCGCTCGCCAGATACGCCGTAAACACGTCATTGAATAGGCCTCTAATAGATCCGTCCGGTTCTTTTGGTAAAACTGTGTGAGTGCATGAGTCAGATGGCGAACATCAGCGACGGCGAGATTTAGCCCTTTCGCTCCAGTTGGAGGAACGATATGGGCGGCGTCCCCTGCGAGAAACAACCTACCATACTGCATCGGTTCGATGACGAAACTGCGCATCGCCAGGATGCCTTTCTGGATAATTGGCCCTATGTGCAACTGCCAGTTGTCTGTTGTCGCTAAGCGCAGTTGAAGTCCTTCGAGTATCATCGCATCTGACCAATTGGCAATGTCATCGTGTGGATCGCATTGAATATACATACGCTGTAGTTCTGGTGAACGTGTGCTCACTAGGGCAAAGCCATGCTCGGAATAGGCATAAATCAATTCGTCGGCAGAGGGAGGAGCTTGCATCAAGATTCCAAGCCAGCCAAAGGGATAGGTTCGACCAAACACACGTTGGACCGCATTTGGAATAGAGGACCGAGACACGCCGTGAAAACCATCGCATCCCGCAATAAAATCGCACCGTAGATCAATCAACTCATTCTCATGGATAAAGTGGATGTGTGGCTGATGAGAAGATATATCAGACAACTGAGCGTTCTTGACATTGAAAAGAAGATGTCCTCCCTGCTTGAGGCGCGCGGCAATAAAGTCCTTCAAAACTTCATGCTGAGGGTACAGCACAATTGCACGCCCATTCGTCAGTTCCGATAAGGGAATGCGATGCCCCTCTCCATCGAAGCGGAGTTCAATACCGTGATGAACGGCCCCTTCGCGCTGCATACGTTCAGCAAGGCCCAGTTCCATCATCAGATCGACCGTGCCCTGTTCGAGCACACCTGCACGGATCGTCGTCTCGACCTCTTCTCTGCTTCGACTTTCGAGAACGCAAGACTCAATTCCTTCCCGCGCCAGGAGCAGCGAGAGCAATAAACCTGCCGGGCCTGCCCCAATGATTCCAACCTGTGTTCGCATGTTCATAACCAAGTCTCCCAAGTATTTGCATCTCTTACATGTGTTGCAAAGGATTTTGGCCTCAGTCGAAGGTAATTTACATCCTCAATAATGATACCATTACACTGCTCCTCATTACCTCGTGCCGTGTGGAAGCACATCAACGTAGTAGCGTATCTACAGCCATATCGCCACTTGCGACGCTTTCTCTACATCGTTGGTACAGTGGAATTCGCCACGACCGCCGTAGGAACGGTGTACATAAATGCAACCTTTTCATCAGCAGAGATGGCTTTTCGAGACAACGGAGGCCCTAAAAACTACGGTAGAAGCAGCATGAAGAAAAATATGTTATCTTGTCATCAGACAATAGGAAAGGCTACATCTTCATACAAAATAAAGGAAACGAAACGATGAAAAATCAAGCAGCAGTGCTCTATGCTCCCCACGATGTTCGCATCGAGGAACGACCAGTTCCCACACCAGGACCGGGCGAGGTCCTCATTGAGATCAAAGCTGTCGGCGTCTGTGGCTCTGATGTTCACTACTATGAGCATGGAAGAATTGGCTCCTATGTGGTGCGTCAACCGCTGATCCTCGGTCACGAGTCTGCCGGTGTCATCGTGAACGTGGGATCAGGCGTTAATACCAGCCGGATAGGTCAAAGGGTGGCGATTGAACCAGGCATACCGGATGGCATCTGTGAGCAGTGCCGCGCTGGACGCTACAATCTCTGTCCCAACGTCCGCTTTTTTGGCACGCCGCCCATCGACGGTGCCTTCACCAACTATGTGACCATTCCCGCAAGCTTTGCGTACACTCTGCCCGTTTCCCTCTCGGACGAGGAAGGAGCCTTGATCGAGCCCCTCTCTGTAGGTCTATGGGCGTGTCGCAAGGCACAACTGCAAGGTGCAGATCGTCTCCTCATCACAGGCGCAGGACCTATCGGCTTGCTCACCATGAAAGTGGCGCTGGCCCTGGGCGCGAGTCAGATCACGATGACGGATGTCTCTCCACAACGACTGGAGACAGCGCGTAAACTGGGGGCAACCCGAACCGTGAATGTCGCCAGGGAAGCGCTCGCTGATGCAGCAGTAGAGGCGGATGTGCTCATCGAATGCTCAGGCAACCAGAAGGCGCTCATGGATGGTATACGTTCGCTGCGTCCAGCGGGCAAGGTTGTTGCAGTTGGGATGAGTCCAGGCGAAGAGGTGAGTGTGCCGATGGCGTTCCTGCAGAATCATGAGATTACCCTTACCGGAACCTTCCGCTACGCAAACACCTACGCGGATGCAATCTCGCTTGTTGCCGCCGGTCTCATTGATCTCAAACCCATCATCACTGGTCACTACGCCTTAACAGAGACCGAGCAGGCATTACAAGCCACTAAGCAGGACCCGGCCAACATCAAGTCGATTGTCGTGCCGACGCTGAGCTAATGGTGGTAGGAGAAGTCTTTTGATTTTTAGATGAGCCTGTCATCATTTAATGAGGTAAGCCAACTTGTAGTCACAGTGATAATTTCTGTGGCTGCAAGCTGGCTCCTCTTAGATACCTCTGTCGTCTGTCAGTGTGTTCTGAATAACTGTAGACAAACGATGGGCCGCTGCGGTTATATCTTCAGCATTGACCACTGTGGATATCACTGCTACGCCAACAGCACCAGCACGTATGATCTCGCCGACGTTCTCGGGGGTGATGCCCCCGATAGCCATGAGCGGTGTCGAGTAGCGCGCAGCTACCTCGGTTATAAGCTGGATACCTGTGGGTGGTCCTGCATCGGCTTTCGCGCGTGTTGGATGGACAGGTCCAATACTCACATAGTCAGCATAAGCGGCAACTGCTCTGCTTGCCTCTTCCAGGCTTCCCGCTGAAATGCCTAGAATACGATCTGGCCCTAGAAGTTGCCTTGCGATGTGGGCGGGCATATCATCTTGACCAACATGAGCACCATCTGCATCGATAGCTAGTGCGACATCAATGCGGTCATTCACTATCAGCAATGAACCGCGCTCACGGGTCAATACCCGCAATGCCTGACCTACCTCGACGAGGGTGCGCGTGCTCGCTGTTTTGTCGCGCAACTGAATTGCTGTAGCGCCGCCGTCAAGGGCGGCTGAAGAGACAGTAAGTATGTCACGTCCACGCGACCACTCACGGTCAGTTAAAACATGTAGTGCCAGGTGTTGAGCTAGATTCCTGGAGCGAACACGCTGCTCTGAGGACTCATGAGGTGCAGACATCATGCGAAACTCACTTTCTGGCCCCGGACAATAGCCTCTTCATTCATCCCCGCAACTGCATCGAGTAAGTGTGAGCGAAAAGTACCTGGGCCCCCTGCTTTGGGTGCTGCAAACTCCCCTGCCAATCCCATCACCATTAGCGCAGTCGTAGCGGCATATAAGGGATCTGGCTCGATAGCAAGAAAAGCTCCCACAAGGCTCGTAGACATACAACCGCTGCCTGTGATAGAGGCCAGGAGAGGGTGCCCATTATCGACCTTTGCCATGCGGTTGCCATTGCTGATCAAATCTTGTGCGCCAGTGATTGCGACAATGCATCCGAACTCGTTTGCCGCACGGTGAGCTATAGTCTCACGGTCCTCCGCGACTGATATAGATTCAACTCCACGGGTCTCGCTAGTAACTCCCACCAGCGCTGCTACTTCGGCAGCATTCCCGCGTATAACAGAAATGCGCAACTTGTTCAGTAGTTGTAGTGAAGTTTGGGTACGTAGACGAGTTGCACCCGCTCCAACTGGGTCCAGCACAATAGGAATATCTCGTTCGTTGGCGCGCTTACCAGCCCGTAGCATTGACTCAACCTGTCTAGGGTCAAGCGTCCCAATATTGAGTACTAATGCCCCGGCAAGGTTGACCATCTCTTCGACCTCTTCAAGAGCATGGGCCATGACTGGTAGGGCACCGATGGCGAGTGTAATATTAGCTGTATCATTCATCACAACCATGTTTGTGATATGGTGGATAAGAGGCTTTTGCTCACGAAGACGCGTAAGCAATGTCGCTGCTTTATCCTCTTCACTGTAGCTCATAGGGGCTGCTCCTTCGCTCTATGCTAGAGACTCAATAACGGACTGTAACAGTCGAGAGTAGTTTCTACTGCTTCCATTGCCAGAAATGATTGACGGGACCGTGACCATGACCTATGCCTGGTGCGTGTCGAATCGCTTCTGTGATGTAGTGCTTGGCATTGGTAACCGCTTCGTCTACTGACTGACCATGTGCCAGGAAAGCAGTGATAGCAGCAGAGAACGTACAACCTGTGCCGTGCGTATGCTGCGTCTGGATGCGCTCAGCTCGTAACTCGATAAAAGACTTGCCATTGAAGTAGATATCCACAGGGTCAGCAGCGCTATGCCCACCTTTCACCACAACATATCGAGGACCTTGAGCGTGTATGGTACGTGCCGCCGCACGCATGTCATCAAGTGTCTCGATATGTTGCCCTGTTAAGACTTCAGCTTCGAGCAGGTTGGGTGTAACGACCTCTGCTAGTGGTAAGAGCAGGGTACGGAGTGTCGTAACTGCCTCTGGTTTCAACAGTGGTGCGCCTCCCTTCGCCATCATTACCGGGTCAACCACCAGTCGCAAATTCCATTTACGGACTCGTCCCGCAACCACCTCAATAATAGCGGGACTGGAAAGCATTCCTGTTTTGGCTACGTCGGTACCAATATCTTCGAGCACTGCATCGATCTGTGCCTCGACCAACGAAGGTGAGACATCCTCAGCGGCACGAACCCCCTCAGTGTTTTGTGCTGTAACCGCGGTTAAGGCTGAAAGGCCATAGACGTTTAAAGACGCAAAGGTCTTCAGGTCGGCCTGAATTCCTGCACCTCCGCCTGAGTCAGACCCTGCAATTGTTAATGCCCGTGGTAGCCTTGCTTTGTCGTATAACATATTTTCACTGCTGTTTAACATGACGGCCATTCCTCCAACCGCCAGGCCATTTCCCAAAAAAGCCATTCATAACGTGTACTGGTTAGAAATATTTCGTATAGTTTCGACTCGTCTCTAGCACTAAGATCAATTGCTCGTGCATCTAGTCGTTCACGTATCCAGATGCCAACCGCGTCGAAATCCGGTGAAGCGTAAGTAGCTAACCAATCCGCGTAGGAATGGTTGGTGGCAAGGGGAGCATCACCGACAAGGTGGCGACCAACTTCGGCATAAATCCAGGCACAAGGAAGTATAGCAGTCAGAAGCTCTGGAAGTGTCCCTGTAGCAGCGATATAGAGCATGTGGCGGGTGTATGCGTAGTTGGTTGGTGCCATAGGAGTGGCAGCTATTGCTGCTGGTGTGAGACCAAAGAGTTCGCCATAGTGACGGTGCAAGCTGCGCTCAACGAGCAAGGTATTGAGTAACAACTTGCCAAACTGCTCCATCTCATCGTGATCAGCCGTCTTGGTAGTCGCATAGGCAAAGGTCTTCGTGAGCTCATCAAGGAAGCGCGCATCCTGGCGAATGTAGAACTCGAAGTTGGCTCTTGGCAAAGAGCCATCGCCTAATGCAACTACAAAAGGATGTTCGAGTTGCCGTTGCCAGAGTGGAAGTACACTTTCGCGCAATCGATCACTTAGCCCCGTTTGGGTGGCGCTTGTGTGTAGATTGGTTGATCTGCTCTCCGCATTAGTCATAAAAGCTTCTCCTTCTAGCCAAAACATGTTCGTTCGATTGAGTAATGAGCAACAAAAAGGGCGTCGGCATATGCCGACGCCCCTGAAGATTACTTCAATACGAAGTGCCTCTCCCTGCGCTGGCATTACCCAGATCAGGTTCCATCGGTCGGTGGCGAATAGTTGGGCCACCCTCTCAGCCCGGCTTACCCGAGCTCCCGTCATTCTACTCAATACGCATATTTACATTATGGTATGTATCTATAACACATAATGGCTTGATGCGTCAAGCTGTAGTGTCAGGTATCTTAAAACTCAATGTCCGCGCGTGCCCATCATCATCAAACTCGAGTGTTAGCAGCCGATGAACAGAATCGTAGCCCGCGCCAGGGTGTCCTTCTGCCGCCTGCTCACCCACAGCGTGGACTCTAATCAGGAGTCGCCGAGTTGTCGGGACATAAGCACCTTCGCGCACGCCAATCTCGAACACCAGCCGATCAGCCGTCTGGTGCAGCGTGTAGCTCGTCGTAGAGAACTGGCCGTGTTCGTACTCGAAGCTGTAGCCATCATCTTCGTAAAGCGTGAATGCCCCGTTGCCTGGATAGAGGTCCAGTGTCAGCGGATCGAGCGGGCGCTCATCGGCGTAGTGCTGGTCCGGCCCGCTGGGGATGATCGCCCCTGCACGCACGTAGAGTGGCATACGCTCTAATGGTGCGAACGCGAGCAAATGCAGTGGCCCATCGAGCAGTTCGTTAGTCCACCAGTCGTACCATACGCCCTCTGGCAGGTAGACGTGGCGATGCTCACGACCGGGGTGGTACATCGGGGCCGCCAGCAGCGACGGTCCCAACAGCACCTGGTCGTGGAGTTGGTAGGTAGCTGGGTCATCTGGGTAGTGATAGAGCAGTGGGCGCAGCACGGGGCTGCCGCGCTGTGCTGCCTCCCAGAAGAGTGTGTAGAGGTAGGGGAGCAGTCGGTAGCGCAGCCGCAAGAACTCGCGGCAAATGGCCTCGACGCGTGGGCCGAATACCCATGGCTCATGACGCTCGGTGCCGATCTCCGAGTGGCCGCGGCAGAAGGGCGCTAGCGCACCGAACTGCATCCAGCGGGCGAACAGTTCACCGCTGGCATTGCCGTTGAAGCCGCCAATGTCGGTGCCGACGAAGGGCACACTCGACAGGCCCATGTTCATAAGCTGTGGCATTGCTAGCTCCAGGTGCTCCCACCAGGAATCGTTGTCGCCCATCCAGCAGGTGCTCCAGCGCTGCACACCAGCGAAGCCGGAGCGCGTAATCACAAAAGGTCGCTCGGAGCCCCGCTGTCTCCGCAATCCCTCATATGAGGCGCAGGCCATGCCATACCCGTAGAGGTTATGCACTTCGGCGTGAGTCGTTCGCTCACCTTCGGGACCTTGCATGGCGTCGAGATCGATTGTCCCCACCTTGCCGACACCCTGGCTAAACGGACGCTCAAAGACCGCTGGCTCGTTCATATCGTTCCAGATGCCGCTGACACCTACATCTAGGAGAGCTTTCTGCATGTTACCCCACCATTCACGTACCTCAGGCCGCGTGTAATCGGCGAAGACCGCATCATCGGGCCAGACGTAGCCGTGGAACACCGCGCCGTCGGCTCGGTGGATGAACACATCGTGCTCCAACCCTGCCTGATAGACTTTGTAATCAGGATCAACCTTTACGCCGGGATCGACAATCGTCACGATGCGGAAGCCATCGCCGCGCAGGTCAGCGAGTAGCCCCCGCGGATCGGGGAAGCCCTGTGAGTTCCAGGTAAAGACGCGGTAGCCATCCATGTAGTCGATGTCCAGGTGAATCACATCGCAAGGGATGTCGCGTGTGCGAAACTCAGCCGCTAGATCGCGCACCATAGAATCCGTTGCGTGACCCCAGCGGCTCTGGTGATAGCCTAGCGCCCAGCGTGGTGGTAATGGCAATGTCCCCAGCAGTGCACCGAGGCCCTCGCTCACCTGCTCCGGCGTCGGTCCGTAGACCACGTAGTAGTCGAGTTCACCGCCCTCGGCTTCCATCGTCCAAACGCCAGACCGACGTGCCCCAATATCGAAGTGGCTGCGCCACGTGTTATTGAAGAAGACGCCGTAGGCCAGACCGGTCCGGAGCGCCAGGAAGACTGGAATTGCCTGGTAGAGCGGGTCGGTGCCAGGGCCATGACCGTGAGCCGGATCGGTCGTCCAATTGATCAGTTGGCGTCCGAGTTTGTCGAGAGGTCCAGTGCGCTCACCAAAGCCAAAGAAGTGCTCGTCGGCCTCGATACGCTTGGTACAGGCAACCCGACGTGACTCGGATGTGGTCTGATTCCACTGCATTCCCACCTCGTCGGTACAGAATGCTTGCCCCTGTGCATCAGCGAAGGAGAGGCTTCCTCGGTCTCGTTCGATTCGCACTGTGAGGGAAGCCGTTCGCAGCACGAGCGCGTAGCTCGACTCCTCGATCTCGAACACGGCCTCTGGGAACGCATCATCCGCCTGCACGACTGCCCAGGAGCGGCGCGCGGCAAAAGCTCCATCGGGTGCCAGCCGCACCCGGATGATGCGATCTGTCAGAACCGTGATCGCGACGCGCGGGCTGCCGTAGTCGAGGATGAGGGTACGCCCCGCACGAGTAGAGGAGTGCAGGGCTCCCAAGGTGATGAAGGATTCGGTCAATTTACTCACCTCTGTCATATAAGGATATATTTACTGTAACCAATAGAAAAGCTTTTTAGCAACGATCAGAGTGCGTGTACCTTCCCGTACCGGTTATGCGTGCTTACCATGCCTGAGAATTGAGCGTTTGTCAAGTGGCAAGACGAGGAGAAAATGAGCGACAGATATGTGAAGAACTCTTCTACGCTGCGACATATGTCGTATAGTTGTATAGGATATGGTGATTGCACCTGCACACGTTTTGATAGGAGGCTCATCCGTGAAATCTCACTGTTCTTTGAGAGGGAAGCGTAACATGTTTCTGTTACGCCAAGCAATGAATTTGAGCTTGATAGGAGCTGTAGCCTTTTGTCTCATAAACTGTGCAAGTACTCATATCACCACCTCATCACAGGGATATGCTCCGACGGCGACAAGGCAGGGTGTATGCCCTACCGAGCGGCTTGCGGCTTGCCACATCAAACTGCTCGTATTTTCAAAAACGGGAGCCTTTCGTCATGCATCTATCCCCGATGCTCTCGCGGCCCTTCGTAAACTTGCGGTGAGCCAGCATGTCGCAATTGACGTTACCGAGGATGCGTCAGCCTTTACTGATATAAACCTCTCGCACTATAATGCCGTCGTTTTTCTGCTCACAACTGGCGAGATTCTGGATACAAGCCAGAAAGCAGCCTTTGAACACTACATTCGGCATGGCGGAGGATACGCTGGTGTGCATTCTGCGAGTGATACTGAATATGACTGGTCGTGGTATGGACAGTTGGTAGGAGCGTACTTTGATCGGGTGCATGGACATTCACGCGTGGTGCAGGCAAGCGTTCACGTTCTTGATGCCACGCATCCCTTGACCAGCATGTTACCAGCTTTGTGGGTAAGGACCGATGAGTGGTATAACTTTGCCTCCAATCCACGCAGTGTTGTGCATATCTTACTGACGGTTGATGAGAAAACCTATCAAGGAGGTGTCATGGGAGCCGATCACCCGATTGCGTGGTATCATGCCTTTGATGGCGGACGCTCTTGGTATACTGCGATGGGTCATACCTCCGAGAGCTACAAGGAACCATTGTTTCTTGCACATCTCTGGGGAGGTATTCTCTATGCAGCAGGGGTAGGTGGAACACACGCCAGTTCTCATAGTTTAAAAGAAACGATTTCGTATCAATGATGTGTCAACCACTCATGACCAGAGAGGAACTGTCTTCATGGGAGTAATCACCTCGTTTTCTTCACCATACTTTCGCCTTGAGCAGGTGGTAGACGGAGTGTATGCCGCCATCGTGACCGATGGAACAGGGGCATGGGGCAATGCAGGCATTGTTGATCTTGGTGATCACACGCTCGTCTTTGATACGTTCTTTACTCCTATAGCAGCAGCGAGTCTGCGAGAAGCGGCGGAACAGGTGACGGGACACCGTGTCAGATACGTCATCAATAGCCACCGTCATGCCGATCATGTCTTTGGTAATTCCGTGTTCTCCGATGCGACGATTATTGCCACAGAGCAAACACGGCACCTTATGCAGACACGCAATCCCGTGTTTCTTGAGCAGATACAGACAGGGCAAGAGTCAATCCACGCTCTTGTCGAACGTTTGAGCCGTGAACACGACTTGCAACGACGCAAAGAACTGGAACGCTCTTTGGGGGATATGCACGCATTGTCATCCGTCTTCGAGCAAGTAGAGCTAAGACTTCCTGATCTGACATTTGAACATCGCATGGTTCTGCACGGAACCAAGAGACGTGTTGAGGTGGTGAGCTTTGGTGGGGGACATACTCCCAGTGATGCTTTGCTGTATCTGCCTGACGATGCCGTTGCATTTCTGAGTGATCTCGTACAAGTGCGTTTTCATCCAAGCATGGGGGACAGCAACCTGACAGAGTGGATGCATATTCTCACGCACATAGAGGCGTTGAAACTCAACATTGTTGTCCCTGGTCATGGACCAGTGGGAACATCGGTAGATGTTGTGACCATGCGACGCTATCTTGCTGATCTGTTGCACCTTGTTACGCAAACCGTTGAGGAGGGGCGTGTAGATGAGCAGAGTCTAGTTAGACATATTCCAACTACATATGCTGATTGGGAGAGTCCAAGCATTTTCACAGACAATGTCCTCTTTCTGTACAGACAGCAACTCCAATCAAGAGAGAAAACACTCCCCAAGCCTGAATAGGGAAATGTGCATGTAAGAGGGATTGTGCCAAGTCACCAATGAGACAAGCAAAGAGCGTTGAGAAGTCAGCAATACTCGCCCCACGAATGGATATGTTCGCTTCTTTCACCACCTCTCTCGTTTTTCTTCGTTCATTTGATGAGAATATGCGTCAACAGAGCAACGATACGTGTCCCTATTTTTCACGTTTCATCGCCATTTGTTCAAAGACCGCCGTCGCTTCTGCGGCAGTTGGGACGCTGCGTATATTCTCTTCGGCAAACTCCTGAGCCTGTGGGTAGCCACTTTCTCGCACAGCCTGCGCTGCCTTCTCTCCATCATACACTGTCCTGCGAAACTCGATCCCTTCAGGCCCTAGCAACGACCAGTAAGCACCTGGTGCATCTGCGTAAGGCATTCCAACGCTGCCCGCATTGAGAATGTGGACACTGCCGACGTGTCGTTCAAACTGCATATGCGTATGTCCACAAATGACGACGTTTTGCTCAATGCCTGCAAAGAGTGTGTTGAGCTGCTCTTGTGGCGTAATCGGTGTAAATATCTCCTCGTCGTTGCGTGGTGTGGCATGACAGAACAGTACGTCTCCTAGACCTTCAACAGGAAGCGTTCTGTGCTCTGGAAGCTGTGCCAGAAAATCGCGTTGGGACTGCTCTAGCTGTTGGGCGACCCAGCGAGTGACTTCGCGCACCTCCTCTGGGACGCTTCGTGCCAATGGTAGATCGTCGAATGCTGTGACCACCTCGCGGTCTCCGTTGCCTCGAAGAGCAGACACTTTGTTCCCAAGTTGGCCTAGCCGCTCTAACGTCTGCTTGGGCATGGGACCAGAAACAATATCTCCGCCAAGTACAATCAGGTCTGGTTGTACAGCCTCAAGTTCCGCAAGCACGGCGTTGAGCGCTGGCAGATTTCCATGAATGTCATAGAGTGCTGCAATTCTCATGCTTCAAACACCTTTCTTACAATCCTTGTTGTGTCATCTGCTTCTAGCATAGCAAACATAAGCCGTGTAGAAAAGGGATTGGATATGCTTATAGCATGCCCAAAGCGAAAACACATACATTCATTGTCTCTCTTAGCAAAGAACGACAGTGAGAAGAAATTTAACTTAACTACGCGGAATGAGATGATTGATGTCCCATTTGGGAGAATACCAATACTGTATCTCTTCGTGCTTGCTCTGGTCCAGCTGCTTGATACGTTTCAGCTCGTGTATTCCCTTAATTTCTGGATGAGCTAAACGGGCGTACTTAATAACTTTCGCAAGACAACCATGACTATTGTAAAATCTATCATCTGTCAAAGGGTAAGAGTGACACCTAGTAAACTTGAAAGTGAGAAAGCTAACGCTTTGCGGTCCCTCTCTCACGGGTCGCCCTCCGAAACTTGTCTAAGCGACCTGGACGACTTCGCCCCTAGCATATTGCCAGTACCCTATCTTGGGGGTCGTTCTCTGAAATCGTGGTATGACAGAGACGAGACGAGCATTTGTGTGATCTTGAAATGTGATTGGTGCTGCCATCAAGCTAAGTTATGGACCAGTGTATCAGGCTCACGGAATGTACTGGGTTCGACGTGGTACGCATACTGTGTCATTAAGTTTGCCGGAACTACTAGAAATAGCGAACGACCGAGGGTTGGTGGATTGGGAACATCAGCCCACTCGCAATAACGACAATGGAGGACATCGATCCCGAAAAAGTCAAGGTGCATTTGGCACAGCGTTCGGCAAACACACGTCAAGCAAGCCGCTTCAAAGATACCGAACGGGTGTTACTTGGAATGAGTTGTGCAGTTGCGACGAGTTGTGGCATGATAGTTCCTACAAACGCAGGTCTTTTGTTCTTTAGGTATACCCCTCAAGACCATATTCTGCAAAGTGATGTCACCTGTGTCTTGTTTCGCGAAACAGTTTTTATTACGAATAGCATTTATAGGCAACTTGCAAATATTCCCGACAGAACAGCACACCGAGATTTAGAGACGCTGGTAGAACGAGGACGTTTGAAAGGCGAAGGTCAGAGAGCAGCGCGGCGATATGTATTAGCGTAGATACTTCTTTAGTTAAGAGAAACAACTTGTGCTATCTAAAGTGTAACTGCAAACTTTAGCTAGGTGAAAGTACAAGAATTATGCGGTAGGTGAGTTGGCTCAGATGGGACGGTAGGGACTAAGTTTTTGAGACCGCTTACTGGACCTGGGAGCATCATATGGTTTTCGCTAGGAGAACGTTTGCAGCTATGACAGAAGAAACCTCCCTTGCGTTCAACGCAAGAGAGGGTTTCTTCTTCCACTACCAGGTTCCGCTACAACTGACGGATTCCGCGGCGTGACAGGCCGAAGAGCGCGCCTGCGGTGAGGAATGCAGCACTGATGGGGAACATGATGGCTGGTCCAGTGTGCGTGACGAGGATACCAGCGAGCAGCACGGAGATGGGATACGAGCCGAGCGAGGCGAACATGATCACGCTCATGAGCCGTCCCAGTTGTGCGCGAGGCAGCTTTTGCTGGATGAGCGTGATGAACAGCACGTTCGTGATACTATTGGTAAAGCCCATAATGAGCATGCAAACGAGTGCCCGGATGAGGCCGCCTGCGTAAGGAACAAGCGCGATGGCGATTGCCTGGACGATGGCGACCAGTAAGGCGATTGCGCCGCGATGCGTCAATTTGCTGAGCAAGCCCGTCGCGATGCTGCCTATCAACGCGCCCGCACCGAAGGAGGAGAGCAGGAAACCAAAACCGGTCGCGCCTGCGTTCAACCTGCCGTGCGCGAGGGCTGGCAATGCTACCTCGACCATGCCGCCGAAAGTGAGATTAGCGACAACGGCGATGACGAACGCGACCTGCACCAGGGTCGAGGAACGGATGATCTGCCAGAAACCCAGCACTGACTCACGTTCATGTTCACTCCTCCTTGCCTCTGTCGTTTCAGCCTGCTCCGTTGTTGGAGCAGCGTTTGCCGTCACTGCACTGGCAACTTTCTTTGAGCCCATCGCCGCCAACGAAACGGCGGATATGACGAAGGTTCCCGCGTCAATTGCGAGCGCAATGCCGGGACTGACGGCACTTACAACGGCACCCGCGATACCGGAGCCAACGAGCATCGCCAGTTGCGAAGAGGAAAAGTTCAGGCTGTTGCCCGCTTGCAGGTCAGCGTCGTCCAGAATATCGGGTATCATGGTGAACGAGGCCGGGAGGAACAGACCCTCGAAGGCTCCCAGAGGAATGGCAACTACCAGCAGTTGCCAGAAGGTAGGGTGTCCCACGATGCCGAGTGCCGCGAGTATGGCGACCAGTATGGCACGCACCGCATCGGCTATCAGCATGACCCGGCGTGGGCGTATCTTATCGCTGAGTACTCCACCAAGCAGGATGGTTCCCATACGCGGCAGACCGTACCCCGTCAGAATGATGCCCAGTTCCTGCGGGTTGCCGCCCGTCGTTAGCACCAGCCAAGGCAGCGCAACCGCGTAAAAGGTATCACCCAGTGTCGAGATGGTTTGTCCTGCAAACAGCAACTGAAAATTGCGTACCTTGAGTGGCGAGAAAAGATTGCCCTGTTTTTGCTTTTCAGTAGCATGAGGTTGTGGATTGTCTAATGGAGTTGTGCTGTTTTCTGACCATTCGCTTTCCTTATTCTCGATACCGTGATCCATGGAAGAAGACATAACGAATCCTTTCTCTCTGTTTCTGGTCATGTAGAGATCAGAGTGGATTAGAAGACCGCGAGAATATGCAAGGTATGCATATCCAGAAGGACAGTAAGTTGTTCTGCACTCATCACATCCGTAAGTCTGGCGCAAATCGCCGCTCTTCCATCGTGTTCAAGTACCTGATACGGTTCGATGATGCAATGTTCGTGTTGTACGAAAAACCGATGTACAAGAGGATGTGAGACAAAGGTGGTAGCGATATCTGATGTGCTCATGCCACATTTGGGGCATTCTGTGCGTACCCAGTAGCGGTCAGGTGGCATCGGGAATGCGATACAACTGGAGTGAATAATGCTGACCAGGGCTGGTCCGTGACAGTGAAAGCACGTGCCTGTTGTCAGTGGTATCCAGGCACGCTCTCCTATGTTCTGGAAGAGTCGCTTGATGGCAGGGCGAAATGAGCGAAAACCTTTCATTGAAACCAGGCCAGCAGAGGTACTCATATCGAAGTCGTAGCGGTTGGAGCATTCGGGACAACGCAGGCGCATATCAACACGTCCGTCGGGCTGTGTCTCGAAGATGCCGATCATGCGGTGTGTGCCGCAGAGCCAGCACCACTGGCGCGTATCCCGCCATCCCTGTGCCTGCATCGGGTCAAGTGTCAGACCGGCGCTTTCGGCGGCGACACGCAATTCTCCGTTCAGGACCTGCCGCAGTTGCTTGCGGGCGCGGTGCAGACGTAATTCCAGTGCGCCGATGGTCAAGCCCAACTGGAGAGCCACCTCGCGCTGCGGCATTTCTGTGAGGTAGCACATCTCCAAGAGCTTGCGCGTCTCGGGTGAAAGATGCTCCATTGCGCGGTCGAGCAGGGTTGCTACATCCTGGCGGCTCAACTCTTCCACCGGGTCAATGGCGAACGGGTCGTGGATATCGAGTAAAGCGTCATGTTCGTTCTTCGTTTCGTTGTTGCTGGTGAGATTGGAGAGCGATTCGTGAAAATGTGGCGTTTTGTGGCGACGACAGACGTTGCGACAGATGCCATCGAGCCATGCATTGAAACGCTGCGGGTCGCGCAGTTTCTCGGCATGCCGCCATGCTTCCATCATCGTTTCTTGCACGACATCATCGGCGATGTCAGGCGACATGCCGTTCAAGTGTGCCAGTCGAAGCAGACGCGGACGCGCCTCCGTGAAGACCTGCTCCATATCCGCGAGCAAAGCCGCTCGGCTGATAGTCATATTCCCATCATTGACCAGCAATTGATCGTATTGTGTCTGTTGTGTGTCTATATCATTTTCAGCCATATCGTCCTCCCTTTTCTACGTACCAGTCACGAAAAAGGTGCGATACCTTACGCGAAAAATGCGGTTATTTCGGGGAGCCTGACACTTGCAAGGACAATGTCGTTGCGAGAAGGGAAATTGTCCCTGCAACGGAAGGATGACGGACGACCATTGAAGAACATGTACTCTTCAATGGAGGCTTCTTGTTTGTCTGCTAGCTCTAGTGAGCGGTTTTTTGGGCTTTCTGAAACGGCATCTATTCGTCTAAAACTGATAGGAAAACCGAGAGACAACAAACGATGTTCAACGAAAACTATGGATAATCGCGAACGTTTTTTAGCGTGGAAGAGATGCTCGTGGACAAGTATGGATGGGATGGTGCCGATGGAGAGGTTCGACGGGACCTGTTCGCTTTCGTTCGTGGTCGTCCGCCCTATGCTCGCAACTGCCCCGTCTCGTTCGTGGTGCATTGCCAAAATTCGTGTCGCCGTGCCGTGGTTGCTACATGGGTTGCTACATCGAATCGAGGCTCTTCCTCTCTGCTGCGCTGTGGAGATTGTGGCGGAACGCCTCTTCATGGTATCTGCCACTTCCGCCACAGCTAACCGCCACTTCCGCCACAGCTAACCGCCACTTCCGCCATACTCTACGATAAAAGAGCCTTCTATGCTACAATTATTGAAGTAAAACGGGTTCTGAGTTTTAGGAGAAGGTTTTATGGCAACGTTGAGTGAGGCTGCATTACGACGACTCATTAAGGGTGGCGAGACGGCAACGGTGGAATTGAAGGTCGCTGCTCCTAGATCAGTGGAGATGGCAGAACGGTTCTGTGGGATGGCAAATGCTCATGGTGGCATTGTTATTATCGGCGTCCAGGACTCCAACAACGAGATCGTAGGAGTACCCGATGACCGTATTGGCGCAACGTTCGACGTGATTGTCAGAGCGGCTCGACAAATTGTGAAGCCTGTGCTGGTACTCAATCCTGCTGATCCAGAGATATACGTCCTCGTTTGTAATGTATGGACGAAGCAAAAATGGCTGATCTGTTGGAGGATCTTGAATGTAGTTCTTTGGTGACAGAAGTGTGAATACTATTCTTAAATCTGGTGTTTCTCCTCGCCGATAGATATCTCGTATTTCGTATTCTTCCATAGGCTCAGATTTGAAGTTAAATCTTTTATAAAACCTTTTATCTGAGGCTTGGTATGCTATTCCCTTGCTAGCAGGAACACTAACGACATATGCAACTCTACCAGGGCTTTTTTGATGAAGGTAAATTTGATTTATTCTTACATTATCAATTCTTGGTTGAATGCGTGAGGTAATCACTTGTTCTAACCATTCTTTAGTAATCTCTGCTGGGTCACTTCCTGCATCTAAGTCTGTAGCAACGTAACCATCTTCAGATATTCCATAAATTAATGTGCCTCCAGCAGAATTAGCAAAAGCTGAAACATCTTTACTAATTTCATTCTTTTTTCCATCAGTATTTTGTAGAGCTTCTGATCTCTTAAAGTCTAAGGCTATACTTTCCTTTGTTCCAGCTTGAACCATTGCTAGTAAATAGTCTTCATCCCATGCCCATGGGTCTTTCATTGTCATCTACCTCCACATGTTAAGTCAATGCAAATAAATATTTCTAAATCGTCGTAAGATTTGTCGTAAGTGGGCTTCGCTAAAAATTCAAAACGTCTCAAGTGGCTTGTATACTCACTTGAGACGTTGACTGGTCGGGGAGAGGTGCCGATGGAGAGATTCGAACCCTCCTTCGTCTGTCCTTGTATCTCAATTGGCTTCCCTTCTGACTTCACGATGTTCATAATTTCTACTACGAGGTGTTGACAGGAAGATTGACAGGAAAGATCAATCTATTCCTGAAAGGCCTCATTGATCTTACTCATTGTCTCTTCTTGCATCGTTGGTAACACGTGCGAGTAGATATCCATCGTAATACTGATTTGACTGTGCCCTAAAAGTTCCTGGACAATCTTCGGATGCACTTTCATGCCAAAAAGCATCGTTGCAGAGCTATGACGGAGATCATGGAAACGGATGTTTGGAAGTCCGGCTTTTTCTAGTAAGGACTTGAGTACATCGAGAACATCTCGTGTTGGATTAAGATGTGTTCCAATCGAAGTACAGAACACATAGTCATGATCTTGCCAGGCCGCCCCTGCTTTCAGCTTTGCCTCCAATTGCCGAACTCTATGTTGCTTGAGAGCCTCTCCGACGAAAGTGGGAAGAACTATACTTCGTCGTCCTTTATCCGTCTTTGGTTCCCCTTCCTCAAATCCCTTCCCTGGAAGCTTGCCAGGAATTTTCGTAAGAATACGTCGTACCTGCAATGTCCCTTTCTCAGTGTCGATATCCTGCCACTTAAGGGCAAGTAGCTCTCCTCGTCTCATTGCCGTTGCTAAGGCGAGGATAAACAGGGCTTCGAGTCGATGCCCACATGCTGCTACGAGGAGTTGATGAATTTGCGGCATGCTTAGTGGCTGAATCTCAAAACGCTTTCTCCTGGGAGGTGAGACAAGATCACAGGTGTTACGTGTCATGATATTCCAACGAACGGCAGTTTCTAGGGCTTTGTGCAGCATGTTATGGAAGCTAATGACTGTCGCTGTCGAAAGACCTTCCTCCAATTTCTTCTTATAAAACAACTGAAGATGTTGTGGCGACAGCTTTTGAAGCTGGTGATGCCCAATTCCTGGCACAAGATGAAGTCGTATAATCTCTTCATATCGTTCATAGGTTCGAGGACGAACACTCTGTTTATGTACATTCTCTAACCATTGTGTGAGAAACTGTCCGACTTTTTGTTGTGGCCCAGTAATGAGTAACCCTTGCTGTTGCTCATATAATGCTGTCTTTAACTTTTCTTGGGCCTCCTTTCTGGTTTTCCCATAAAGAAATTTGCTTTTGCCGCCTTCGAGAGAAATTTCGGCTGTCCATCGACCATCTTTACGTCGATAGATCGAACCTTCTCGATGTCCGCGCTTTGCCATAAGGACACTCCTTTTTATCTTGTGCCCAGCCATTAATCTAGCAGACACTTGTATCATATCATGTAGTATGTATTCACCGAAACAGAAGTACTTTTTGGAAGGAAGTCGAGTCGTAACGAGTGAGGGAGCGATCTTGTCGTTCTGTCATCCTGCTTCCCTCTACATCCATACATGTACCCTGATGCTATTCTAGCTCATCATTTAGGACCTCCGGATGGTGTGTTGCTAGCCACTGATTACAAGTGGATCTGCGTACATGAACACGAGCCGCTAATGCACGTCCAGAGACGCGCTTCCCTTCTACTTCTAGCTCTTGATATGCAGACGCTAATCTTGACTCTCGACTCTCAGCAGTTTCTTCTTGTTGCTCTGGGAAATCTTGCTCCTCCAGATTACTCTTTGCTCCAGATTGCTCGGTGAAGATATCAACTGGTTTCCGAGATGGTTCCTTTGTTCCTTGACTTCCTGAAGGAAGCAATACCTCTTGTTGTTCGGTAACGACGACGCTTCCTTGTTGTGCAAGCACTTCTGCAATAAGATTGCGTAGGAGTGTCGCTGTTTTATTCATCTCTTCAGATGATTCGGTTGTTTGGAGAGGTGGAGTCGTCGTAGAAGAAGTCGCTTCGTAGAGTTCCTTAAAGGACATATCCTTGAGACGACTCATCAGTACAAAACCAACCACAGCAATCGCCCGCAACGTAGTCAGGAGTTTGACATTAAGACCAACCTGTGCAATCGCAGCTGCAATGGGAATATGAATAGCATGGCTAAAGGTATCGACATTAGTAATCGTTCCAGCTACGACCGCTAGAAGCAATGTTAAAAGCCCGTAACAGCACACTTTGGCCCAGTCGCGCTGTTTGATACTCATAAAGACATAGTAGAAGGTTACCCCCAGGCTACTATCAATTGCTAGTGCTTGGGCCCAGGCCCATGTAGTTGCCAAGTTATTATTTTCCATTGTTTTTCCATCTGTGAGAAAATTGGCGGTACTTACGGTTAAGCCTGCGGCTAGAAGTACCTCGGACGTCTTGGCGGCGAACGTGAAGACAAACCGAATGCCTTCCTCATACCACCTGAGTGAGGCGAAATTGTGCAGGCGACGCTGTCTCTGTTCAGCCATTATGTGGTCTCTCCTCGTTGATATGCGTGTAGAGTGTTATAACGTCTCTTCGCTTTTCCTCTGTTTAGAATGTGCTGCCGTACTCTCAACAACTCTTGCTCCATTTTGTTTTAACTGGGCACACTCCTCAAGGAAGCGTTGCGCTAGTTCTTTTATCTGAGATAGTCGCGTCCAATCATCAGCCTCAAAGACCTGTGTATCCAGAGGTGAGGGCCATTGAGAGAGCAGTTTCACTATGCTTATTCTGAATTCGTTGGTCACCTTATACCAATTGAGACGGATACGACGCTCCTGCTCTCCTTCATCACTTTTTCGTGCGGTTGCCCTGATTTCTTCCTTGAGCTGTTCTCCTTGTCGGCTGAGTACATCGCGCTGCTGGCTCAACACAGCTACTTGTTGTTGCAACCGTTCCATTTGCTCTGTTACTTCTGGTGGTACGACAAGTTTTTCTACTTCCCTGATCTCTACTGCTGAGGAGGAAAGTTCTGTTATGCGCTCTTGGAGCAATGTTATCTCATGGGTGAGTCGTTCTATCATTCCTTGTTTCGTTTGAACCTCCTGGCTGAGATTAGTAAACTGGTGCTGAACATCGGTTACCTCCGCAAGAGCTTTTTGCTCTGCATCTCTAGCACGACGTTCAGCTTCCCTTGCTTCTCTAATCGCTTCTACTGTAGGAGGAACCTGCCCTACCTGGACTTGGGTCAGCACCTCCTGAGAGACAGATGGGGAGGCTAGCTCGTAGAGGACGCTTACTGGCAAATGGTGAAAGTTTCTCCATTTGTCTTCCAGCTTGTCAGCTACGCGAATGAAGTTACGCGCTGTCCAGCGTGACATTTCAAACTCCTTTTCGATCCATGGAAGAAATTGCCCATGAGGCAATTTCTCCTTGACCGCTTTGAGGTTCTGCCCAATCTGCAGGACGTGTTCGGCTGTTCGTTTGAGCAAGCCATGTGTCTCGTCAGCCTTCTGTTGAGCGAACTGTCGTATTTCTGGAGTGAGAGCATCATACTCGAATGATATGGTGTCGGATTCACTCATGTGCTTCTTCCCCTTCATTTAATTGGAGGGCTGATGCTGGTAGCGTTTCGGCTGGCAACGATGGAAGTTGCTCACCTGAGATCAGTGCCCGGTTATGCATCTGGCGATAGTTTTCCTCGTAAAACTGCTGAATAATCGAGCGTGCCTGTGCTGGCTCCTTCACAATGTGATGTACCATACGTGCGGATTCTTTGGCTATCCGGTTGAGCAGAAGCAGGTTGCCCATCTCTAAAGCTATTCGAGGATCGGCAAAGGTCTTTTTTCCCTGCGTTACATAGACCTCGTATTTGTATTCCATAATATGGCGAGTCACTGCCAACATGACAACGCGTTCAAACCATGCAAGGTCAGCCTCCGTTGAGAGTTCACGATAGCGCGCCGTATGTTCATTGAGTAACCAGCTCTTGTATTGCTTTGTCAATCGTTCGCCAACTTCTGTCAATTGATACAAGACTTCTTCTTGATTACTGATTACTAGAAATTTCTTCCAGGTGTGACTATCGTAAATGTCGGCACCACGAATAGAAATCGTCGTTCCTTTTGATGTTAAGACTTCCAGCGCAGGAGTCAGGCTGTTCAGCTTGAGGCATTCAGTAAACGTAGTTCCACGCAATACGGAGAGTGCTTGCTGTTCCGCCTGCATCTCTTGAATGAGGAGGTGCTGAGCGTCGTTGGAATATGAAGAAAACGGTGTTAACATGAATTTTCCTTTCATTACTAGAATTTGTAGAGATTTTGAACTCTATCGGTTCGTACTAGAGCGAATAGCTTTGGCATACTTACCCATAACGACATAAGGAGGACAGGATGTACCAAGGCAAGGCAAAGTTAGCTTGATTGCTGCTCTTGCTCCTCGATCCATTTACGTAATGATGCGACAGACACTCGAACCGCTCTTCCAAAGTGGATGACAGGCGGCCCTTCTCCTTTTGCAATGAGTGAGTAGACCATCGCACGCGAAAGTCCTAGAGCCTTAGCGACCTGCGGAATAGTAAGTAAAAGTTGTTGACGCGAAATGTTATGATCCGATTGCATATATACTGCTCCTTTTTTTACGGTAAGGTGAGAACTTCTTCGCCGTTCGAGAAGATTGCGATCAGAGAAATAGTTGCTTATAGAGATGCTAGTCATTTTGCATTTTCATGAATGTTTTCAGCTATCTCTTAGTCACAAAAGAATTTTAACGTATAGAATGAATTATGAATATCCAAAAATATACGAGATATATATGTCTTTTATTGTGAGCTTAATTTCCTTGTGCTTTTCATTTCACACAAGGTCTTGTGTTCATATAGGCAAGCGATATATAATAACTTCGCTAAGAAAGTGGAGATGAGGAGCATTCGATATCTCGCGGAGAAATCAACGATGGCTCATAGCCCAAAGAGGACGCCAAAGAACAACTTGAAGAAAGCTCGAGAACTTCAAGGATGGACGCAAAAACAGTTAGCAGATATACTCAGCGTAACCCAGTCAATGATCAGCGATTGGGAACGAGGTATTGTATTGCCTCAGTTTCACCAACGTGAGAGGCTTGTGGAGCATCTTAAAATGTCCATTAAAGAGCTAGGCTTGTATTCAGGGAGCGAAGAGGGTATAGAGCAAGATAATCTATCTCAGGGTTCAATTGTCAGGGAAGAGAAATCAGCTCTACCGTCCGTTCATGAACAACCTCCTTCTTACCACAAACTGTCCTACCCTCGTGATCCATTCTTTACAGGACGCGAGTCCATATTGAAGGAGATCCATGACAAGCTTAATGCTGGCTGTGCTGGTCTATCGGTCTTGGCAATCACTGGGTTGGCTGGTGTAGGAAAGACCCACATTGCTGCTGAGTACGCCTATCGCTTCAAGCGAGACTATCAATACCTGTTTTGGATCTCAGTTGAAGCCGCGTTACAAGAAATACGCCACATCTCGCAGATACTAGATCTTCCTCAAAGGCATGAATCAGATACTTTTCTTCTGGTACATGCAGTCAAGCAATGGTTTCAGCAGAATACAAACTGGCTTATTATTTTTGACAATGTTGAGAATATGAAAGAACTATCCAATCTTCTTCCTCAAAATTGTAATGGTCACATCCTCCTAACGACACTACTTCCTCCGACCAATTTTATTACTCAGAGCGTAGAAATTCCTTCAATGAATCCCGAAGAGGGAACAGCTTTTCTGCTCCGAAGAACGCAATGTACTACGAAGGAACATGGGCTTGACGAGGCGAGGAGAGAGCACCTGCGGGAAGCAGGGGATATTGTGGAAGAGTTGGGTGGCTTATCCCTTGCACTTGATCAGGCTGGTGCCTATATTGAGGAGGTTTTGTGTACTTTTGGTGACTATCTCGATAGGTATCGATCCCGGCGTGCTGAATTTCTAAATCGGCGTGGGTGGAGCAGTACAATGCATGAACTCTCTCTGGCAACTGCATTATCTCTCACATTTGAGAAGGTTCACGAAATGAATTCTGCAGCAGTCGAATTACTGCGACTGTATGCATTTCTTCATGCCGAAAATATTCCAGAAGAGATGATCACTCAAGGTGCCTTTCTCCTTGAACCTCCCCTTCGTTCTGTAGTAGCTGATCCACACCTATTTGATGAAGCGATTGGTGCCTTACGGAGATACTCTCTTGTTCGTCGTGATATGAATGAGAAAACATTGAGTTTGCATCGATTAGTTCAAATTATTCTCAAGGAAGAGATAACGGAAAAAGGAGGCCAAATCAGCTGGGCAGCATATGCAGTCAATGTGGTAAGTCATATCCTTCCTCCTTTGGACTCTACAAATTGGTCGCGCTTTCAACGCTATGTTGCTCAAGCGCAATCCGCTCTTTCTTTGATTGAAGACTATCAACTACGTTCTCCGGACGCAGTAAGGCTACTCATCTGGGTTGGGGAATATCTTGGCGAAACAGGACAAAACAGCAAGAGTGAGCCTCTTCTTTTACGGGCACTGAACCTCACTAGCACACTCGAACCGGAACATCCTCTTCGACAAGCCAGTGTGAATGCACTCGGTATCCTCTATTTTAATCAAGGTCGTTATCAGGAAGCTGAACTGCTTTTACAAGCTGTAATCGAACAGAATCATGAACAGGTCAGTTTGAACAGAGCAACGAGCCTGAATAATCTAGGTGAACTGCATTGGATGCAGGCACAATATACTGAAGCAGAACCTCTCTTTAAGAAGGCTCTTGAAATGCGTACGCACCTCCTCGGACCAGATGATCCAGTGGTAGCAGTGAGTTTATGCTCTTTAGCCCGACTCTATGTTGATCAAGAACGATATAAAGAAGCAAAATCATACTTTGAGCAATCGCTAAGAATATGCGAACAAACGCTTAATAGTCATCATATTACCCTTGCTGATAACTTTGAGGGGCTTGCAGACCTTTCTCTGAAGGAGCATCGGCCAGAAGATGCAAGAGCGTTCTATCAGAAAGCGACAGAGATTTACAGAACTGTGCAAGGGCCAATACACGCAAACTTCGCGCGTTGCTTGAAAGGTTTGGGGGAGACCTATCTAGTGCAAGAGCAATTTGAAGAGGCAGAATCCCTGTTTCTGGAGGTACTGGCAATTTATGATCAGGATGAAGGGCAAGAGTATGTGGATAAAGCTCAAGTACTCATGGATCTTGCATTAGTGCATATGTTCCATCAAGAGCGCTTCATGGAGGCAGAAGCGTTTCTTCTCGAAGCAGTAGCCATTCGCAATAAATTATTAGGAAACCATCCATATACTGCAGCTAGTTATTTCGCTTTGGGAAGATTTTATGGATTCACAGGCAACTATCCAAAGGCACAACCATATTATCAACAAGCATTAAGGATTGCTGTACAAACAAAAGGACGAGAGGATGCACTTGTCCAACAGATGAGAAAGGAATATGCTCAGCTTTTACAAGGAATGGAGGAAAAGTTTGTATATTTTACCGATGATTGGTTCCTGTCAAATTTAGTGGGAGATATCTATCGAAAGCACCAATCCATGTAAAATGAGATAGAAGAAAGGAGTAGAGAAACAACATTGTAGAATGACGTATGGAAAAGCATATCTTGATGTGGCTCCGCTTTAATAGTTCATCCGCAACTTTCGTGCTAAGCTGTACCATGAGAAAAACTTAATTTTGATCAACTCTGTCTCTTAACTGGTCTCCTGATACAGTGCCTTCAAAGATGGTTCTTATAGCATGAAAGTTGCGGATAGACCACAAAAGCTGGGCCACATCATATTGTTAGATATCTTTGCTTAACGAATGTAGTGTCCAAAGATGACATCAACACGATTATGGCCTAAGCATCTGGTGACATACTGAGCAGCCTGTCGATCAAAGTCATCAGCTTGGAGGCGTCCTTCACGCGAAGGGAGGGGGCGACCAGAGACGTGTTCATACAATTCTTGGGCAAAACGGCGACGGTAGGCATGAATATCCATCGCACTTGGGAGCCGTTCAAACATGTGTTCATCCTCGGTCCGACCCTCTCTCACAATCAACACAGCCTGTTCGCGACCGGGAAAGACAGGTACTTTACGCTCCTTGCCACCTTTCCCTTTACGCACGTGAACCACTAGTTGCTCATCTGTTCGAGAGAAGATATCGCTCACAAGTAAATCACGTAGTTCTTCCCTTCGCAAGCCACACGCCAGAACGAAGTTTACCAGTAGCGGCCAGTTGGCGGGTTGAAAATGTCGATCCCGCACAACTGAGAGTCGTGAGCGGATAATGTGTTCGCGTTTGCGCTTCGGGAGTACAACCTCCCCTGCCAAGGTGCGGCTCCCAAAGTAGGTTCGTAATGCTGATCGCTCGGTTTGCAACGTCCAGGCACTGTAGCCCTTCTCAATACGCTCAACGAGATAGCGTGATGCTAGCTCATCGGCACGCACGTTGAACTGGTCCGGGTCGCGCACGTCGTGTTCATCTCGACACCAGTCGATGAAACGCATCACGATCTTTTGATAATTATTTCTGGTCTCAAAGGCATGAATCTTGCCATCAGTGAAGGCAAAGGTCGATTCACCTCGCGTATACGCTTCTGCCTTAGCCTCTGATCGCTTTTGTCCATCTGCCATCAGTTCGTCGAACCGCTGTACCGCTATGTATTTCAATCCTTTTCGCTTGCCCATATGTACCTCCCAGTGAAATGGGTGTTTGACAGTAGGAGAGGTGAGAATTTTCCGAAGCTTGCATTTTCCAGAGAACTAGTGACGCTCCTCGATCATCCATTTTCTCTTTCGTCTGTTTATCCGTACATACAGCCCCTGCTCATTACCGAATAAAAACAGTAGGCGGAGAATAGACGAACATCCAACGAGTGGATGAGAACATAACCTACGAAGGAAGCACGACAAAAACACTTTATGATCTTGGCGAAGGACTCTCACCAACGCCAAGCCGCACGAAAAAGACGGCCTTCCAGGGTGACAAAACGGAGACAAACAACGAAAACAATAGTCGATGATCTTGTTGCCTCTGTTGACAGCGAGGACGGATCATTCCTCCATATTTTCGACCCGCGAAGCACAGACAGTCGAGGCAATGAGCCTAGTCACATTCACTTGAAGAAGCACGTGGACCATTCCGTCATCCGTAGCGTGGATCAACCGAGCCCCGTCAGGGTGGAGCAATTTCCTCTAAAAACGAAATGAGTATAACATCATTAATATGATAAATCAATTAAAAATGTTTGTATATATTTGTATATGAATGTTTGTGTTTAACTGTATTTATCTCTGATAGTACAGGAACTTCTACTCAATTCTGAAAAATTTCAAGAAAAGAGTGCCGTACTTTCTCTTGGGAGATACAACGCAATGTAGAGTGAAGTAAACATATCAATGGGAGACCCTATGAGAAAAACATACTATGTAGGAAAACAAGTGCTTTCTTCGGAGGGGAGCCGATTAGCTGATTAGGCAGATAGTTGATCATAAGTGGCTCCCGAAGAGTGGTTCCCATGTTTAGGCACATTGGTTCCGATATCGGGTACGTTGGCTCCTAAGATGGCTCCGGCATGTAAGTGCCCCAACTCATTGGTGGCTCCCAAATAACTAAGTAATTGTAACATTGATATAATGTGAATTAAAATGATGGGAGGTCTATGCTTCCTTGAACAGTGACTACATGTGTACAAATCTGTGATTAGGTCTCCGCGAGCATTTTCCCGATCGATGTTTGAGGTTATTCTAATTAATGATACGAGGATGGCAATGGACTCACAAAGGTTGTGTTGCAAGAAATTGAAAGAAGAAAAAATGAGTATGCAGTGACTCTGCCTATTCAGTTTAGACAACTCCTCCAAAGAGTCTAGCAATCAGTTCGGCCTGCCCTTGCACATCACCTTTTGCTACGTTTTGCACTTGCCCCTTCCTGATCATGTTCATGATTTCAAATCCCTGGATGGTTTGCCATGCCGTCTCAAAGGAGAAAAAGCCCATGCCTGGTTTTGTCAAACGCTTCATGAACCGATGATCTTGCTCAACCACGTTGTTGAGATATTTCACTTGTCGCAATTCACACGCTACAGGGATATGTCCTTCCACTTTGAGCTCGCTGAAGGCTTTAGGGTACGCCGCATTGTTATCCACGTTGATCACCCCTGGTTTCGTGGTATGAGACGCAGCAAGGGTTTTCACAAAGAAGCGCTGAGCGGCTTCCCCATCTCTGGTTGGGCTCAGCAGGAAGTCGAGCGTCTTTCCATTCGAATCGACGGCTCGATACAGGTACATCCATTCCTTTTTCACTTTGATGTACGTCTCATCGCCCACGGGGTGCGCAACGAGATGCATATTTGACCGAGGCAGCTTTACAGACTCGTCCAGTTCTCTCGCTATCTTTTCTGATAAGATCAGAAATACCTCTAGAAGATTGCTATTTGTTCGATGAGGCAGGGAGTTGGAGCGGCAAGCCAAAGAAGGCGACAAGCGATGGGTCATGAAACATGGTCACACCAGCAACGTACCTAGCTAATGTGGAACTGTCGAGGGTGACGACTTGAATGCCGAAGGCCAGGTAAGAGTCCTTTGATTCATTAGCTTGATAGAAAGCAAATGCTGGCTGTCCATTGGCAACAGTCGGATACAGACGCCAGAGACCATGCGTCCCAAATCGAAATGGGTAAGCGGTGAGAATAGCGCGGATGGCATCGCGTCCACAATACCATGAAGGGAAAGGTGGCATAGAAAGTGTTGCCTCTTCTTTCAGCAGTGCCACGAGTCCCGCGACATCATCGGTTTCCCATGCCTGCACATAACGAGAGAGCAGCGTGCTCGTCTCCGCATCAGTGCAACTCATCTGCATCTTCTCACGCTCATTCGTATCATAGTGCTTCTCAAGCGTGACGCGAGCACGGTGCAAGGCACTATTCACCGCTGAGTCCGAGATCTCAAGCATCTGTGCGACCTCACTTGCACGCCAGTCCAGTACATCGGAGAGGATCAAAATCGCCCGTTGGCGAGGCGGGAGCAATTGGAGCGCGGTGAGGAAAGCCAACGAGATGCTCTCCGATCGCGTATAGCGTGCTTCTGGATTCTCCGTTGCCTCAGCCAGCCAACTGTCAGGGAAGGGCTCAAGCCAGGTTGCCTCGGCAAGTCGTGGCGCAATCGGGCTCTCTGGATCTGCTGTAGGAAATGCGGCCATCGGCAACGTGCGCGACGAGCGCTTCTTGAGGACATCGAGGCTGGCATTGGTGGCAATCGTGTACAGCCAGGTACGCAACGACCCTTGGCCCTTGAAGGTGTCGAAGTGCCGCCAGGCACGCAGCATCGTTTCCTGTACCAGGTCTTCAGCATCGTGCAGTGACCCCAGGAGGCTATAACAGTGCAGAAGTAATTCCTGGCGATAGGGTTCAATCAAGGCATCAATGTCAGATGGGCCATGAGCCGTAAGACCGATAACCGTTGCCGGACCAAGGCGATCTGCCTTGCCGGTGATACTCCCTCTCTTTCTCTGTTCAGCTGTCACAATGCTTCCTCTCTTGCAGAAACTTGGCTCATCATCAACGCCATTGCCGAAAGGCATAAACTGATGTTCCAAACATCTCCATTCTACCACGCCGTTCTGCTCCTGGCATTGATCTTGCTTGTGGAGAGACGATTGGTCCTGGATGTCACGCCAAGCAGAAATCATCTCCCTCAGACCGCACAGTTTTGCTCTTCACCACAGTCTAATGAATAGACGTCCAAGCGGATGTGACCCGCCAGGGTTCCTGGAGGGTACTCATCCGTCTGACGCAGTCGCTATGAGAGAATCTCGAGCCATATTCGAGTCTTTCAAACAGAAAGAGAGAAGAGAGCATGCCAAAAAAATTTGACGTCAAAGGCCCCGCTTTCGTCGGTCTGAAAGTCCGTGACATACAAGCCTCAGCCGACTTCTACGAGAAGACGCTCGGTCTCAGGCGCGATCATGATCCTAAGGGTTTTCCAAACGGAGCGATCGCGTTCCTGACCCTCCCTATCCCTCTGGGATTAAGTCCATTGCCTCCAGGTTCGGGCTGGGAGCGTATTCCTCGTCCGATTGAGACGCCCGGTATCTGGTTCAAGGCGGCTGAGAGCCAGGCAGTTCATGACGCACTGGTTGAGGCTGGGGTCACCATCTTGAGAGAGCCTTTCGACGGACGCTTTGGTCGGCAATTTACCTTCGTTGACCCTGACGGCTACGCCATCACCATTTATGACCGTGACGAGCCAGCCGAGGGATGGAGCTAGGCTGGTAAGTAAAGAGGAGAGAGCAGCAAGAGCGAAGAAAGGATCGTATGACGTTTCCTTCCGTCACCGTCCAGATTACGCCAGAATCGAAACCCTCGACTCCGTCCTGGATGGGAGAAGTCGCCACCTTTGCTCAGGTTCTCACCCACGAGGGTATCCTCTCAGCGATCGCCGAGCAGGTGCGCTTTGCCCGTGCCCGCTTTGGCCGCTACGAGACCCTCGATTTTGTCGCGGTGTTGCTCGGCTATGCGGTTTCAGGAGAGCCGACCCTGTTGGCCTTCTATGAACGGCTCGCCCCGTGGGCCGAGCCATTCATGGCGTTGTTTGGCCGCGATCGGTTGCCCCATCGCTCGACCTTCTCCCGTTTTCTTGCCGCCCTCGACCAGCCGGCAGTGGAAGCCTTGCGAACGCTCTTTCAAAAGGATCTGCTTGCTCGCAAACCGTTTCCCTCTCCCGGTGGTTTGTTTGATCGGACAGGCGGGCAGTGGTTGGTTGTCGATGTGGATGGAACACGGCAAGCCGCCCCCCAACGCGCACTGCCGCAAACGGACGCTTTGCCTGCTCCCCATCGTCGGTTTGATCAGGTGTGTGCGCCGGGCTACACTGGGCGCAAGCGCGGGGAAGTGGTTCGCACCAGAACCGTGATTCTCCAAACACACACGCATCAGTTGCTCGGCACGTTTGGTGGAGCCGGCAACGGAGACTATCGCGGAGAACTGCAACGAGCAATTGGGGTGATCAAACGCTATGCGACACAGCACGGGCTTTCTTCCACCTCCATCCTCGTACGATTAGACGGCCTGTATGGCGATGCCGCGCCTCTTCTCGATGTGCTCTCGGCTCATCTTTCCGTGGTTGCGAGGAGTCGGGCCTATCATCTCCTGGATCTCGAGGTGGTGAAACAACGCCTGGCCCACGCTCCAGATCAGGCCAGCACCCACGCAGAAAGCGGCATGACGCGCGTGCTCTACGATTGTGCCGCTGTCCCGTTGACCGCTGCCGGACCAACAGTGCGCCTAGTCATCGCCACCCACCCTGCCACAGAAACAGCTCCTGCCGTTGGCGTCGAGCGAGATGGCACGGTCTACGAGTTATTTGTCAGCACGCTTCCCTCTCCAGCGTTTACTGCTTCAGATGTGCTTGACCTTTACCTGCACCGTGGCTCGTTTGAGACCGTACTGGCTGACGAGGACAAAGAGCAAGAGATGGACCGTTGGTACTCCCATACCCCCTGGGGCCAGGAGTTTGCCCAGATCCTGGGCCAGTGGGCATGGAACGTACGACTGGAACTGGGGCAGCAGATATCCCAAGCTGAACTGCGCACGACCGAATTTGCTCCCGCTCACGAAAGCGAAGCTCCCTCGACCGATGAGCCTGAGCAAACGGATGCATCCGCGCCCGCGGTTGTCTATGATCCTCCGAAGTTCGCCCGTCCTTCCTTTACGCATGGCTTTCCTGGTTCGGCCTTTACGCCGCAGCCTGATGGGAGCCTTCGTTGTCCTGCCAATCATCCTCTCTATCTCCAAGAACGACGTCCCGAACGCGATGGGTCCCTGCGGCTCTTGTATGCCGCGCGTATCGGTCATTGCCGTTCCTGCCCTTTGCGGTCACAGTGTCAGGAGAGCAGCACCACGCTCAAACCGCGACGGGTGAGTGGGGTACTGTGGCCACTCTCCTCTTCTCACGCGGATTCCTCGCTGCCTCCCGATCCAGCGAGCGCACCACGCGCCTCTGCTCCGGTGCTCTGGCGTGACTGGCCACGGTGCAGCATCCGGCGGACCTGGCTGAAAGTAGTTCGCAGCCAAACGCTGTGCCTGGAAAGCTCCGCTCCACTCTCGCCACCACGCGAAAATGCGCCTACCGAGAAGATCTTCACCCGAGCGGAGCGCGCGCATTGGCGGCTCTCCTGGGACCAGCGGCGGGCACGCAATGTCCGCCCCCCCCGACGCTCCCCACCTGGTTGTTACCCTTCATGGACTGCCATCTACCTTCGCTTCCGCCTTTGGTTTTGACCTGCTTGCCACTGCCTAAACTCATTAATTAACATGGACTTTGTTCTTCGCCCGATGCCGTCTGGATTGACTGCTTTTCTTATCTGAACGTCATTCGATGATCGGCACGCTTCTCGACTGTTGTTCTGTTGCAGGATCAATGAGCGGTTGTATGTCCTCTTCTTTGCTTGAGCTTAACTCGTTGCACATCTCGTGGGCATCGACCTTCCAAGAGTCCGAAGTTGTCTTCATTTGAGGACGACAACGCCGCTCAAGCTCAGGTGCATATCGTTGGACCCAGCGGTAAATTGTTGTATGATCGACCTGCAGCCCACGTTCCAGCATGATCTCCTCAAGATCACGATAGCTGAGTGAATAGCGCAAATACCACCGGATACACAGGAGAATGATGTCAGACTGGAAGTGACGCCACTTGAAGGGCTTCTGGCTTTGATTGCTCATAGAGGAAGCCTCTTTTTCCTTCACTCTACCAGATCAGCTTTTTCTTTGCAACACTACCCGCCAGAATGGGCTGATGCAAGAATACGCAATCTGATTGGCCGAAATCTCACAGACGAATGGTTGCAACGAGGAGCGCAGCAAGATTTACACTTTGGACTCCTCACTGCAAGTATTCACAAAGGCACTTTTGGGATCACCTCGCAGGTCCATCATCATGACGTAAAGCACTTACCCAAGAGCGTAAAGAAGCCGAGAGACCATTACACCGATATTGAGTTGAATGTCCTTGCACTTTCGGAAACAGCTGCGAGAACACTTCATGGGCGCAATGATAGCCAGGGGATAGCGCAACTGCTCCAAGACGCGCAAGCGGCTGGCGAATTTGGCGGTCAAGTGCGTCAGCAATTTGAAGAACTAACTGGAGAAGCAGTAGTTTCACCACAAAACTTCCTCGAACCACCGAAAAGCACACGGAAGAAACAAGCCCTTACTACTCCAGAACAACCAACACTATTTGAGCAAGAAGAACAGGGACCGCATTCAAAAAAGAGGGGCAAAGCAAAGAAGACGAAGGAAGAAGACAATGGATGATGTCGAGGCCCTGTGTAAATCCCAACATTAAACGGCTCTTACGCACCCTCGATGACGCGAAATGTGGTATACTAAATAGTTGAACATTTTTTCCATTTTTCTCTCCGAGTACAACCCTATGACCACCTTTCCAGACCTTTTTGAGCAAGACCTGCAGATT